>Ga0134104_1000046_pt1 | contig 164240 bp, 129 predicted proteins | sample 15_3_2metaG_FD_94455 | JGI IMG/M metagenome (GOLD analysis project Ga0134104, IMG submission 94455) | Switchgrass degrading microbial communities from high solid loading bioreactors in New Hampshire, USA - 15_59_3.3_214_A2 metaG | ecosystem: Engineered > Bioreactor > Semi-continuous >...
AGCCTTTGGAACCGGATCTCCGGTAGATGACTGACTCTCAGATTGCTGCTTTCGTACCTCTGCAGTATCCTGTGTGCGGGCGTTTTCCACGCTGTACACCTCCAGTCCTTTCAGCTCGGGATAGAGGATCACCTGTGGGAAAGAATCTTCACCATCGGAGGCCTGCTCCAAAAATACGGCTACCGTTACTATATCGCCGCTTTGCAGATGAGAGGAAAGTCCAGCTGCAACGCTTGGTACGCTTACAGTTACCAGCCTCTGATTATTTTTAGCAATACGGTCAAATAGCTCATTTATTAGGAATACGCCGAGTTTTTGTGAAAAGAAATAATCTCCTTTTGCAATATCAGTTAGTGTAATCTTTCCTAAGATTGAGTCTTTATCGTTGATAATACCTTCCGGCAGACCATATTCTCCTACTTCTACAGTAGCCAGGTGTTTATCGGTAATCTCCGTTCCGGCCTTGATATCTCCTGCTGCCCGCAGTACCATGACCGTTACGCTTTTATCTTCATAAAAACGCGGTAAAAGCACAAAGGAAATTACCGCTGCAATGGTAATGCAGATAATGCTTAAAAATATACGGTTTTTCAGTAGTTTCAAATTGCTCCGTTCCTCCTTTCACCAGTTTTTTAGGGTAATATATTACTTTACCTGCCGAAAAAGAGAGTAGGTTGCTGTTTCTGCTTCCTGTTCTTTTCCGTAGTCGGCTTTTCATCGCCAATATTCTTAGTCGTTTTTGCGTTGTTATGGACGTGGACGCATCGGATCAGGGTACGAAATACCCTGGGCTTTTTCTTTTTCGTTTGTTTCATAAAGACTCCTTCCTGTATGTATTTGATATATTACCTGCCGAAAGACATAGATATTTCTTTTTCGGCTGGTAATTTAATGGGGGAGGGGTGTGGGGAGGGGGAAGCCGCAAAGCAAACACCAAACCGGCTTTTATCAAAAAGATACACTACCCCCTTGGTGAAAAGTATTTGGTACTTAATCATCAAATATATCGCACTTATCCTTGCTGCACTTATTACAGGACTCGTCAAAATGCTTACAGTTCCTGCAATCCCGTTCTTTCATCGTTTTGATGACTCTTCGGTTATATCCCGGTTTTTCCTGCATCATGCGCTCATATTCCCGTAACTGCCCTTCTGTAAAGTACATAGGAGTCCCTCCTTTCAAAAAGGGCATAAAAAAACGGCCTCCCTTGTTTGCAAAATGGCTATCTTGCATAATGGCCGCATCCTGTTTTATCTTTCCTGTTCCCTTTGCCGTTTTTTGTACCAGCTCTCAAGTAATTGGACGATCAAATCTTCCTTTTGCTTTTCGGTAAAGTTTTTAGGAAAAAACCGGTCTATTCGTTCACGCTGAATGTGGAACTTTTCTTTTTGGTTAGGCTTTTCCTCAGTAAGGATGGAAAATATGACGTCAATATTCAGTCTGCCATCCTGGCTTAGTTTTTTCATTCTCTGCGCTTGTGAGAGTGATGGAGTGCAGTCCTCCGATTGCATTGTCTTATATAGGTCTTGCTGTTCATTTTCGGTCAGGTAAGAAATTTCAACCGCAGGGTTAAAGGCGATTCGTTTATCGTCCACCATTTCAAGAATAGAGGGTATAAGCTCGGTTAAGCGGATGTAACGCTGAATTTGCCTGCCACTCTCCCCTACATCCTTACCTATTATATCTGCACTTTCCAACCTCCCGACAACTTGTCGGGAAGTTAAATCCGTCCGTTGTCCCTGTCTGTTCATAGCTTCCAGCTTCATCTTATATGCAAAAGCTTTTTCACTAGGCAGAATGCTTTCCCGCTGCAAATTGCTGTCAACCATGATAATTGTCGCCTCATCATCATCCAGGTTCCGGACAATACACGGCATGGTTTCACGGCCTGCAAGCTCACTTGCCTTTTTGCGCCGGTGTCCGGCTACCATTTCATAGCCTCCGTCTGCTTTTGGCCGCACAAGGCCGGGAACTAAAACGCCATATTGCTTTACGCTATCAGCCATTTCCAGCATAGTTTCATCCGCCTTTACCTTAAACGGGTGATTAGGGAAATCGCTGATTTCCGATAGAGGAATTTCCAACACTTTTTCACGTTGATTATTTACACGGCTTTCCTCCGTAGAAAACAGGTCATCTACTGATGTCAGTTTTATGTTGTCTCTTGGGTTGCTCTTTGACAATGTCCTGCACCTCCTTTGTAAAGGCCTGATAAGCTTTAGCAGCAATACCGTGTGGATCATGTATATATATGCTTTTCCCCTCGGCACTCGTTTCAGCCGCCCGGATTGATAAGGGAATTTCTGTTTGGAACACTCGTAGCTTGTCGCCATAGTCCCGCCGTAAAATAAAGGAAATATCCTTTGCAAAGTTGGTACGATTATCTACCATTGTGAGCAGAACACCTTCGATGGTCAGTTTAGGATTGATTTGCCGCCTTACCCTGGCAATGGTCTGCAGTAACTGTGTCATTCCTTTGGCTGGAAGGTAATGAGCCTGTACCGGAATAATAACGCTGTCTGCTGCAGCAAGGGCATTGATAGTCAACATACCAAGGGAGGGCATACAGTCGATTAGTATGTAATCATACTTGTCTTTTACGGTGTTGATATAACTGCGCAGTACCGTTTCACGACTCATGGTATTAACCAGTGAAACCTCAATAGCAGACAGTTCTATATTGCCCGGCATAAGGTCTACACCTTCCGCATGATGAAGAATGCCTCCATCTGTCTTATACGGCTCCTCCATCATGATTTTGGTTAAGACGGTAGCTAGTGAAATGGGCAGATTGTCTGGCTCCTGATAGCCCAATGAATCTGTCAGGTTACCCTGTGCGTCAGCGTCTACCAGGAGCACCTTTTTACCCTGTGAAGCAAGACCGATACCGAGGTTAACTGTCGTGGTCGTTTTGCCGGTACCACCCTTCTGATTGGCAAGTGCGATTACTTTTGACACTTGAATTTTTCCTCCTTTCACGCAAAAAGCCGCTTGCTTTATTGTATTGAAGCAAACAGCTTTCTAATTATTATTTTAATATATGAAAAGAGAACATAAGGTAATGCTCATATTCCCTTACTCACTCTTTTTAATAATCCATTTAATTATCATAAGTATTGTAGTAGAAAATTCTTATAGTGAATGAATCACATTCATCCTCTGCTTAAAACCTTTTTAATCATCCTTTAATGATTTTATTTCTGAAATAATATTATTAATCGGGTTAGCCTTATCTGTTTTCTCTTTCAACAGCAAAAGATATTCCTCGATTATTTCCTTTGATTCCGGATCAACCATTGTTTGCAGAAGTTCATTCAAGTCGTTTATATATTTTTTTAGATCCTGGTATTTAAACCACTCTTCTATATGGCGATCGATATTCTGATGGAATTTAATTCTTCGTTGGTTTTTCGCTTCTATTCTTTGTTGTTCTCTTAACTTCTCCGCTTCAATCTCACGCAGTCGCTGCTCTTCCTTTCTTCTTTTCTCAAGTTCCCGTTCTGAAATATATCTTGCAATTGTAGCTTCATTTGAAATTCTAAATAGGGATATGAAAATCTTACCCAATTGCTTTTCAAGCGGCTCATTTTCAGAATCTTGAAAATGCAGCCTTTTTGCTTCTCTTTCTCTAGTTCGATTATCGAGGATTTCAGTAAAATCAATTTCCAACAACCCACTGTATAGTTTTTCATACATTGGTTTGAACTCTGTATGTAAAGTATTTTCCTTTGAACTCAGCAACTTAGTTCTTCGTTTTATCATGATTTCATTTATACTGAAAGAAAATCCATGATTGAAAAGCATAAATGTAGCATTGTCCTTATCACCACGGTTAACAAACACTTTTCCGTCCAATTCATTTACTAAATTGATTAATGTGTCCGTTATCCTAAGCGCTCGATTGATTTGCTTCTCTGAGACTGATATCGGCAGAACAGCTATATTATCACGATATGACACTTTATGCTGAATAGTCCAAAATAAATCAGTGTATTTAAATATATCATGAAATTTATGTTCTTCATCTCTGGCTTTTCTATATTCAATTTCTTTTTGATATTCAATTATTAATTTGTTATAGTTATCGATCTTCTTAGGAACTTGAATTTTTTCACACCATTGAATGAACTTATCTTTTGATTCTGGAGTCAGAAGCTCCATTCCATCCATACTCTCAAGTTCGCTGTTTGTTTTTTCAGAAATATCTTCAATTTCGATAACATGCTTTTTTTCCTCCGCATTAATAGTTTGCTTTATTATTTTCATAGGAGGCAACTTAGGCTTCGGAACCGATTCTTTGCCTGCATGGAGCTTTGCCCAATGCCCTACAGGCGGCAGGGGGATTTCCAACTTAATGCATCTTTTACGCAACCCATTATCAGATAAGCCATATCGCTTTGCAACAGTTGTCATTGGCTCATTCCATACTTCGTTAAACAGTTTTTCCCTTTCTTTAAGAAATTCATCTTCATTATACATGTTTTTGCTCCTCCGCACAGAATGAAAATCCTCCCCTGAGAAGGACATCAACAAGTTCTTCAAGATCTTCACTTCCAACTATATGTTCAGGAACAAAGTAACGGGGCAAATTATCATTGAATAGCGCTGAGATACCTCCAAGAAAATCCGAATATTTACGGTAGCCGTGTGTATTCAAATAAACATCATCTTCTTTTCTTATTTCGCTAAAAATACTATAGATATCCTGAATATTAGATAAGTGAATTCCTACTATGCTATTTCTAATTTCACTGAGTTTGTCCAATTTCTCTTCAAGATCATGGCCATAGCATTTCTTTTTAAAAAGCGAAGAAATATCAATAGCAAGTTTTAGATGATATTTCATCTCTCTTACGGTATTTCGAATATTTATGATGTCTTCAACTGATTGCATTAGGTATTTGGGTTTTGAATAGTACCTCTCTGGTCCGTTAACCATAGTAATTTTCAGATTGGCATATTTCTTCATCGCTTTTTCCAGTATGTTATACTTCTGAAAAAACTCTTTTTCGTTATAAGTATTAGATCGTAATGGCGGGAAAATTTCTATAACCTCCGGGGGGCCGTATTTTGAAAAAGCATCATGCAAATTATCGATAACACTTTTTAATTCTTTCTCATCTTTCCATATTCCATCGTTATCCTTATTATAGGATAACCTGAGAATGTATGATGTTCCTGGGTCACTACTGATAAACCCATTATATGTTTCAATAAATAATTTACTGCATTGGACATCCGGTGGATATGAAATATCTTTTACTTTTACCGGAATCAAAGCATTAATGTTTTTTACCAGTTTGACTCTCTGAGTGGAAATACACAGATTCACGTACTCAGACCAGTAATCTGAATCTTCAACATGATCAAATATCCAATCATACATCATGAGCATTTCCAGCTCACCCTTTTTCCCTTCTATAAACGGACGACTGCAGTTGTCCTGGTATACTTCATCAATAGAAAAAGGATTATTGTTATATCTATGGTTATATCGATTAATATGGTAATGCGTTTCAGTTTCCCTTGAATACTTTCTTTCTATATACCGTTCATTGTATTGCCATATATAGCTTTCTGTAAATTGGATTATATTAACCTTATATTCCTTGTATGTATTTTTTATCCAGGCTATCAATGAATCATCGAGATATCTATAACTTGAAAAAGTAGGTTTTTCGGTTTCATTATCTTTAATCTCTTGCGCTAATACTACTAAGTCCTCTTTATAATTATCAACGCCGGTCCCCTTTACTTTTGAGCTATTACAAAATGCATCAACTGCATTTTCGTAGTCTTCTTTACAATAAAATAAATGATAATACTTCAAATCCGTAATATAGCTTTTTAATGTACGATCTATACGGCTTTTGTATTCCTTATAATAACGGAGTATAAAATCCTTGCTTTTGGGGTAGGTAGTTCCAATTTCTTGATCTATTTTTAATAGAGTTTGTTCAACTTTGATTTTTTCATAGTCATAGGTTTCAGGATTAAGGTAGTTATTAAAATAATCCATAACATACTTTATTACCATCGTCATGTTCTCCGCATGATTTTGGAAATTAAATTCATCCAGCTTGTCCTTTCTCTTCATCTGTGTAATATACTGTTCAATAGTAAGCATACCTTACCCTCCTTGCCTGACAGTAAAAGCAATACAGCTCATTTAACTTCGTGGACTTCATAGTTTATCAATTCTTGTTCATCATTTCGAACTCTTTAGTTATACTTAGCAACTTTTTTTTATAAATATTTTCAATAGCTGCTAATGTACTTAGCCACTTTTCAAAGTTATCGCATTTGCCCTCAAGCCGTACTTTGAATATTTATACCTAACGTATCGTGAAAACGCATCTTCATGTGTAGATAGTATGATTTGTCTATCTCCGAATTCATTTCTCATTAACTCCACAAAAGATGCGATATTTAACTCATCCATCGTTTGTACAGGGTCATCAATAAAAATGCATTTAAATGTATCGTTTGAGTAAATCTTGTTTAATGCTAATGTAAAAGAAATAATTACTGCTGATAGTTGACCGGAACTTAGTGTATAAATAATATCATGATCTGATCTGGTAGGGGATGTAGGTACAAACCTGATACTATTTAAGCCAGATTCGTTCTCAGTTTCTATTTTATCATCATCAGATTCTTTTATTAGAACTCCAAGTCCTCCTTGATAACTTTGCATAATTCTTCCGCTATATATATAAAATGGAATTTCTATATTTTTTATAACCTGATTTTGATATTTTTCAATATTAGCTTTAAGTACTTCCTTATATCGAACCGTCTGTGGTATGACCTCTTCGCTTAATATCTTTTTTCTTTCCAGGTTGTCAGAAAGTTCTTTTCTTAGTTGTTCGATCTTCTCGAAGGTAGTATTGTAATAATTGTACTCGATATATGTTATCTTATTCTGTATTTTCTCAACTGTAGTAACACTTACATTACCTATATTTTCTTCAAAATATCGAGTAAAAATTTTAGAAAAATCAGTCGTACTACGAGCAGTGAGATATTCGGTTGTAAGTGGCTTTATCGATGCTGAAAGTTCATTTACTAACTCTTGCACAAGATTATTCTCTAAATTAAAGCTATTACTATCTATCACATACTTTTCTATATTTATACTATACTTTGTACACCCTTCAATAAAAGCTTTAAATGATTCTTCCACTTTATTTTTATGATCAAAAATATACTCAAATTGTTCGTTATCCAAAGTTTTATATTTCTCAAAATATTCGTTAATTTTAGGAAAGAACATAGAACTATAAATAACTTTTAATTCTTCAATTTTGTTCTCTTTAAGCAGTGTATTTTCATCAGAGAAGTTTTTAAATGATTCCGATGTTTTAGCAATTTGTTTAGCTAATTCTTCACTATTGCCCCAATCATATCCACAAAAAGCACAATGTCCATCATCTGATTTTGTTCCGATGAACGATAATGCCTTTGTTTTAAGGATTTCCCTCGCTTGATTCAATTCACTTGCTGCTTTTGCTAAGCTATTTGAACTTTTTTCATAGTTGATTATTTGAGAAATAATTTCATTTATTAATGGTATGTTAGCATCTATTTTTAATATTTCAGCAATTTTGGGAAAGTTAATGTTCACATACTTACCATCTGAAAATAATTGCACTTGTTGCTTCAAAAATTTAAGTGAAGCAAAAGCAGACTTAACATCTTCAAGAGTATCTTTAAATGGATAAAGAAGCAAAAAATGATTCAAAAAACTCTGTTTATCTATCCATTCACTGCACCAATTATTCTTTTGCTCGATTAAAAATTCATTATAGTTTTCAATAAATAGCTGTATTCCTCTAATAACATTTATGATTTCATCCTTTTTTTTGGTATCACTAATTATAACAACTTGCTCATCCCAAAATTCAGTTTCTTTTTTCCAAGAAAGCAGCTTTTCATATTTTACATCTTTATTCCCTTTGCTCTTTTGTAAAGTATCTTCTAATTTCTTGATTTCATCTTCTTTATTATTTATCATAACTTCTAAGTCCTTTAGCAATTTATTCAATTGCCTTATTGCCTTAGTAGCGTTATCAAAATCAGTTTTTTCTGTTTGCATATTAAAAAGACGGTTAATCTCGGCCATTCTATCTTTTTCAGTTTTTTTAAGAAAATCAAGCCTATCTTCTTGTTTTATATAATAAAATAAGTCAAAAAAGGAAATTACATTATTTCCAAACCTACTTATAACCTCGGCATGGCTACATTTATATGCATCACTATAATCATTAGTCTCATAAGAAGGTAAGATGTAGGTGGTCGCCAATTCTGCTAATTTTGTCGGATTATTTTTCTTTCCCTTTTTGATTTTACTTGTTGCAGGTATTACTTTTGCTATAACTAAAGGAGTATTGCTATCTGATAAAAATTCAGCTTTGATTACCACATCTTTCCTGGGGTTACCCGCAATAAAAACAGTCTCATAAGCCTCTGTTTTCAATATACTCGAATTTTCAGAAACCCTTTTGATATTATCTGTTAATAAGAATTCTATAGCGTCAAAAACACTTGTTTTCCCGTAACCATTTGGCCCATCAAAAACTGTTAAAGAACAATCAGTAAAAACTAATTCCTTTTGGTTAAACAATTTATAGTTATCTAGATATATTCTTGAAATTTTATAATTACTCATTATAACTTCTCCTTCATCCAATAATCAATTATTTGTGAAACACTATAATTATCCGGTGTTTCTTTATTTTTTTCACTAGACAAGAATGCTACCAAATTTTGTGCTTTCTGTAGATTCTCAGAAATAATATTATCCTGTATCATATTCGCTAAAGGTTTAATTGATTGATTGCCTGGAATTTTTACTGGCATAATGGGAACTTTCATAACAATTTTTGATAGCAACGCATAATCTTCATTATTTTCTGCATTAATTTTATAACTTCTAAATCTTTCTGGATTTATAATAATACTTTCAATATATTTCGTTAGGCTTGAAGACTCGTTACATGTTTTTAGAATTTCTCCAAATACCTTTTGCGCAACTTTTTCATCATATGTTAAAACATATTTTTTAAAGAAATATGGATTTTCCTCAGTCTGTAACTCCTTTTTTTCCAGCTCTTCAAATGATTTTAATTTATTATCTTTTGCTACACAAAGTACTAGTGAAGTTTTTTTATCCACTTCCGCTGTGTAAAATGAAGAGTTCTTTAAGGATTTACTAATATCTGAAAACATTTTATTTTCATCTATAGCAATAAATTCCTTTTGATCTATAGCAGCAACTACGAAAAATTCAATTCTAATATCATTTTTTCGGTAAGTAAAAACAACATTTTTTAAATATTCAATTGAGAGTGCCTCATATCCATCAAAACCATTTTCCTTCAGTATATTTAAAATCACACGGTCAATCATTATTTAACCTCCTAATGACATCTCCTACGGGTTTAATTGAAACTCTCTTACAGTGACATATATGGTCGTAAAAATCTAACTCAGGGTCAGTGAAATCCTCAATCATGCTTATTTTTTTTGCACATTCCCAAATAGATTCCTCATCAAAGTCTTTACTTACTAACTCATCTATATCCATCAGAGCACCATCTATATCTTTATTTTGGATAATATTAAGGCATACATACGAAGAATCATCGTCTGTACCTTTATCTGCTAATGCAGTCAATAGCAAGGTCTTTTTATCCTTTGACGTGTATCGAATCATTTCTTTTTTAACTTCATGTTCCTTTTTAATATCTCTTAATGCCTTGAAAAAACAAGCATTTACTCCAGTTGGTTCAAATATTCTTTGAAAAACTTCAATAGCATGGATCTCACCTTTCACATCTGCACATAATACCCTACAAAACCTTTCAAAGGTTTCAAAATCCATATTTTTAACATCTTCGATTGCTGTTATGAGGTTACAGCTTAGACAAACCTTATTATCCACAGTTTTTTTTGTGCATCTTTTACAGTAATCGTTATAGAGATCAAAAAACTTATTCTTCAAATGAAACAAATAATACTCTTTTGAGCGATCACTTAAGCTTTGGCTTTCCAATATATTCTCAAATACTTGAAAAGATATTGTAATCTTATTATTTTGTGAATACGTTTTGTGACGCTCAACAACATTTTTATCGATTTCTGCCATTAAATAATGATATATAGTTTCTTTATATTTTGTATCAGATTTTCTCCAATCTCCTACTTTTTGTAGCTCAAGATGTTTATTTATTTTCTCAAGAATTTTATCTTTAATCGCCTCTAAATCACAGTAGTTAGAATCTCCATAACTAAATAGATGAATCTTGGATAGACGTTCATCTGTCAGTTTTGCCACAAATTCAGCACTATCTTGCTTTGCAAATGCTATTGCCTTTTCTATTGCGGCTTTTATAGTTTCAACAGTAATCTTTCCTGCTATATTGGACTGTATTCTCTTAATTATATCCGGAACAGGGCCAGATTTAGGTTTCAATATTCTTTTATATGTATTGATGAACTCTGTAGTATCAGTTAACAACCTTTCCATTTTTGATATAAGGTCTGTTTCCTCACGATGCCTTTGAGCTAGTGTTTTTATACTACTTTTCCAATCAACCGCAGCTATATTAATAGGTTTCCAAGTATGTAAATATGCTTCATCAATAGTATTATATTCGATAACTTTTGCAGCTAATCCAAAAATAGCTTCGCCATAGTCCTTAATATCAGTTTTATCAAGTGCCTTAACTTGATGAATCGATTTGTAGACATTCTCATCACCACACTTTTGTATTACTGCAAAGTCCTCAATCCATTCTAACTCAAGACTAAAATCAGATATCTCAGCGCTTCTTCCATCTTCGTAAAGTTTGCATAACTTATCTAGTACCACGTATAGAGCCACTTTCCCTTGATAATTGTATCCGCTCCAACTTGGAGTAGCATCAAATTCAAGATTATATTCTGACATATTTACATTTCCCCCAAATAAATTTAAAGTTGCTTCTTTCGTAAACTCATTCCAACTTAGTAGCTTTATAACATACTCATATTCCGGTTATTTTAAATAGACATCATCAATTATATCATAAATTTCTCCAGATTTTTGGATTTTTTTACAGTCATTGTTCGACAGAATAGTATACCGATTGATAAATAGAAGTCCTTAGGGAAAATACTATCCTTTAATTGCCATATTTAAAGATCCTTTATTTTAAAGAAGGTTTGCAATGTACGGAAAATAATAAAAATGCTTGTTTAGTCTTTTAAGTCAAGCTCTTTTTTTGATTGTTGCAATATTGTTGCACTTTTGTATAATGTAGACACCCTTATTTCAGTGAAATCAATCTAAAATACAAAGATATCAGATAATATCTAAAAGTCTTATTCATAAATTATTACATTAACCTTACTTATATAGTTATATCAAAAGAGAATGCCAGAAAACCGACATCCTCTCATCATTACCCAATCTTTAATTACCTCACTCTGCATAATATAGACATGCCCAAACACTCTACTCAAAGCACTGCGTAAACATGTCTACACACTCGAGATCTAACACTACGGAAACTTCAATTTTATTTTTCAAAACTTTATTTCTGAAATCATCACCGTCCGTTGTAAACGTAGTGAATTTCGCAAAGTGCTGAAAATTCAAGATTTCTAAGTATCTTTCCTTTGCATTCCTATTACGCACTCCACATGACTCGACCACGGAAACATGTCCACCGGCTGCACCTCAAGGGGCTCAAATCCATGCTGGTGTAGATATTTCATATCCCGGGCCAGCGTGGACGGGTTGCAGCTGACATACACAATACGCTGTGGCTGCATCTCAACCAGTGTATTAAGCAGTACCTCATCGCAGCCCTTTCTGGGAGGGTCCACAACTACCACATCGGCTCTGATGCCTTCTTCATATAGCTTTGGTATTACAACCTCTGCCTCTCCTGCTATAAACTGAGCGTTGGTGACATTATTCAGTAAAGCATTTTCCTTCGCATCCTCTATGGCTTCAGGTACTACCTCTACACCAATAACCTTCTTTGCCTTTTCCGATAGGAACAGAGATATGGTCCCGATACCGCAGTAAAGGTCAAAAACAGTCTCGCTGCCTGTAAGTTGAGCATACTCAAGAGCCTTGTTGTATAATACTTCAGTTTGAATAGGATTTACCTGAAAAAAGGACAAAGGAGAAATGTTAAACCTGAATTTGCCTATGTAATCAGAAATATAGTTCTGTCCGAACAGGCATATATTCTTATCTCCCAGAATGATATTGGTGTTGCGGGTATTAATATTCAAAACAATGCTCTTGATATTATCATATTTTTCTGTCAAAGCCTTTATAAGCTTTTCGGAGTCTGGAAGTTCCTGTCCGTTAATCACCAGCACCACCATCATTTCACCGGTTGTGAAGCCTTTCCTGACCATAACATGCCTGAGTAAGCCCTTTCCGGTCTTTTCGTCATAAATACTTATATTATTCAACCTGCAAAATTCTCTGACCAGCTCCCGTATTACATTGCTTTCCTCAGGTTGAATATCACATTGTGTACTGTCAATTATGTTATGAGATCTGCTTTCATAAAAGCCTATCTTAATCTGATTATCCACCATGCTTACAGGATACTGTACCTTATTCCTGTACTTGAAAGGATTTGCCATACCGATTGTATCAAGGACCTTTACTTTCTCCAGTCCCCCAATACGTCTTATATTCTGAAGAACAGTATCCTTTTTAAAATCCAGCTGTGCCTGATATGACATATGCTGAACAGCACAACCTCCACATTTGTCAAATACGGGGCAAAACGGAATTGCCCTGTCCTTCGATGGCTTATCCACCCCAACAAGCTTCCCTACCGCATAACTCTTAGTTTCTTTTACTATTTTTACAGTAACAGTCTCACCGGGAAGAGCTGAGTCCACAAAAACAACAAAACCATCAATCTTTCCTACTCCCTGTCCTTCATGAGTCAAACCTGTTATTTCTAATTTATATGTTATATCCCCTGAGAATTTTTTTTGAGAAACCTGCTTCATTTAATCCTCCATATCTCCGACAAACCACTTGAAATATCAATAATATAAAACCAAGTACTATAGATACGCCCTTAATCCGGGTATTATACTTTTATTTGTATATAAACACTTTTAATATACATACTTTTATAAGTACTTTTCTGCTTATTTTTCCACTTTCCTAATAATATCATAACCCTAAAACAGCCGCAAATATAATGCAAATTGATTGAAACATTGGTGTTTATTAAATTCCGGTAGTACAAATTAATATTTGAACCAGCTAAAGAAAAATAAGTCTATAAAAGGAAAATTAAGTTTATTTAATAGTTTAAAACGAAATTGAGCCAAAACTCATACCTCGGTTAAAATAGCTGCTAACAAATATCAAACTGAGGGAAATGAACCCTGGCTCACTATAATATTACTATAACCGAAGAACTTTGCTTCGTATTATCTTTGTCATATGGTAAGGAGGAGGCATCTGCAAAATTGCTGGAGGAAATCTTTAACCAGAAGCTTTTGGTTCAATGATTAAGATACTATTAACTCACTGATTAGCTGCTCTTGATGACCGATGTAATTCGCACACAAATTTGTACTAGAATCTAAAGAATTTAATTAAACTCAATCATACTCAAAATTTGACTAAAATCTAAATTAAACAAAATGTCGAACTTAAATATGTACTTGAGTTGGAGTTTATAATTAAATTGAAGATAGATTAATAAACCAACTTGCAAATTTTAGTTTAACTTAATGTAAAACTTTAAGTTAGAATTGAGGTCGATCATAAAGCAAACCTGAAGTTTATTCAAAGGTTTGATACAATTTTTCAGAGTGTTTCCGATGACACTTCAGGACAATTACTTCGTGGAATTATGCATTAATTATGTGGAAATTATGTGAGTGATGCACAAAATCTTGATTATTGTATGAAGACCGTTATATGAAAATTATTATATTATGATAATTATTATATGAAAATCATTACATGATAATTATTATATTAAAATCATTATATGTAATTATTTGAATACTAATTGTATAAGATTATTGTATGAGTTAGATTATCAGAGCTTATTGTCAGTAAAACCTTAATATTTAATACTAATGACCTTTTGAAAAATAATAAAGGCATAAGGACTGCTTTTACAAAGTTTTCGCTACCTCTGGAAGCTGCTTCCTATATGCCTTTACTCAATACATATTTCGAAAAATTACTTCCTGTTAAATTACTTCCTGTTTATAATAAACCCAAAATGATTAATGCTCCCGTCTGTACTCCAGCAACATCTCACGAAGTTTGGTAGCATGCATCCCCTCGTCTTCAGCAAATTCCTTAAATACCTGCTTGATCTTGTCATCTTCAATTCTCTTGGAATACATTTCATAGTCACGAACCAATTCCATAGAGTTTTCCCATGCTCTTAACAGTCTGTCATATGTTGTTATCTTAACTTCATTATCTAAATTTGACATCTGGCTCCACCTCCGTAAATATATTATTTGCACTTTTTACGAAGTAATTCATTAAGTAATTCATTAAAACTTTTTCAAAATTATTCAAATAACTTTGACAAGTTAACTATAATAAGCTGTACTACCTATTTATATAGATTTATAAAGCAAATATCAAGCAAAAATTGTGAACATAAAACCTATTTCAGTGGATATTCTAATAATGAAATTTTTATTATCGGAGGTCCATTTATGGTCATTGTTTATGCTGTTCTATTATTTATTGCTTTTATTTTATTGCTGATTTTTGCATTCGATGCAAAGGTAGAAATAGTATTTGATACTGACCGTAATGATATTCATTCTACTGTTTGCTGGTTATACCCTTTTGTTAAGGGTGTAGTAAAAATGGACGCGTCAACTCCGGTGTTGGATATATATTTATTCAGGAAGCATTTCATTAGAAAAAATATATTAAGAAAGGGTACCAAAAACAGTAATAGTGAAAAACGAATAAAAAAGCAGGATTTATTAAAAATATTTGAACCTAAGGGGCTAAGCATTAATACAAGCTATGGCTTTATGAATCCATCAACCACAGGCATCACCTGTGGAGCAGTTAATGCTGCTTCGCAGTTTATAAATATAGATTATTTCAATCAGTTTCCCGATTTTATGTCTACACACGACTATATTTATTTTGATGCAAAAGCAAGTGTAAATTTCGGCGCATCATTAATAAACTTAATGAAATACTATAAAAACAGGAGGAATTTACAATGGAACAGAACACAAGCGTAGCACAGAATGTTGACGCACTTTTTTCGAATCTTGAAGGCTTTACTCAGAATGAAGGTCTTTTAGGGAAACCTGTGACTCATGGCGATAAGACCTTTATACCTGTAGTTTCACTCACTATGGGATATGGCAGCGGGAACTCAGCTTCCAAGGCACAGCAGGGAAGCCAAGCCACAATGTCACCTGGTATGAATAAAATCTCAGGTGCCGGAAACATGGCTGGAGGTGCCCTTGGATTAGGTGCAAAATTATGTACAGACGCAGTGATAGTGATTGATAAGGATAATGTATCTTTTATGCAGCTTAATGGTACTGCTACAGGTCAGCTGGTGGATAAAATACCACAGATAATATCCGGAATAAGCAGTAAACAGGCCAGCGGACAATCTCAGGCTCAGAGTCAGCAAAACCAGCAGGGTCAACAGCCTCAACAGAGTATGAGTCAGTCCGGGACCCAAAAAAGTTAATAATATAAGCAACGTATTATTGTAATTGTATTCATTCTATTTAAAGCTAGTTTATTTCTTAGTAGTAAACAATTGTAATATTAAATAAGGAAAGGATAGAATTTATGGAAAAGGTCGAGAGAAAAGGTAAATCGGATTTAGGTTCATTTATATTACGTTTGGTAGTAAGTATAGTAATTCTGGCAGTGACCGCCTTTCTCACTCCTGGATTTGCAATTTCGTCCTGGGTTTCACTTATACTGGCCGCTGTAGCTTTAGCAGTATTGGACTGGCTGGTTAATAAAATTACAGGTATAAATGCAGCTCCATTTGGGAGGGGAATATCAGGATTTATATTGGCAGCAATCATTATTTATGCCATAAAATTTATTGTACCAGGTTATAGTATAACTATTTTAGGCGCATTAATTGCGGCATTAATATATGGTGTTATTGATGCCATTATTCCTGGTCGTACCATGTAACTAATATGAGAAAATAGCTATTAATTAATTTAACTATCTGAATATCATAAAGCAATTAAATAAATATAATATAAATAAAATAAATAACTAAAATAAAATAAATATATATGTAAATATTAAATAAGTCATAACAAACCGTAAAACGGTGGGCTTGTGTTAGCCCCTATAAGGGCTTGTTCCCAGCCAGCACCTAAAGGTGCTGGCTTTCACTTTGCTCAGGCTACATTGGCTTAAATCAAAGGTCAAAAAAAAGGGTCCCAGCCAAGGGACAAAAGTTATTAGTGAATCAGTATGCCGTTATATAAATTATTCCACAAAGCACCCAGTTTATACCTTTATTTTCCAAAATACATGGTATTATTTCCATTAATATTTCATTAATAACAGTTCAATATTTCAATTTTATAAAACAAATATTAACTAACATTTAATTATCAATATTATAATTATCAATATTTTGACTAGGCAAACCAATACTGTAAACCTAGTAAGCCTATACTATAACCTTATCGGATATGTTTCTTAAATCGTCGGATGCTTCCTGCAAAAGCATTGATATCTGATCCAGGTCCTTTAAAGTATTTACCTGAATATTAATAATATCGTTAATACTGTCTCCCGGTACAGAGGAATCTGATACAGCCTTTGACATAGAATCTACAGCCTCAATTAACTGAACAGTTGATTGGTAATGCTCCTGTGCTTTATCGGCCGACTCCCTTATTGCAATAGCCACTGCGTTTACAGATTCAATTATCTCTACCAGCCCTGCCCTGACCTCATTTATTCTTAAAGCTCCATTTTCAACTCCCGAAACACCCAGATTCATTTTTTCTGCAGCATAGCTTATACTTGCCTGGATTTCCTTTATCTGATTCTTAATTTCGGATGCCGACTGATTGCTGGCATTTGACAGCTTTCTTATTTCATCCGCAACCACGGCAAAGCCTTTTCCCTGCTGTCCTGCCCTATTTGCTTCAATTGCAGCATTTAAAGCAAGAAGGTTGGTTTGTGAGGCAATTTGAGTTATTGTATTTGTAATCTCTCCGATTTTATCTGAAGAAGCCTCCAACTGTAATATTGAAGAAGCGATGGATTTTACAGTTTCATTAACATCGTTAATTACCTTTTCGGCTTCTTCGACAGCCTTTTCCCTGGCCTTTGCAAGCTCAATTGCTTTTTGACTGTCATTTGCAGCCTTCTGTGCCTGTAAGGAAACATTCTTTACATCTGTAATAATGCTTTCTTTATCAAAAGCAGGCCCTGAAGCTGCAGCTGTAACAGAGTTTTTCTTCAAATCAGATATCTTACTTACGCTTTCACGGTTTTGCTGAACCAGTAATGTGAGTCTCTGCTTTAAGTTGTTTATTTCATTCGTAGTATCTTTAAATTGCTCAACCATCTTCTGCTGTCCGTCAAGTACGCTATTAACCTTTCGGCTTAATCCACCAATCTCACCGCCCACCGTAATGTTGGCTCTTACGGTAAGATCCCCTTTTTCAGCCCGAGCCAGTATGGCTGCCAGCGAATTTATTGGGTTTGCAATTTTTCTTGACAGGACAAGTGCTATTATCATTCCTGTTACAATGGATATAATAGTGACTGCCAATAATATCCATAATATAGCATTCTTAATTTGCTGGGAAGATTTTATATCCTCTGACAGGTAGCCATTAAATGATACCCTCAGCTTGTTTATATCAGCAATAATCTCGTTATTAATTTCGGTCATGCTTTTATAAGAATCTGTTATTGTGCCTTTCTGCATAATGGCACTTCTGTTGAGCACCTCATCGGCTGAAGAATTGTATGCTGCATGCCCGCTTCTGAGTTCTTCAGCTACATCTGTATTAAAACCTGACGAGACAAGCTCTTTTAACAGTTCATCTATATTTGCTCTGTTTTTACTGATATTCTGAGACTTATCTTCATCGGATAAAGCCGAATACATCAGATCAGAATTATTCTGTGAGGTCAGGTAAATAAGTTCTGACAGCTTTTGAAACTGATCAAGCTCTATTCTCAGCTGCTTCATATTGTAAACTCTGTCAAAACCAAAAACATCTGAATTACCAAGAATTAAACTGCTGTCGGCTGACAGTTTTGTTAACCCCTGCTTCAGAGCTTCAATTTTATTATTGAACTCCTCCTCAGGCAAATTATTATCGGTACCTGCAGCCTGAATCCGGTTTAAAACATCTGCCAGCAGATTTTTAACCTCAACAAAATCACTGTCCATCTCCTTTGAATCGTTATTTATAAGCTTCAGTCTCCTATTAACTTCAACTATATCAAAATTCGCGTTGTTAATTCTTTGCCGGATTGAAGCAGCCAATCCCAACTTTTCTTCCAACTGAACTTTTTGAATAGCTTCAAAACGCTTTTGTGCTTCCTTTGAAAGTTCCGATATACTTTTGTTATCAAAGGCTTTTAATTCCGGTGATATATTATTGATATAGATATCATTATATTTTTTATTCAGTTCCAGAAGCTGCTGTACTGTTTTACTGTCTTCGGGACTGATATTGGAACTCAATAACTTATTTGACGTATTCTCAATGCTTGTTCCCAATTCCTGAATTTGGCTGACATTATCCAAATTCATAGAATTTATACTGTCAGTCACCAACTGCTGTCTCTTAGCTGAAAGTTCCAGCAATTCCTGGAGGATGTCCTGATAACTTTTATTGACCTGCACACTATTGACTGAATCTATAACCTTATTGTAGCCCAAAAAAGATATGACCGACGAGAGTAAAGAAACTATGATAACTATACTAAAAGCTCCAATGACGGTACTTCTGACATTTTTCATTTTATCCCCCATTTACGCGTCCAGCGTAATAATAAATAGTAATAAAACACAAATAATTACCTTTTGCCGGGTGAGAGTAGTTATGCTTACCATGTTTTTCTACTCATCACTCATAGCAAAATCAAGCATACAAGTACAAAGTAATAAAAAATTTTTAAACATCTCCACTTTATAAGTCATAATCCGTCAAGAATTTTATTAAAAATACATAAAAAAATAACCAAAAAATTCATATTTATTATATCATATATTTAAATTCATAAAATTATTTTTATAATAAAAAGGATATTTTAATTTATTGTAGAATATAATAATTTGCTAATTCGTTCCACAGCTTTTCAATAATAGTCCACAAATGATAACACGCACGTCAACGCGTCGTAAAATTATTCACTGATATCAGAAATAATATGATAATTATATCGGAAATTTGGAAATAATTCATAATATGGCACATTAGTGTCCGCGAGGTGCCTTTTAATGCGCCTTAATTTACTTAAGATATTAAACTTTAGTGGTGGTAAATTAATGAAAGTTTTTAAGAGTTTTAAAAAATTAAATAAAAATTATTCTATAGTTATAATTCCATATACAAATGATAAAGTTAAAAGATTATCATTAAAGGCTCCTGCTGTGAAGCTGATTATAGTCCTTTTTTTTGTGTCGGTTGTAGTTTTGACAGCTCTGTTATACCCAAATAAAAGTGACTCTGAGAGAATTACTATACAGGAGGTTCAGGCAAGTAACGAGGAACTTAAGCAGCAGATACAATACCTGAACGAAGTAATAAAGCATCAGAACGATTCCCTTTCTCTAAGCAGCGCTAAGTTGGAGCAGCTAAAGCTTGAAAACTCGGAGGCTAAAGCCAAGATAGAAGACTTTGTTAAGCTGTACAATGACATAACAGAGGAGTATATTACCGAGACCAGCCGGGGTGCTGCAGCTGCCCGGAATAACAGCAGAGCAATATTAGATATTAAAAAGCTAAATAACCTTGTTCAGGAGCTAAATAAAAGCTTTAACAATGATGATAATCTGTCAGTTCAATTAAATGAAAGCAATAAGAAGCTGGATAAATATGTGGCAGCATTGCCAACCTTTATTCCTGCTAAAGGTGAGATTACTTCCCCATTTGGAATGAGGAATCACCCCATTGAAAAAGTATTCAAAGCTCATCAGGGGGTGGATATAAATGCTTCAAAAGGTGATCCTATTTACGCGGCAGCCGCCGGAATTGTGGAGTTTGCAGGCTATTCAAAAGGTTACGGTTACAATGTAAAAATTGACCACCAGAATGGTTTCAGAACAATCTACGGACATTCTTCAAAATTGCTGGTAAAAAAGGGTGATAAGGTAGCAAAGGGGCAGAAGATTGCTCTTGTGGGAAGTACCGGAAACAGCACCGGCCCTCATTTGCATTTTGAAATCAGAATTGGCAACACACCTGTTGACCCAACTGAGTATTTAAATTTCGGTAATTAGCGAAATTTATTTGTGAATTCGAGTTAAGCAGCAAAACGACTCAGTGGATGGTAAACAAGTATTATTAATAAGATAAATTATTTGTTCAACAGCTACATTAATATCATTAAGGGGGAAGAAATTTGTTTAATAAGCAAACTGATTTTACTAAGGCTAACTTTGATACATTAGTGGGCTCCAATACCGAGTTTAAGGGGGATTTAACCTCCAAAGGCATTGTCAGAATTGACGGAAAGGTTACAGGAAATGTATCTATCCAGGGTGATCTTTTCGTGGGAGAGGCATCTATAATTAAAGGTGACATTACCGCCTCAAACATTCATATTGCTGGCAGCGTTGAAGGAAACATTTTTTCCGGCGGTCTGCTAAAGCTTTTAGCTTCAGCTAAAGTTATCGGTGACATTCAGGTAAAATCCTTTGTTTGTGAGGAAGGCTGTATATTCGACGGCAACTGCAAAATGCTTGATGCCTCGGCCTCAAAGACAATTCTTATGGGTAAAAATAAGGACTTTAAGAAAAGCTCAGATATAGCCAAAGATGATGCTTAATTAAATGTCAAAAATATTCTCCCCGCCCACTGGTAGTGGCCGGGGTATTATGTTTTTGTTCATAAAATGTTAAGAAAGCCTGATATGGCAATTTGTTGCGGCTATTTACCAGCTGTGGTATAATATTGTGAATAAATGTTGTTTTAAGGCATTAAGGAGGATATTATGAAACCTAATGAGAAAGCTGCAGCAGGTAGCGAGGGACAGCCAAAAAAGAAGAAAAAGAAGCGATCTTCTCCAGCTGTTCAGTTTACCTTCGCAGTTATTAAGACAGTACTAGTTATCCTCATATCTTTAGGGTGTGTTTTTGGAGGTATACTGGGTGGAGCTGTTTTTGGATATGTAAAAAATGCTACTCCCATTACTCCCGATCAAGTGAATATCACTAAACTTACTTCATTCATATATGATAAGGATGGAAAAGAAATTGCCCAAGTAAAAGGAAGCGAAAACAGAGTACTGGTTGAGCATGATGAAATACCCGACAATATGAGAAATGCATTTATTGCTATTGAAGATGCACGTTTTAGATCCCATAATGGCGTTGATATCAAGCGTTTTATGGGAGCCGCATTTGAATATATTATCACCTTGGGAAATGCTTCTTATGGAGGAAGTACAATTACCCAGCAGCTGGTTAAAAACATTACGGGTAATGAGGAATCTACTATAAAGAGAAAAGTTCAGGAAGCCTGGCAGGCAATGGCCCTTGAAAAAGTGCTAACAAAGGACCAGATATTAGATAATTATATGAACCGTATTACAACTGGTTCAGGTGTATATGGTGTCCAGGCAGCAGCTAAGAAATTTTTTAATAAGGACGTAGGCGATCTGTCACTGGCTGAATGTGCTTGCATTGCAGGAATAACCAAATCACCAGGTTTGTATGACCCTACACTCAGTGAGAAAAACAAGGAACGAAATAAGAAAAGACAGAAAATAATCTTGTCTGAAATGCTCAAACAGGGCTACATAACACAGAATGAGTACGACGAAGCAGTGGCAGAGGAGTTAAAGTTCTATCAGCCCAAGGATGAGGAAAACAAGACTGTCACAAATGTGCAGAGCTACTTTGTGGACTATGTTCTGACACAGGTAAAAAAAGACTTAATGAAGAAATACAATCTTTCAAGTGACGCTGCAAATATAAAAATATATAACGGCGGCCTGCATATATATACAACACAGGACACCAATATCCAGAACATACTTACTGAAGAATTTACAAATATCAAGAACTTTCCTGCAAACGAAAAGATTAGCAATCCCGAGATGCAGGCCCAGGCAGCTATGCTTGTAATAGATCCTTCAACAGGACAAATTCGCGGCATGTATGGTTCATATGGTGAGAAAACAGGTAACTTAACTCTCAACAGAGCAACCGATATGGAGAGACAGCCGGGCTCTAGCTTTAAGCCCATTGCAGTATATGCTCCCGGTATAGATTCTGGTGCATTTACAGCAGGTACTGTAGTGGATGACGTACCGGTATATATGGATAATTCAAAGCCCAACACCCCATATCCAACAAATGCTGAATCGGGAACCTACCAGGGTCTTATTACTGTACGAAAAGCTATAACAAAGTCTCAAAACGTTGCTGCAGCCCTGCTTTTCAGAGATTACCTGGGAGCTGATAAGTCTATCCAATATTTGAAAAAGGTGAATATTGACAGATCAAAAGAAGGTTATGTTTCCATGGCTCTTGGAGGACTTAACCAGGGTGTAAACCCGCTGATTATGGCAGCTGCCTATGTACCTTTTGTAAATAAAGGAATGTATCTCGAGCCCATTGCATATACAAAGGTTACTGACAACAATGGGAATGTTCTTCTTGATAAGCTTCAGGAGCAGCAAAGCAATGTGGCATATAAGGAAACTACAGCATATATTATGACCAGTATGCTTCGTGATGTTGTAACTAAAGGTACTGCTGCATCAATAGTTCCCGGCACTAAAAACCTGAAATTCGGAGAGGTGAGAAATAAGGCTGGCAAAACAATTCCTACCGCTGGAAAAACCGGTACCACCAACGATTACAAGGATAAATGGTTTGTAGGTTATTCGCCATATTATGTGGGAGCAACATGGTATGGTTATAATACCCCTAAATCCTTAAAAAGATCTGAATGGAATCAGGCCCTGTTTTTGTGGAACAAGGTAATGAACAGAATACATGCAGATTTAGAAGTAAAAGATTTTAACGGTATGCCTGAGGGAATTGTTAAGAGGTCAATCTGTGCTACTTCTGGAAAGCTGCCAGGCCCACATTGTGCTCATGATCCAAGAGGCAGTCAGATAGTCACCGAATATTTTGCCAAGGGAACTGAACCAAAAGACGTTTGTGATGTACATTTTCTGGCAAAGGTTGATACATCAAGTAAGGATATATATGGAAGACCATTGTTAGCAGGTCCCTATTGCCCTCCAAACCTTGTACAGGAAAAGGTATTTATAAAAAGACCGGTACCTTATTTACCAAAGGTCGCGTCAGGTAAATCTCTGGCAGCACAAATAAAGGACTGGATTTATGAACTTCCACAGGAAGAATATTGTACTATACACAATGCCTCAACAGTACAGCCTACAGAACCGTCAAGCATTGATAATCATTCACATTCTGAAGGTGATTCTTCAAATGAACCAATTCCCCCGGTACTTCCTGATGACGGGATAGATGTAATACCATAGGAAATTTTAATTAATATAGCTATATAAACATTAAAAAATAATGTACCAATAAAATGGGAGTATATAAGACTACCAAAAAAGTAGCCGGATATACTCCCTTATTTTATCAGTATAGGTTTAATTTTTATCCATATGAACCTCTTATTAACTAAATCAAATAATCAATTTTTCATTGATTCATTTAATATAATTGATTCATTTAATATAATTGATTCATTTACTATAACTTATATACATTTAATTTTTTGGTTTTTATAATACAATAGGTGTGTTTAAACCAATATAAATCCGTCTTCTATGCTTATACTCAGAAAACGTTATGGTTCCAATATGATTTTTATAACTATTTTTAGTATAGAACAATATATAAATTAAGACATATCATATTAATAAAATTAATAATTCTAAATTCAATTTTATTAAAATAAGTCATCCATATTTACATATTGTAACATTTTTGTTTAAAATGATTAAAATATAGTGTGCTTTGGGTATATAATAATTATATAAGGGAAAAAAGAAAAGGGTTGAAATAATGGATTACCTGAAAATTCAAATTGAATTAATAGAACTATTAAAACACAAATATAAGCTTAAGGGTAATCTTGTATATACAATATTTGAGACATATGGTGTATTACATTATATTAAAAGAAACTACAAATTACTCGAAAGGTTAAGTAAGCCCTTACTTATTGAGAAAATTGAAAAATATCTTACATTAAAGGGGTTTAGGATTAATGACATCAAAGGATTTAGAGGGTAAAATATTTTATCATGGTAGTCCATTTAAAGTTACCAGAATCAATTTAAGCTACTGTAAACCTTATAAAGATTTTGGACCAGCTTTTTACTTAACATTGGATAAAATTAAAGCTTATGAATGGGCCACCCAGGTTACCAGAAAAACAGGCAGAGGTACCCCCACAGTAAACAGATATATTTTTAAAAGGGCTGATGACCTAAAAATAAAATATTTTAGTGAGCCAGATATAGAATGGCTGGATTTTGTTACATTAAGAAGGCAGGAAGCAGTACTTAACCATTCTTATGATATTGTTATAGGCCCTACTGCAGATGCTGGACCTAATCTTCAGATTATTTTAGGCCATTACTATCTTAAAGAAATAAGTGCTGCACAAGCAATAAAAGATATTAAACCCTATGAAATTCCTATACAATTTGCATTTTGTACCAAAAAGAGTGTTAGTAGGTTAGTGTATGATGGAGAGGAGATTGTTACATATGCACAAACTAGAAGATAAATTAACTCCAGAGAATTTCAGAGAATTAGTTACCCTTAAAGTAAGAATTATAGTAAAAATGCTGTCAGAATTATTAGATTGCAGTGAGGATGAGGCTTTACATCATTTGTATTCATCTGAAACCTATGAAAAGTTAAGTAACCCTGATACATTTTATTGGAATGAAAGTGAAATGGCTCTAGCCGATATGGTTTTGCAGGAGATTGAGAGCAGGTCTGTTGTATTAAGGCCGGCCGCTTGTAAACGTAAGGCTATTTATAATCCTGTGCTTGGAAAAATTGAAATTCATTCTGCAAATGCAGCAGTAACAGCACACAGAAGTGTCAGCACATTAAAGCATTCACCTGGTACAAGAAAACTTAGAAAAATCTCTCCAAGAGTAGCTGAAATTATTATGGAAAAATCAGAAGCTGTTATAAGGTCTAGCAGAAGAAGTAAACGGACAGCCAGGAAGTCAGCAGGCCAATTGGTATCAAAAAGGCACAGACAAATAAAGTATACATGAATATTATATATACAGAAATATATATCCCTAGTTATTAATGCTACTAGGGATATTATTTATTATATTATTTATTATATTATTTATTATATTATTTATTATATTATTTATTATATTATTTATTATATTATTTATTATATTATTTTCTTAATCTTTTCCCACAAAGACAGTTCCAACCTCTTCCCCATTGATTATATCCATGACAACCTCAGGATGGCTTCCGTTAGTGAGCACCACATTAACTCCTGCTTTTGTTGCAATCTTAGCCGCCTTGAGTTTAGTAACCATTCCACCTGTTCCGCGCATTGTACCTGCACCATCAGCACAGCACTCGATTTCCGGTGTAATTTCCTCAATGATGGAAAGCATCTTGGAGTTAGGATTCTTTCTGGGATCAGAATCATAAAAGCCGTCAATATCAGATAGTATTATAAGTAAGTCAGCCCTGATCAATTTAGATACAATAGCAGATAATGTATCGTTTTCACTGAAGGTGTCCTTCTGTCCAACCTTGAGCTCCACAATGGACACTGAGTCGTTCTCATTTACTATAGGTATAATTCCTTTTGAAAGCAGTGTTTCGAAGGTATTTACAACGTTTCTGGAGCAGGTTTCATCTCCGACTATGTCTCTTGTCAACAAAATCTGAGCAACTATGTATCCATATTCAGAAAAGAACTTACTATACATATGCATAAGTTCACACTGACCAACGGCAGCCACAGCCTGTTTTTCACGTATGGTTTTTGGCCTTCCGGGCAGCTTTAGCTTGTCAACACCGACACCAATTGCTCCCGAAGAAACCAGTACTACTTCCTTTCCCTGATTAGACAGGTCTGAAATAATTCTGGCCAGCTTGTCAATCCTTGTGAAATTCATCTTACCTGTATCATATGTTAACGTAGATGTACCCACCTTAATAACAATACGATGTGCATCTTTTAAATCTTCTCTCCTAAAGCTCATAATGACCTCCATACAGGGTTCCAAGCTATAAAATACAAACTCGGAATAAAACAAAAAATATTATATAATTTCTTATTATACAGCTAATTTATATTTATACAACAGACAAAATTATATAATATTTTTATTCATCGGTAAATATTTACTTCAAAAGCTGCTCAGTGCGCTTTTTAAAGGTCAGTATCTCTCTTAGGCTTTCAATTTTCCTTAGTACATACTCATTTTCAAATACACAGAATAAAATAATTCCCAGAATTGTCGAAGCCAATGCATCCAGAACGCTGTGCTGCTTTACAAACAAGGTAGAAAGATAAATAGATACACATAAAAATGCGGTAGTTGCCTTTAATACTTTACTTTTGTTATGTTTAAAAACAAATAAAGTGATTAGAAGAGTATCCATCATATGAATACTTGGAAAGCAATTATAGGGCTTATCATGACCGTATATAACCAATACCAGCTGCTTAAGTATATTAGACCCTTCTATAGTTGGTCTTGGAACGGTGGTAGGGAAAATTACATAAACCAGAAAGCATACAAGCATTCCCGCTACTATGCTGAATAACAGCTTAAAATATGTTTTATAATCTGTATATGCTAATATAAGCAAAGCTCCAAAGGTGTAAATATACCAAAATACATAGGGTATAATAAACCACTCATTAAAAGGTATCAGATTGTCTATAAATATTGTTATGTCATATGCAGTGGTAGTTGTCAGATTTATTATAAAATATAGCCCCTGAGCAGCAGGTATTAACAACATAAATAAAAGTCTGTAAAAATACCCCGATTTACCATTTGTCTTAAGTAAGTCAGTGTTTACTTTGTCCATTTTATCTCTCCCGTTATGAATTTATGTTTCGACATAATATTTTACGGTATAACATAAAAAATGTTTGGTATCTGATAGTAATTATTAAACATATTGAACCAAAATCCTAATGTATTTTAGCATAATTGGGTTATCCTGTAAAGCGAACACAAATAGCCTCAGGAATAGCGAAAAACCGATAAAGATACTGTTAAATGTATTTTTATCGGCTGTAGTTATTTAGGTAAATAAATTACTTTGAATCTTCTTCTTTTCCTATCCACTGTTATATACCAACACCAGTTTGATTCCATTTCATATCATTATGGATATTTGTTATTCTAAATCTCTCTTGACAGAAAAAGCAGAATCTTTTATATCAACATTAATCCGGGCAGTACCTTTACCATTTACATAATTGTAATTTGTTGCAGAGGAATCTATCTTTGGAAAGTATGAGTCGGCAGAAACTGAGCAGTTGGATTTTGTAATATGCAAAGTATAATCCTTCGCTAAACTATTAAACACAATTTTTCCAGATGATTTAACAGCTTTGAAGGTTATATTTTTTGTGAAGCCTTGCGGAATATAACAACCAACTGAACTGCTATCCACATCTATATTTATATTAGCATTAAAGTCAATTAAACCAATACCAGCTTTAATCCCTTTTACTGTCACAGTACCGTAATTTACATCTGGTATATAGATTGTGACAAAATCAAAAAGCTGGGCAGAAGCACCTGATTTTAATTTTGCACTAATACTAATAGTTCCATTCATATCTTTTGAAGTAACTTCAAAAATATCTCTATTATAATCAAAATGAAATTGAGTATCATTGGATTTTTCTATTGATATATTGCAATTTGAAATATCAAGAGAGATATTCTTATGGCTGTTGCTAAGTGTAGCTGAGCTTCTCTTGCTTGATTTCACTTTTGCAAATGAAATACCAGATACCATCACTATAGACATCGCCCCTATCAAAATAAAGCACAAAACTTTTTTAATTTTACTCATCATTGCGCCTCCACATTAACTTTTTCTTTTAAGATTGTTTGTACATTCGATTAAATATTCATTCAGAATGAACTTCTTTTCCTCACATACTTCTAATTTTGATATTCTTCTATGCCGACACTCCTCAAACATATTGATAAATTTTTACAATCACAGCATTTTCCGTATGGCAATTATAACACAAGATATGAGGTTTCTGCTAGCATTAATTAAATATTCTGAAAAATATTGGGTTTTCAAAGCAGACTCCCGTTACAAAACTAACCGAAAATATATGTAACGTTGGAAACGTAGTTATGATGGTACCTGGAACTCTCTTAGATTTCTTCCCGGAAGGCCTCACCACCCTCCAAACCAGCATACAGAAGAAGAAAACTCACGGGACTTGTACGAGTCTTGCAGACAATAAAAAAGAGGACTTCTCAAACTATCCTGCGACTTGAGAAATCCCCTTAAATAAAGCGTTTTATTAGAACTTACCAGCCTTAGCTGCTTCTTCAACTGCAACAGCAACTGCAACTGTCATACCAACCATTGGGTTGTTACCAGCTCCGATAAGACCCATCATTTCAACGTGAGCCGGAACTGATGATGAACCTGCGAACTGAGCATCTCCGTGCATTCTGCCCATTGAGTCAGTCAAACCGTAAGAAGCAGGACCTGCAGCCATGTTATCAGGATGCAGAGTTCTTCCTGTTCCTCCACCAGATGCAACTGAGAAATAGCTCTTGCCATTTTCATAGGACCACTTCTTGTATGTACCAGCAACCAGGTGTTGGAATCTAGTTGGGTTAGTTGAGTTACCTGTTATTGATACATCAACATTTTCATGTATCATGATTGCAACACCTTCGAGAACATCATTTGCACCATATACTCTAACCTTAGCTTTTTCACCATCTGAGAAAGCCTTTGTTCTGACAATATTGAGAGTGTTGGTAGCAAAATCATAATCTGTCTCAACATATGTAAAACCATTGATTCTTGAGATTATGTAAGCTGCGTCCTTACCAAGACCGTTCAGGATAACCTGAAGTGGTTCTTTTCTTACTTTATTGGCAGTCTTTGCTATACCGATAGCGCCTTCGGCTGCTGCAAAAGATTCATGACCAGCTAAGAAGCAGAAACATTTAGTTTCTTCATTAAGAAGTTTTGCAGCAAGATTTCCGTGGCCTAAACCAACCTTACGTGAATCTGCAACTGAACCAGGTATACAGAAAGCCTGTAATCCGATTCCTATAGCTTCAGCAGCCTGAGCTGCATTTTTTATTCCCTTTTTAAGTGCAACACCACATCCCAGTGTATAAGCCCATACAGCATTTTCAAATGCAATTGGCTGTATACCTCTTACGATTGAGTCTACATCTATTCCCTTTGAAGTACAGAAGTCCTTAACTTCCTCAAGGCTCTTAAAACCATACTCTGCTAAACATTTTTCTATCTGAGCAATTCTTCTTTCATAACCTTCAAATTTAACCACTGTATTCACCTCTCTCCTCTATTACTCGTGTCTTGGATCTATTATTTTAACTGCTTCAGCAAATCTGCCGTAAGTACCTATATTCTTCTCGTAAGCTTCTTTAGGATCTACACCCTTCTTAATCATGTCCATCATCTTTCCAAGGTGAACGAACTTATAACCAATAACTTCATTATCAGCATCCAATCCAATGTTTAATACATAACCTTCAGCCATTTCCAGGTATCTTACACCCTTTGCCTTAGTTCCATACATTGTACCAACCTGTGAACGCAAACCTTTACCAAGGTCCTCAAGTCCGGCACCGATAGGAAGTCCTTCTTCTGAGAAAGCAGACTGAGTTCTTCCGTATACCAGCTGTTTGAATATCTCTCTCATTGCTACGTTTATAGCGTCGCAAACCAGGTCGGTATTAAGACATTCTAGAATGGTCTTTCCTTGAAGGATTTCAGCTGCCATAGCTGCTGAGTGAGTCATACCTGAACATCCAATTGTTTCAACAAGAGCCTCCTCAACAACACCGTCCTTAACATTTAAAGTTAATTTACAGGTTCCCTGTTGAGGTGCACACCAGCCTATACCGTGTGACAGACCGGAGATATCCTTAATTTCTTTTGCCTTAACCCACTTACCCTCTTCAGGTATTGGAGCAGGACCGTGATTTGGACCTTTTTTTACAACACACATATTTTCAACTTCATGTGAGTAATTCATTTGAGTTCCCCCTTCACAAAACTATTTTAATTTAATTAAATTGCTTTACTGTTGCATTGGCTTTTTTGCCTTTATATATTACCCTTACGGGCATTATATCGCCTAACTGTCAGGACTATATGTCCTATAATACGTTCATATGCAATCAAAAGCTGGTATTTTGGATTAATCTTCTTATTAAGAAAATTATTCAAAATACCAGCATATATTATACCATAATTACCTATCTTGTAAGTAGTATTTTGTTAAAAAAAACACGAAAAATGTAGCACAAAAAAAGAACCAATACTGGTTACCCATTATTGGTTCTTTTTTATATATATTAGATGCCTAATTAAATTATCGTATAAAATTATTCGATAATCTTTGAAACGTTACCAGCACCAACTGTTCTACCACCTTCACGGATAGCGAACTTAAGTCCTTCTTCCATAGCGACAGGAGTGATCAACTTAACCTTCATTGTGATGTGGTCACCAGGCATAACCATTTCTGTTCCTTCCGGAATTTCGATAACACCTGTAACGTCAGTTGTTCTAAAGTAGAACTGTGGTCTGTAACCATTGAAGAATGGCTTATGTCTTCCACCTTCTGATGCAGTCAGAACGTAAACCTGACCTTCATAGTAAGTGTGAGGCTTAATTGAACCTGGCTTAGCCAATACCTGACCTCTTTCAATTTCGTTTCTCTGAATACCTCTTAAGAGAGCACCGATGTTGTCACCAGCTTCAGCTTGATCAAGAAGCTTTCTGAACATTTCAACACCAGTAACTGTTGTCTTTCTTGGAGCATCCATCAAACCAACGATTTCAACTTCGTCTCCAACCTTAACAATACCTCTTTCAACTCTACCAGTAGCAACAGTACCACGACCAGTGATTGAGAATACGTCTTCAACTGGCATAATGAATGGTTTGTCAACTGCTCTTTCAGGAGTTGGAATATAGTTGTCAACTTCCTCCATAAGCTTCAAGATTGGTGCATACTCAGGAGCATTAGGATCCTGTGAAGTACACTCGAGAGCTGCAAGAGCTGAACCTCTAACGATTGGAGTATCATCTCCTGGGAATTCATATGAATTCAATAATTCTCTAACTTCCATTTCAACCAATTCGATAAGTTCTTCGTCATCAACCATATCGCATTTGTTCAGGAAAACAACGATATAAGGAACACCAACCTGTCTGGAAAGGAGAATGTGTTCTCTTGTCTGAGGCATTGGGCCGTCTGCAGCTGAAACAACGAGGATAGCACCGTCCATCTGAGCAGCACCAGTGATCATGTTCTTAACATAGTCGGCGTGACCTGGGCAGTCAACGTGAGCATAGTGTCTTGTTTCTGTCTGGTACTCAACGTGAGCAGTATTGATTGTGATACCTCTTTCTCTTTCTTCAGGAGCAGCATCAATTGCATCATATGCCTTATATTCTGCTTTTCCCTGTAAACCTAATACTTTTGTAATAGCAGCTGTTAAGGAAGTCTTACCATGGTCAACGTGACCAATTGTTCCGATATTAACGTGGGGTTTAGTTCTTTCAAATTTAGCCTTAGCCATTTTAAAATCTCCATCCTTTCATAAAGCGCATCGCGCCGTTTTTGTAGATTTTGGTTTATTTGAGGAATGACAAAGTTACTTAATCATTCCCGAACAAGAGAAAACTCTTGCAATTAACTGAAAATTAGTCGTTACTCTTTCCTGCTCTGCTTGCAACAACTTTTTCCTGAATACTCTTTGGCACTTCTTCAAAGTGACTTGTTTCCATTGAGAAGGTACCTCTTCCCTGTGTTGCAGAACGGAGTGAAGTTGCGTAGCCGAACATTTCTGACAATGGAACCATCGCTCTTATGTTCTGAACACCGCCGCGTGCTTCCATTCCTTCAATACGGCCTCTTCTTGAATTAAGTCCGCCCATAACGTCTCCCATGTACTCTTCAGGAACGCTAACGTCAACTTTCATAATAGGCTCGAGGAGAACTGGATCTGCCTTTCTGCAGCCATCCTTAAACGCCATGGAGCCTGCTATCTTAAACGCCATTTCTGAGGAGTCAACTTCATGGTATGAACCGTCAACAAGAGTAACCTTTACGTCAACTACGTTATATCCTCCGAGTACACCGGACTGCATTGCTTCCTGTATACCAGCATCGATTGGCGCGATATATTCCTTAGGAATAACACCACCAGTAATTTTGTTAACAAATTCGTAACCAGTTCCTGGTTCCTTCGGTTCAATCTCAATTACGCAGTGACCATACTGACCTTTACCACCAGACTGTCTTACATACTTCATTTCTGATCTTACAGCCTTGCGAATAGTTTCCTTATAAGAAACCTGTGGATTACCAACATTAGCTTCTACCTTAAATTCTCTCATCATTCTGTCAACGATGATATCAAGGTGGAGCTCACCCATACCGCCGATAATGGTTTGACCAGTTTCAGGATCTGTATGAACTCTGAATGTTGGGTCTTCTTCGGCCAGCTTCTGTAATGCAATAGCCATCTTTTCCTGACCTGCTTTAGTCTTAGGCTCAATAGCTACTTCTATAACAGGTTCCGGGAATTCCATAGATTCCAGAATAACAGGATTGTTTTCATCGCAGAGTGTATCTCCTGTAGTTGTATCCTTAAGACCAACAGCAGCAGCTATATCTCCTGAATAAACCTCCTGTATTTCTTCTCTATGGTTGGCATGCATCTGCAGAATTCTACCGATTCTTTCTCTCTTACCCTTTGTAGAGTTAAGAACGTATGAACCTGAGTTCAATGTTCCTGAATAAACTCTGAAGAAGCAGAGTTTACCAACATAAGGGTCGGACATAATCTTGAATGCAAGGGCTGCAAAAGGACCATTGTCATCTGCAGGTCTTTCCATTTCAGTTTCACCGTCTACTGACATACCCTTTATAGGTGGGATATCAAGTGGAGATGGCATAAAATCAACAACCGCATCCAGCATCTGCTGTACGCCTTTGTTTCTGTATGATGAACCACAAGTAACAGGAATCATCTTTAAGCCAATTGTTGCAGATCTAATACCTGCTTTTATTTCCTCTACAGTGAGTTCTTCACCTTCAAGGTATTTCATCATTGTTTCTTCGTCTTGTTCAGCAACTGCTTCTAATAACTGATCACGATAAGTTTTGGCTAGTTCAGCCATATCATCGGGGATTGGACCCTCCTCGATTACCTTACCCAAATCATCTTTGAAGAGCAAAGCCTTCATGTTAATCAAATCAACAATACCTTCAAAAGTATCTTCCTTACCAATTGGTAATTGAATAGGTACCGGATTACAACCTAATCTGTCTTTCATCATTTTGATTACATTGTAAAAATCGGCTCCCATGATATCCATCTTGTTGACATATGCCATACGTGGAACTCCATACTTGTCAGCTTGTCTCCAAACTGTTTCAGACTGGGGTTCAACGCCACCTTTGGCACAGAATACTGTTACTGAACCATCGAGTACACGAAGAGATCTTTCAACTTCAACAGTGAAGTCAACGTGCCCCGGCGTGTCAATAATGTTAATTCTGTTACCCTTCCATTGAGCTGTTGTAGCCGCAGAAGTAATAGTTATACCTCTCTCCTGCTCCTGCTCCATCCAGTCCATAGTAGCAGCACCTTCATGAGTCTCGCCGATCTTGTGAACTTTACCTGTATAGAACAGTATACGCTCAGTTGTTGTTGTTTTACCAGCATCAATATGAGCCATTATACCGATATTTCTTGTATGTTGTAAGTCAAATTGCCTGGGCATATTACCCTCCTTTCACGATAGTCCAAATTGACAAATAAGCACTGCAATTAATAATCTGCGACTTTTCATCAATTCTTCATTTTTTTGTTATATTACGCACACATTTTATGATAACCAATTTTACAAGATACAATAAGAATATATAATTCCAATATACCGCTGCTTATACTGTACCTTCATCAGGTATCTATATCACTCTATTATTATTGACTATATTACATTATAGATGGTTTTTACTGCTACCATATGCAATAATCTATTGTATAACAACGATATTACATTATAGATGGTCTTTCTAAATTCTACCATCTATAGTGAGCAAATGCTCTGTTAGCTTCAGCCATCTTATGAGTATCTTCTTTCTTCTTGTATGCTCCACCCATGTTGTTGATAGCATCCATCAATTCACCGGCAAGTCTTTCCCTCATAGTACGCTCGCCTCTTTTACGAGCATAATCAACAAGCCATCTTAATCCAAGAGCTTGTCTTCTGTCAGGTCTAACTTCCATAGGAACCTGATAGGTAGCACCACCAACTCTTCTTGCTTTTACTTCCAGCACAGGCATGATGTTTGCCATAGCTTGCTCAAAAACTTCCAATGGATCCTTTCCAGTCTTTTCTTTGACAATATCGAAAGCATCGTAAACGATTTTTTGAGCTATACCCTTCTTACCATCATACATAACATTGTTGATGAGCTTGGTAACTATTTTGCTTCCATATATTGGATCAGGTAGAACATCTCTTTTTGAAATATGACCTTTTCTTGGCACCTTACTTCCCTCCTTTTATGATAACATTTAGTATGGGGTATACCCATAGAAAGTATCACAGGTACTCGTGGTTTAAACCGACGTCGGCGCAAGTACAATGAATCTTCTCGCAGCATACTTCTGCCTGATGCAGATATTACTTTAAATGCGAGTTCCTCTCCGTTTGAACCGGAGATTCCTTAATATATTTCAACAGCTTAACAGATAATCATCCGTTTGTAGACCTATATCTGCTAATCTAGTATTTAATATATATATAATCACGTACTAAGCACCTAACATTTTATTTTGTCAGCACGCTGTGGTATTACTATTTAGCAGCACTTGCCTTAGGACGCTTAGCACCGTATTTTGAACGGCCCTGCATTCTTTTGGCAACTCCGGCAGTATCAAGAGTACCTCTGATAATGTGGTACCTTACACCAGGCAAGTCTTTAACTCTTCCACCTCTGATAAGAACAACGCTATGTTCCTGCAGGTTATGACCTATTCCAGGAATATATGCAGTTACTTCTATACCATTTGTAAGACGAACTCTGGCTACTTTACGAAGCGCTGAGTTAGGCTTCTTTGGTGTTGAAGTCTTAACAACAGTACAAACACCTCTCTTTTGAGGGCTGCTTATATCAGTAGGCTTCTTCTTTAATGAGTTAAAACCCTTCTGGAGAGCTGGAGCAGTTGATTTCTTTTGAACAACTTGTCTGCCCTTTCTAACCAGCTGATTAAATGTTGGCATTAGTACACCTCCTTTCAAGAATAGCTAATTATATATATATTATATACCTCCTCAAACCCAATCGAGGCGATAAATAAATATAACAGGATTAATATATTACGTGCACCTATATGCATCTATTTACTAAATATCCACTGAAAAAACTATATTCGTATTTACTTTAAAATACATGCAACAGCAGCCCCAACCTCAATACCGCAGGCTTTTCCAAGCTGCTTCATAGAGTCTGCGTATGTTATTGGAACGGATGTCTTTTCACATAGTTCAATGATATTTCTAACAACCCTTTGCTCGCAGTCTTTCGCAATAATCACTTCTTTTGCTGTTCCATTTTCCACAGCTTTTGTAGACTGTTTAACACCCACTGTTTTTTTACAGTGCCTTAAATCTTCTAGCAATGTTTAAACCCTCCGTTTTTTAACACACAAAAAAAGGCATAAATAATGCACTGAATTATTCTATCACTCACACATACCTCTTGTCAAGCCCGCAGAAATAACGTTTACATTGATATCTGAAGCTGAAATATTCACTTCTGATTAAATATTTATTACCAGTCTTCCCAACCAAAATATTGGTAAAAATATATCAGGAAAAGCGGAGATCAGATCATCTGTCCCCGCTTTTTTAATATACTTATTTTACAATAATTAATTCTTCCGTTTTAAGCCGGTTTCTTCTATTCTATAACATTACTGATGCTGATATCCTTGTAGCGGCTCATACCTGTACCAGCAGGAATAAGCTTACCTATGATAACATTTTCCTTCAAACCTACAAGTGGATCTACCTTACCCTTGATAGCTGCTTCGGTAAGAACTCTTGTAGTCTCCTGGAAGGATGCAGCAGACAGGAAGGATTCTGTGGCAAGTGATGCCTTGGTTATACCTAACAGAGTACGTTCGCCTGTAGCCGGTGTTAATCCAGCCTCAATGGCCTTTTTGTTTTCTCTTTCAAATTCAAATACGTCAACCAGTCCACCTGGCAACAGATTTGTATCTCCGGCATCCTCAACCTTTACTTTTCTCATCATCTGTCTTACTATAACTTCTATGTGCTTGTCGTTGATATCAACACCCTGCATTCTGTAAACTCTTTGTACTTCCTGCAGCAGGTAGGCCTGAACTCCTTTAATACCCTTGATCTTAAGAATATCATGAGGATTAACTGAACCTTCAGTCAATTCATCTCCGGCTTCCACCACATCTCCATCGTATACTTTAATTCTGGAGCCATATGGTATCTGATAGGATCTTGTTTCGCCATCTTCTGCTGTAACAATAACCTCTCTCTTCTTCTTGGAGTCAGATAACTTAACAGTACCGGCAATTTCTGATATTATTGCAAGACCCTTTGGTTTTCTGGCTTCAAACAATTCCTCAACACGGGGAAGACCCTGTGTAATATCATCACCGGCAACACCACCAGTATGGAAGGTTCTCATTGTAAGCTGTGTACCAGGTTCACCTATTGACTGAGCTGCTATTATACCAACTGCTTCACCTACATTAACGGCTTCACCAGTTGCAAGATTTGAACCGTAACACTTAGCACATACTCCAACTTCTGAATGGCATGTGAGAACTGATCTTATCATAACCTTCTTATAGCCGGCTTTAACAATTCTTTCTGCTTCTTTCTCAGTTATTACATCCTCTTTATGATGAATTACTTCACCAGTATTTGGATCAACAATATCGTCAATTGTATATCTTCCGATAAGTCTTTCTGACAATGGCTCAATTACTTCAGTACCATCTTTTACATCGCTTACTTCAATACCCTTGTCAGTTCCGCAGTCCAGTTCTCTTACTATAACATCCTGGGATACGTCAACAAGACGTCTTGTAAGGTAACCTGAGTCAGCTGTTCTGAGAGCTGTATCTGCCAAACCTTTTCTGGCTCCGTGAGTTGAAATAAAGAATTCCAGAACGTTAAGTCCTTCACGGAAGTTTGATTTAATTGGTATCTCGATGGTCTTACCGGATGTATCGGCCATCAAACCTCTCATACCTGCCAGCTGCTTAATCTGGTTTATATTACCTCTCGCTCCAGACTGAGACATCATGTAAACAGGATTGAATCTGTCAAGGTTATCAATAAGGGCTTTGGTAATATTTTCACCAGTCTCAGTCCAGGCAGCGATAACAGAATTGTATCTTTCTTCGTTGGATATGAGACCTCTCTTGTACTGCTTAACTATATTATCAATTGTATTTTCAGTTTCCTGTAAATACTGTTTCTTTATTTCAGGAATAACCATGTCGGATACGCTGATGGTTATTGCACCTTTTGTTGAGTATTTGAAGCCCAATGCCTTGATCTTGTCAAGAATAACTGCAGTCTTTGTGGTACCATGGACTCTGATACATTTATCAATAATCTTTCCAAGTTCCTTTTTACCAACCAGGAAGTTAACTTCCAGTTCAAACTGCTTGTCAGGGTCAGTTCTGTCCACAAATCCCAGGTCCTGAGGTATGGCTTCATTGAATATTAATCTACCTGGAGTACAGGAGATAATGCTTCTCTTCTTTACTCCGTCAATAACCTTTTCAACTCGAACCTTAATTTGTGCATGAAGTCCTACAACACCTTCATGATAAGCCATAAGAACTTCATCAGCACTGGAGAATACCTTGCCGTCTCCTGGTTCGCCGGGCTTCTCAATTGTAAGATAATAACTACCCAAAACCATATCCTGTGTAGGAACGGTTATAGGCTTACCATCCTTTGGTGCCAACAGGTTGTTTGCTGACAGCATAAGGAATCTGGCCTCTGACTGTGCTTCTGCTGAAAGTGGTACGTGAACAGCCATCTGGTCACCATCAAAGTCAGCGTTGTAAGCTGAGCAAACCAATGGATGAAGCTTTAGCGCCCTACCTTCAACAAGTACCGGTTCGAATGCCTGAATACCAAGTCTGTGAAGTGTTGGAGCACGGTTAAGCAATACAGGATGTTCCTTAATTACTTCTTCAAGTACGTCCCATACTTCATTTCTTACTCTTTCAACCATTCTCTTGGCACTCTTTATATTATGGGCCAGGCCGTCGTTAACCAGCTTTTTCATAACAAAAGGCTTGAACAGCTCCAGAGCCATTTCCTTAGGCAAACCGCACTGGAATATCTTTAGGTCTGGTCCAACAACGATAACCGAACGTCCTGAGTAGTCAACACGCTTACCCAGCAGGTTCTGACGGAAACGTCCCTGCTTACCTTTAAGCATATCGGACAAGGACTTGAGTGGTCTGTTACCAGGACCGGTTACAGGACGTCCTCTTCTTCCGTTATCTATAAGCGCATCCACAGCTTCCTGAAGCATACGCTTTTCATTTCTTACAATTATATCAGGAGCTCCTAAATCAAGGAGTCTTTTTAATCTGTTATTTCTGTTTATAACCCTTCTGTAAAGGTCATTCAAATCGGAGGTTGCAAATCTTCCACCATCCAGCTGTACCATAGGTCTTAACTCAGGCGGTATAACCGGAACCACATCAAGTATCATCCACTCAGGACGGTTACCTGACAACCTGAAGGCCTCTACAACTTCCAGTCTCTTTATGGCTCTAATCTTCTTCTGACCTGTGGAATCGGCCAGTTCACTTCTCAGTTCTTTTGAAAGGCTGTCAAGATCGATTTCCATTAACAACTCTTTAATGGCTTCCGCACCCATTGCAGCCTTAAAGGTATGTCCGAATTTTTCAACGCTGTCCCTGTATTCTTTCTCAGTAAGTACCTGTTTTTTGGACAATGGTGTCTGTCCCGGATCAATTACCACATAAGCAGCAAAGTACAGTATTTTTTCAAGAGATCTCGGGGACATATCGAGAATTAAACCCATTCTGCTGGGTATACCCTTGAAATACCATATATGAGAAACAGGTGCAGCCAGCTCAATGTGGCCCATTCTCTCTCTTCTTACCTTGGAGCGGGTTACTTCAACGCCACATCTGTCGCAGACTATGCCCTTGTATCTTATTCTTTTATACTTACCGCAGTGGCATTCCCAGTCCTTCTGTGGTCCAAAAATTCTTTCACAGAACAGACCGTCTCTTTCAGGTTTCAAAGTTCTGTAATTTATAGTTTCTGGTTTTTTTACTTCACCTTTTGACCACTCTCTAATCTTTTCCGGAGAAGCTAATCCTATTTTTATAGAATCGAAATTGTTCAGTTCAAACATACAGCTCGTCTCCTCCCTTCCTTAAAAATCCTCATCGTCAAAGTCATCGCCTAAATCATCAGCAAATAATTCGTCGGTCAGCTCTTCTTCAAGATTATCTCCTGTACTGATGCTTCCAATATCCAGATCATCAATATCCAGATCATCATCAAGTACATCATCTCTCAGATCTTCATCAAAATCATTTGTCAGGATAACCTCATCTTCTCTGCCCTCAATATTAACATTGAGCTCTTCAAGGTCATCATCCACAGATTCCTTAATTGTAATTTCTCCCTGATCCTCTGAGTATACTTTAACATCCAGGGCAAGGCTCTGAAGTTCCTTTATAAGGACTTTAAAGGACTCAGGTATTCCAGGTTCAGGAATGTTTTCACCCTTAACAATTGATTCGTAAGTCTTAACTCTACCTACAACATCATCTGACTTAACGGTAAGGATTTCCTGGAGGGTATATGCAGCTCCATATGCCTCAAGTGCCCAAACTTCCATTTCACCAAATCTCTGTCCGCCGAACTGAGCTTTACCTCCAAGAGGCTGTTGAGTAACAAGTGAGTATGGACCTGTTGAACGGGCATGTATCTTATCATCAACCAGGTGAGCCAGCTTGAGGTAGTACATGTAACCTACCGTTACCCTGTTATCAAAGGGCTCTCCGGTTCTTCCATCATAAAGAATAGATTTTCCGTCAGGGTCCTTTCCGGCCTTAATCAATGTCTCTCTGATATCTTCTTCAGTGGCACCGTCAAATACCGGCGTAGCAATTTTCCAGCCCAGTGCTTTAGCTGCATAGCCCAGGTGAACTTCCAGCACCTGACCGATATTCATACGTGAAGGAACGCCGAGAGGATTAAGAACTATTTCCAAAGGAGTTCCATCTGGAAGGAACGGCATATCTTCTTCAGGGAGTATTCTGGAAATAACACCCTTGTTACCGTGTCTTCCGGCCATTTTATCTCCGACGGATATCTTTCTCTTCTGAGCGATATAACATCTAACCAGTTGATTTACTCCGGGTGGCAGTTCGTCGCCATTTTCACGGGTAAATACCTTAACGTCAACAATAATACCTGATTCACCATGAGGTACTCTCAGGGAGGTATCACGTACTTCTCTTGCTTTTTCACCGAAGATTGCTCTCAATAAGCGTTCCTCGGCCGTAAGCTCGGTTTCTCCCTTAGGAGTAACCTTACCTACCAATATATCTCCAGCACGGACCTCAGCACCTATTCTGATTATTCCTCTTTCATCAAGATCTTTTAATGCTTCTTCACCCACATTAGGAATATCTCTTGTAATTTCTTCAGGTCCAAGCTTTGTATCTCTGGATTCAGCCTCATATTCTTCAATATGAATTGAAGTATATACGTCTTCTCTAACCAGCTTTTCATTTATAAGAATAGCGTCTTCGTAGTTATATCCTTCCCAGGTCATAAAGCCTATGAGAACGTTTCTTCCCAGTGCAATTTCACCATTATCTGTTGAAGGACCATCAGCTATAATATCGCCTTTCTCAACAATTTCACCTTTTCTGACAATTGGTCTCTGGTTGAGACAGGTACCCTGGTTTGAACGCATATATTTAAGAAGCTTGTATACGTCTTTCTTTCCACTGTCTGTTTTTATAATAATTTCATTTGCTGATACCTTATCAACTACACCTGAATTTTTAGCTATTACGCAAACACCAGAATCTCTTGCAGCTATATACTCTATACCTGTACCAACGATAGGTGATTCAGCCTTTATCAATGGAACAGCCTGACGCTGCATGTTTGAACCCATGAGGGCACGGTTGGCGTCATCATTCTCAAGGAATGGGATCATTGCAGTAGCAACAGAAACCATCTGCTTTGGAGATACGTCCATATAGTCAACTTTATTGCTTTCAAATTCAAGTATTTCGTGCTTGTATCTTGCAATCGCCTTCTTGTTGATAAAGCGACCCTCTTCATCCAATGGCTCTGTAGCCTGCGCCACAACATACGGGTCTTCAACGTCAGCAGTAAGGTATACTATCTTATCTGTAACCTTTCTGTTTTCCTTGTCAACAACTCTGTAAGGAGTTTCTATAAAACCGTACTCGTTAACACGGGCATAGGTACTTAATGAACCTATCAAACCAATGTTTGGTCCTTCAGGTGTTTCTATAGGACACATACGACCGTAGTGAGAGTGGTGAACGTCTCTGACTTCAAAGCCCGCTCTTTCTCTGCTCAGACCACCAGGTCCCAAAGCACTTAATCTTCTCTTGTGAGTCAATTCGGCAAGAGGGTTGGTCTGATCCATAAACTGTGACAGCTGGCTGCTTCCAAAGAATTCTTTAATGGCTGCAGCAACTGGTCTGATATTTATAAGAGCTTGCGGAGTAACAATGTCTATATCCTGAATAGTCATTCTTTCTCTTACAACTCTCTCCATTCTGGACAGACCTATTCTAAACTGGTTCTGAAGCAATTCACCCACTGAACGCAGTCTTCTGTTTCCTAAATGGTCTATATCATCAGTAGAACCTATTCCATAATCAAGATTAATTATATAGTTTATTGAAGAGATGATATCATCTACAGTAATATGCTTAGGAATCAGATCATTAATTCTCTCGGCCAGTGCCTTCTTTATCTGATCCTCACCTTCATTGTTATCAAGTATTTCCTTTAAAACACTATATTGAACCTTTTCGGTTATACCTATATCTGTAACATCAAAGTCCACAAATGCACGGATATCAACAGTGCCGTTTCCGATAACCTTGATGGATTTACCTTCAACAGTAACAAATACCACATTTACGCCGGAATTTTGTACCAATTCAGCCTTTTCTCTGCTAATCAGTTCTCCAGCTTCAACCAATACTTCGCCAGTTTCAGTCGATACAATATTTTCAGCCGCAATCTGACCGGCAATCATGTTTGCTAATGAAAGCTTATTATTGAACTTAAATCTACCAAATTTAGCAAGATCATATCTTTTGGGATCAAAGAACAGACTGTGTAACAGAGTTTTTGCACTCTCAACAGTCGGAGGCTCTCCAGGTCTCAACCTCTTGTATATTTCAAGAAGACCTTCCTCGGTTGTTTTTGCATTATCTTTTTGAATGGTGGCGAGGATTCTTTCATCTTCACCCAGCAGTTGAGTAATCTCGTAATCAGTACCATAGCCTAAAGCTCTTAAAAGCACTGTAAGAGGCAGCTTCCTTGTTCTGTCAATTCTAACTGACAGAATATCGTTGGAATCTGTCTCATATTCAAGCCATGCACCCCTGTTAGGGATTACTGTATTCGAGTACAACTTTTTACCTACACGGTCAAACTTCATTGAATAGTAAATACCAGGTGATCTGACAAGCTGACTTACTATAACACGCTCTGCACCATTAATTATAAAGGTACCGTTGTCTGTCATCAGAGGGAAATCACCCATAAAGATTTCCTGTTCCTTAACTTCTCCGGATTCCTTGTTAATTAACCTTACCTTCGCTTTTAAGGGAGCAGAGTATGTAGCATCCCTCTCCTTACACTCTTCAACACTATACTTTGGTGTATCATCAAGCGAGTAATCAACAAAATCCAAAATCAGATTCCCTGTATAGTCCATTATTGGAGATATATCTCTGAAAACTTCTCTGAGACCTTCATCCAAAAACCATTGATAGGAATTCTTCTGAACCTCTATCAGGTTTGGCATTTCCACGACTTCTTTAATTCTGGAGTAACTCATCCTGGTGTTTCTACCCAATTTTACGGGTTGTACCATATTTATATCACCTCATAAACTTATGACTTTACAAGAATCTGACCTTAAAAATTTATTGAATAAATTATGAATCTGTACCATAATGTATTCTTAAATTTAATATGTCAGATTCTTTGGGAATATTTTAAAATTTCACATAATTAGAATTATATTATGAGAAATTAAAAATCAAAACTCGTACTATCAGTATCAATAATGGATTTGAAATTCAATTATTGGTACTATAACTTAAATCCCAGGTACGCCGGCAAGCAATTTTATCCGGTATTTAAGCTGTATATAATTTTCAAAAATACGCATACTGAACCTATAGTATAAACTATCAATCCAGTATTTTTACAGATTTGCAGACATTAAAATATTATTAACAAATTCTGTCTTATTTATTCGTAATGTTGCATTTTTATTACAGCTCATGCTATAATTATTTATGTAAAAAGCTATATTTCCCTTTCGGGTACAGAAACACAATTTTAATGCAGTGTATAATGATATCATAGTTGCTACTGCTTGTCAATCGTTAAAACGTATTAATAAAATGCGTTTTTTATTTTGTTTTTTTATATATTGTCATGCTGTTATGTAAAATACTGAATTACAGCTGTTTTAAAAAAAGAGGCCACTCTCAAGTATATCGAGTAGCCTCTTTTTTAAACTAAATTTATTTCTGGTTACCCAGCAAAACTCAGTTTTATATTGAAATTATTTAATTTCAATTGTTGCTCCAACTTCCTTAAACTTAGCTTCGAGAGCTGCAGCTTCGTCCTTTGAAACATTTTCTTTGATAGTCTTAGGAGCTCCGTCAACGAGATCCTTAGCTTCCTTCAAACCAAGACCAGTTGCTTCTCTAACAACCTTTATAACCTTGATCTTATCTGCTCCAACGTCCTTCAATATAACATTGAATTCAGTCTTTTCTTCAGCTGTCGGTGCTGCTCCACCTGCTGCTGGTGCTGCTGCTGCAACTGCTACAGGAGCTGCCGCTGATACACCAAACTCTTCTTCAAGAGCCTTTACAAGTTCTGATAATTCTAATACTGTTAAAGCCTTTACGTCTTCAATTAATTTAGTTACTTTTTCGCTAGCCATTGTATAATTACCTCCAAATAATTTTTAAATTTAAATTTTAGTTTTTAAAACAACATCTTAAATTAGTTTATAATTAAATAAATAATTTTAAGCATTTGCCTTTTGCTCAGCAATAGCATTTAATGCTACAACCAAACCTCTGATATTTCCGTTCAAAACATTTACCAAACCGGAAATAGGAGCATTGAAGCCTCCCAATACCTTTGCGATAAGAACTTCACGTGATGGCAATTCAGCAAGAGCCTTAATTCCATCAAGATCAATTACCTTACCTTCAACTACACCAATCTTGAGTTCAAGATGTTCGAACTTTTTAGCGTATTCGGAAAGAACCTTTGCAGGTGCTACAGCATCAGTAGAACTGAGTGCCATTGAAGTAGGACCATTAAGGTAAGGATCCAATCCTTCCAGTCCACTTTCCTTCATAGCTAAACCGGTTAATGTATTTTTAACAACTTTGTATTCAACACCAGCTTTTCTTAAAGCATTTCTCAACTCTGTATCCTGCTCAACGGTTAATCCTCTGTAATCAGCCAATATAAAAGATTGTGCAGATTTTATTTTCTCAGTTAATTCAGCAACTACCTGCTTCTTTTGTTCAAGTACTCTGTTACTAGGCAAAACATCCACCTCCTTTTGCGGCATTGTTAGAAAAATATACAAAAGTTAATTTTTCACTCTGTAAATAAAAAACCCTTTGCACGCACATAGACATACAAAGGGTGATTATTCATTCAAAATTAAGAATGTTAACCTTGTTAACTTAGTTATCTTAAGTTCATCAACATTTCATAAACTTGATTACTTTAATTAACAATCACAACCTCGGTGGGATGATGAAATCATCTGTTAGGCTTCCGTCTTAGACATCAGCTCCCACTGTCTATGGCTTGCTACTATATAAAATAATGACTACTGAATTATAATTTCAATAGCGTTATCAAACTTGACCTATATATAATAATACTTAACAAGTAATTTGTAAAGTACTTTTTTTAAATCAATAGAGTTAATTATTCAGTTATCTTGAGTGGGTTGATTTTGATACCAGGTCCCATTGTTGAAGATACTACAACGCTCTTCAGGTATTGTCCTTTTGCAGCTGCAGGCTTAGCCTTTATAACTGCTCCGAGAAGTGTACGGAAGTTATCCATAAGCTTCTCTGTACCAAATGAAACCTTTCCTATTGGACAGTGAATAATATTTGTCTTATCAAGTCTGTACTCAATTTTACCGGCTTTGATATCAGCAATAGCCTTTGCCACGTCCATTGATACAGTACCTGCTTTTGGGTTTGGCATAAGTCCCTTAGGACCAAGTACCTTACCTAATCTACCAACAACACCCATCATATCAGGGGTTGCAACTACTACATCATAATCAAACCAGTTTTCATTCTGAATTTTTGATACCAATTCTTCGGCACCAACGTAATCAGCACCGGCTTGTTCTGCTTCCTTAGCTTTGTCTCCCTTTGCAAATACCAGCACTCTAACCTTTTTACCGGTTCCATGAGGAAGTACTACAGCACCTCTAACCTGCTGGTCTGCATGTCTGGAGTCAACACCAAGCTTTATATGAACTTCTACAGTCTCATCAAACTTAGCTTTTGCAGTCTTCTGAGTAAGCTCAAGAGCTTCTGCAGGATCATGAAGCTTTTGTCTATCAACAAGTTTTGAGCTTTCTTGATACTTCTTTCCTCTAAACATATGTCACACTCCTTAAGTGGTTAATTATTGTCGGAAACCTGTGGTTTCCTCCCACGAACTAAAACTAGCAATTCAATCAAATATGAAATACTAGTCTACTACTACGATACCCATGCTGCGAGCTGTACCGGCAATCATACTTTCTGCTGCCTCAATGCTTGCTGCATTTAAATCTGGCATCTTCATTTCTGCAATTTTACGAACTTCTGCCCTTGTGATCTTTGCAACTTTGTCCTTGTTTGGCTTACCAGAGCCGCTTTCAATTTTGCATGCCTTTTTCAGAAGAACAGCTGCTGGAGGAGTCTTTGTGATAAAGGAGAAAGATCTGTCAGCATAAACTGTTATAACAACAGGAATAACAAGTCCTGCGTCCTTTGCTGTCCTTTCATTAAATTCCTTACAAAAACCCATAATGTTAACGCCGTGCTGTCCTAAAGCTGGTCCAACCGGTGGAGCCGGAGTTGCTTTCCCCGCAGGAATTTGAAGTTTTACGTAACCTGCAATTTTCTTTGCCATTAATTCCACCTCCCAATTTTCTGCGAATGCATCTGCACTCGCGGTGCGCAATTGCTATTTATATTTATTAAAAGACAGAAAGCAATTTGCTTCCATCTGCCTTATGGCCTATATTCTGGTTATCTGTGTCAATTCCAGTTCAACAGGAGTTTCTCTGCCAAACATTGATACAGAAACACGAACTTTCTTCTTTTCAAAATTTATTTCTTCAACAATTCCAATAAAGTTTTCAAGAGGACCTGAAATAACTCTGACATTGTCGTTGACATCATAATCAATATCAGGTATAAATTCCTCTACACCCATTGCTTTTATCTCTTCATCAGACAATGGCACAGGCTTGGATCCCGGTCCTACAAAACCGGTAACCCCTCTGGTGTTTCTGACAATATACCAGGATTCGTCCGACATAATCATCTTGACAAGCACATAACCAGGAAAAACCTTTTTAAGTGTTGCCTTCTTCTTGCCGTCCTTAATCTCTATCTGCTCCTCCATGGGAACAACGATATCGACAATATAATCCTGCATACCTCTATTTTCTACAATCTTTTCAAGATTAGCCTTGACTTTGTTCTCATACCCCGAATAGGTATGAACTACATACCACTTAGCTTCTTCAGACATATCAAAACCAGGCTCACCAACTCAGAGCCCCATGTCCTCCCTTTAATTCTTATTGTCCGATAAATACCTTAATTGGGCCTATAATCAAGCCCAATCAGAATAATATTTAAAAGACTTTAGCTTTTAAGATTTTGTATACTATTTTGCAAAGACAATATCAGCTAATGCTGTCAAACCGAAATCTGCAGCCCATATTATTATGCCAACAATCAGGCAGAAAATAAGTACTGTTACAGTATTGTTTATTAGCTGAGTCCTATTAGGCCAAATAACCTTTTTTAATTCAGCCTTTACTTCTCTGAATTGCCTTGCCAGATTCTGGCCGGCTTTCTTTATTCGAGATACCTTTTTAACCTCGTTTTCAGCCATTATAATCACATCCCAATAATAATATTAAAATATCAATTGGCGGGTTATACAGTAATTGTTGACACAATTCCTATGAATATGAATCACATGCAAGATTATATCCAAACACAGGATTCAATAAACATTGCCACCCAATTTCCAGAATAATTTAGTCCTTCAAGGAGAACTCCTGAATTTCAAAAGTATAAATCATTGAAATTTCAAAAGACTTATAAGTATCCAGTCAGTCTAGTCTCCTAAGGAAACAAAATAAGACATCTTACTGTATTAATTATTTTGTTTCCTTATGGACTGTGTGCTTGTGACAGAATTTACAATATTTCTTTAATTCAAGTCTATCCGGGTCATTCTTCTTATTCTTCATGTTAGTATAATTACGTTGTTTGCAATCAGTACATGCGAGTGTAATCTTAACTCTCATCAATAACACCTCCAGCCGCTAAATGTGTATTTCACTATATAAGTCGTTTATATTATTTATTTTAGACATAAAAAAAAAGACTTACACAACGAGCAATAACTAATTTAACATATCCTTTAAAAAAAGTCAAGCATGTGTTTTTTTTGGAAGTTAGAAGTAGACCTGTGATTGTAAGTAAAGGATGTCGTTTGGTAAATAAGTTCCGGGATAGTTATTGGTAATTTGGTAATTTGGTAATTTGATAATTTGGTAATATAGTTAATAGAAATTTTAAGAAATATATTACAATGCTGACACTTTTTCTTAATGATTCTTGTGTATAATCTAGTTATTAGGAGCCTTTTCATACATATTAACGGAGTTAAGCCCAATAGTGTAATACTTTTGTATCATCAGGTTTTACTGTCATAGGAGGGTTTGATAAATGAAATTCAGAACTGCTGTTTCTGTCATTTTGTTAGTATTTTTTATATTTCTTACTGCACCATTTTTTAGTACTTCATCTTCTGCAGTGAGTAATAATCTTTATCCGGCTTCGGTTTTGACTTCATCAGGAGAACTATGGGGTTATATAGACCAGAACGGTACTTTTTTAATAAAACCAGTTTATAGCTTTGCGGGAGAATTCAATGAAGAAGGTGTAGCTATTGTCGCAAAGGGTGATTCTCTATATGACATCTGCCAGGTTAGCTTTATTAATAAATCCGGTAAAGTAATAGCCGGCCCATTTTCTTCATATATTCCAGAGTTCAATAATGGGATAGCTATTCTGAAAGGTGCTGATCCCGGGTCGGTGGTTGTTGATTCCAGTGGTAAAATTCTATTTGAGACGAAATACAGCGTTATTAAATATCAGGATGGCATGCTGAGTTTTTACGATAACAAGTTGTACTATGGATTTATGGACCTGAAGGGTAATATCATCATACCCGCAAAATACTACAGTGTGGACCATTTTGATAAGGATACGGCTGTAGTTGAAGTCAGCCCCGGAAAATTCTCTGTTATTGATAAAAGAAACAGAGTTATACAGGAACTTAAGTGTTACAACATGTACGCCAGTTCTGAAGGAGTTACCTTTTACTATGATGAAAAGACCGAAAAGACTGGCTATAAATTCTATGATGGTACAATTGCCATTCAGCCCAAGTTTTTCTCTGCTGGAAAATTCAGGGACGGTTTCGCTGTTGTAGAAATGGTATCCGATATATCCTGTAACAAATTCGGTTTGATTGATAAGAAAGGAAATTACGTTATAAACCCTGAATACTCAGGCATTAATTACCTGGGATCAGGTCTATATGCCGTTAGTAAATATTCAGATATCCCCTATTCCGGCTATTATTTGCCCAAGGCTCTGTTTAACAATAAAGGGGAACAGCTTACCGATTTCATATTTTACAGAATTGGTGAATTCCAGAGCGACTATGCCACAGCCAGTGACAGTACTTCTACCTTTTTTATTGATAAAATGGGTAATATTGTGAATGAACTGCCTAAGCTTCAGGGTATAGGCGAGATAAAATTTATTGGAGATGTTCTGCAGGCTAAGCTGGATGGCAGCCTTATATATTTAAATAAAAATGGAGAAGTATTTTGGCAGAAGGATAGCAGCGTAACTCTGCAAAACGGTATAAAAGTAAAGAAGGTTTCCTACAGGCCTGACTACCTTACCTTTATTGAGTATCCCCAGTTATCAGGCATTAAAAATGCTGCTGCAGAAAATATCATAAATGAAAAACTGAAGGAGGATTTTACATACTCAGTTAACTCCAATAATTCTGACAGTGCCGGCAATTCCGGTGATTCAGATGATGAAGAATACCTTGAGGAGATTACCTGCGGCTTTTCGGTACTTGTAAACAAGGATTTATTGGTCATAGAAAAAAATGGTTATTGGTATCCTATTGGTGCTGCCCACGGGATGCCCTCACTGGATTACATTTATATAGACCTGAAGACAGGAGCATTCTATCAGCTCAAAGATTTGTTCAAATCCGGCAGCAATTATGCCGATAAGCTAACTTCAATTGTGCAGGATCATATAAATAAGCATAACAGAATAGCAGATATTTCAGGCTTTGAAAAATATTACGGCTCGGATGTATCAGTCTCGGAAAACCACCTTTTTTTCATAGGCAGTGATTCACTGAAAATTTACTTCTCTCCCTATGAAATAGCATCATACGCAGCAGGTTATCCGGTATTTGAGATCCCATACGGACAGCTTAGCAGCATCATTGATACAAATGGTGCCTTCTGGAATTCATTTGATAAAACTGTGATCAATCATAAACCAAAACTATACATGGATTACCTGGATTTAGATGACTCAAAAATTAAGCAAATTGAAAGTACAATTGAGAACTATGAGCAAAACATCATTACATCTATAAACAATAACAAGTTTTCATATGTGGAACCTTACCTTCTGAAAGGAAGTAATCTTTATAATTCTCAGAAAACATTGGTTTCAAACCTTTACAAAAAAAACATCAGGGAAAAGCTTGTAAAATATGAGATTTACGCCATTGAACAATTGAGTAATTCAGATACATACAGGGTTTACGTTTTGGAGGAGATTGCGGTTAAATATCCAGGAAAAGATTATGTTAACAATAATTACAGCTGGTGTTATACTGTAAAGCTGGATTCCGACTCAAAGTTCAAGCTCAGCGATATTGTTAAATGGTAAATGATTAAAAAAATAATATGTAACACAAAAGTCACATATGATGAAAAATCTCACGAAATGCAATTATAAAAATGTAGACATGTTTCATAATGAATCATGTCTACATTTTTATTTTAGCAGTCGACTACTTCGTTAATTCCTGCACCCGGAGGCACAATAGGAAATACTTTGTCATTCTTATCAATTTCAAAATTAATCAATACTGGTGTATCGGTTTCGGCAAGTGCTGCTTTGATTGCCTCGTCTACCTGGCCCGGGTGTGTCACATTTATACCCTTTGCCCCAAAAGCTTCAGCCAGTGCCTTAAAATTCGTTCCCCTGTCAATGGAGGTCTGACTGAATCTGCTGTCATAAAACAGCTCCTGCCACTGTCTCACCATTCCAAGAGCCCTGTTATTGAAGAGAGCAATGATTATGGGTAGTTTGTATTCTACCGCAGTGGCCAGCTCATTCAGATTCATTCTGAAGCTGCCGTCACCGGCGATATTGATAATCTTTTTGTCAGGTCTGCCCAGCTGTGCTCCGATACAGGCGCCCAATCCGTATCCCATTGTCCCCAGGCCGCCGGATGAAATAAACTGTCTGAACCTGGTATACTTGTAATACTGGGCTGCCCACATTTGATGCTGACCTACTTCAGTAGTTATAATTGCATCTCCGGCAGTGAGTTCATACAGCCTCTCCACAATGTACTGAGGGCGGAGACATTCCTGTGACCTGTTGTATTTCAGAGGATACTTAACCTTCCAGTCCTGAATTCTGGATATCCATTCAGTATTTTTTTTGGCCTCTACACCTTTTATCAAAGTTTGCAGAATCTGTTTTATATTACCTACCAAAGGATAGTTAACGTTTATGTTCTTACCAACTTCGGCAGAGTCAACATCAATGTGCATTACTTCGGCATCAGGTGCAAAGCTGCTTATCTTACTGACTATTCTGTCACTGAAGCGGTTTCCTATTGCTATCAGGAGGTCGCAGTTGTGTACCGCATAATTTGAAGTTTTTGTCCCATGCATTCCCACCATGCCCATAAACAGTTGGTGAGTTCCCGGAAAGGTTCCCATTCCCATCAGGGAAGTACTTACAGGAATGCTCGCAAGTTCAGCCAGCATTCTTACCTCTTCCTCAGCTCCTGCTATTCCCACACCTGCTCCCGCTATGATAACAGGCTTTTGGGCTTTATTAATTGCTGCAATTGCTGCTTCATATTCATTACTGGTTATAGCAGGATATTTATTGGAAACATAATCATTTTTATCAGGAACTCTGGGAGTGTATTCCACCAGTGCCGCAGTAACATCTTTGCAGACGTCCACCAAAACAGGGCCCGGCCTGCCCTCTCTGGCTATGGCAAAGGCTTTCCGGATGGTATCGGCCAGTTTTGTTACATCTTTAACAATAAAATTATGCTTTGTTATTGGCATGGTTATGCCCGTAATATCAACCTCCTGGAAGGAGTCCTTTCCCAACAGGTTGGTAGGTACCTGACCCGTTATTGCAACTATTGGCACCGAATCCATGTACGCTGTAGCTATACCGGTTACCAGGTTTGTAGCTCCGGGTCCCGAGGTTGCTATACATACACCAACCTTCCCTGTAGCCCTGGCATAGCCGTCGGCTGCATGGGCAGCCCCCTGTTCATGAGAGGTAAGTATATGCTTAATTTCATTTCTTGCCCTATACAAAGCATCATATATAATTATAGCCTGCCCCCCAGGGTAACCAAATACGGTATCAACCCCCTGTTCCTTTAAGCATTCAATAATTACGTCAGCGCCCAGTAATTTCATTCAATCACTCCTTATATCTAAAGTGAATATAAGAATGAATAGAGCAGGATTTTGTAGTAGACCGGCCTGGTCAGTATCTGATTTTATTGGCTTGTGCATCAAGCCTTCCACTACTCACTATTAACTATCCACTCTTAACTTTTCACTGCCATAATATGCTTCCAGTAGACGAAGTCGGGTTTATGAAAATCTTCATCATTAAATCTTCACTGCTTTACTTCTAAAATCCAACTTCTAACTTCCAACCTCTAACTTCCAACCTTTAACTTCCTACTTCTAACTTCTAAATTCCAACCTCTATTTAAGTACTGCTCCGGTACTTGCTGATGTTACCAGTCTTGAATATCTGCCAAGATATCCGCTTGTTATCTTTGGCGCCGGTGCTTTCCACTGAGCTTTTCTTCTGTCCAGCTCTTCCTGACTGCATTCTATGTCCAGACGCCCCTCTGGTATGTTGATATTAACAATGTCTCCCTCCTGAATAAGAGCAATGGGACCACCTTCCATGGCCTCAGGAGATACATGGCCTATGGATGCTCCTCTTGAAGCACCGGAGAATCTACCGTCGGTAATAAGTGCCACACAGCTGTCCAGCCCCATCCCTGCTATAGCAGAAGTGGGCCCAAGCATCTCTCTCATTCCAGGGCCTCCTTTAGGTCCTTCGTAGCGGATTATTACAACATCTCCCTTAACAATTTTACCTTCGTAAATAGCCTTTATGGCTTCATCCTCACTGTCAAATACTCTGGCAGGTCCTCTGTGCTTCAGCATTGAATCAGCCACTGCCGATTTCTTTACCACAGCTCCGTCAGGTGCTATATTCCCCCTGAGCACGGCTATTCCACCTGTCTGGCTGTAAGGTTCCTCTATACTTTTTATAACATTGTAATCTTTTACCTTTGCGTTTTCTATGTTTTCTCCCACAGTTTTACCAGTAACAGTAATCAAATCCAGATGCAGTAAGTTCTTTTTGGACAATTCCTTCATTACCGCCTGAACTCCACCTGCTGCATAAAGGTCCTGTATGTGGTAACTTCCTGCTGGAGCCAGCTTACACAAATTAGGTGTCCTTGAACTGATTTCATTGATGATATCCAAATTTATATGTATGCCCAATTCATTTGCTATTGCCGGTAGATGAAGCACTGAGTTGGTTGAACATCCCAGAGCCATATCTACAGTCAATGCATTTTCAAAAGCCTTTTCTGTTAATATGTCGGAGGGTTTGATATCTTTTTCCACCAACTCCATTACCTTCATACCGGCATGTTTGGCAAGTCTGATTCTCTCTGCATATACGGCAGGAATAGTGCCGTTGCCGGTAAGACCCATCCCCAATACCTCTGTGAGACAGTTCATGGAGTTAGCTGTAAACATGCCCGAGCAGGAACCACATCCGGGACATGCACTATTCTCAAAGTCATCCACTTCCTCCTTAGTAATCATTCCAGCTTTGAACGCACCTACTGCTTCAAACATTGTATTGAGATCCAGCTGCTTTCCGTCCTTGTTCAGAGAAAGCATCGGTCCTCCGCTGATTACAATTGAAGGCACATTAATTCTGGCAGCAGCCATCAACATTCCTGGAACGATTTTGTCACAGTTGGGTATGAAAACCATTCCGTCAAAGCTGTGAGCTCTTCCCATTGCCTCACAGGAATCAGCTATAAGTTCTCTGGTAGCCAGTGAATACTTCATTCCTGTATGTCCCATAGCTATACCGTCACAAACCCCAATGGCACCAAATTCAATTGGCGTACCTCCTGCCATTCTGATACCTGCTTTAACAGCTTCAGTTATTTTATCAAGGTGAATATGACCCGGAACAATTTCATTTTGTGAATTAACAACTCCGATTAATGGCCTCTCAAGCTCTTCATCAGTATAGCCCATAGCCTTAAAGAGTGCTCTGTGTGGAGCCCTTTCAATTCCCTTTTTTACGATATCACTTTTCATATTAACCTCCTGAGCCATATATGGCTTTAAGAAAATTTTACGATATATTAAAATTAATGGATTTCCCGGATATGCTCACCACCTGAGACAGAAGCAGTATAAGGACTAATTTAGTTATCCCTCAGTTGGTAATTCAAAAATAACCTGACAGGCTGTAAGTTATCCAAATAATCCAATCTGAACTTAAAATAATAGCCGGGATAATTATCCCAGCTAGTTTTAACCTTATTTTACACTTATGAGTAAAATGTGTCCAGCTTGATTGTCCAAGTAGATAAAAAACATGAAAACAATTATGTGGTCATGAGTGAAAACATGAACTGAAATTAAGTTTTTTGATTAAGTCCCTCCGTTTTTGCGGGCTCTTCTTCCACAGATAAATAACCAACAATAAAATTATTTTGGTAGAAATAACTTGCAAATTGAGAATTCTGGACAGATTCTATGGCCTTTGAAAATTTTGGAAAGGCACTGCACAAAATAAGAAAAGCACAAACTAAATATACAATAAAAATACCCTCTATAGCGCCTAAAACAAGTCCTCCCGCCTTATCCAGCTGTTTAAACACAGGAATTTTTCCAATGGCTTTTATTATTACTTTGACAAAAACAAGTCCGAATCTGATGATAATATAAATTAATATCATGCTAAGAATGTTAATTACAAGGGTAGCTACCTCTGAGCCTATTGCATCTGTTATCTTTTGAACTCCGAGAATATCTTTTTCCCCCACACTTTTAAGTATTACATCCTTTAGGAATCCCGGCAGCTTTAATCCGTCTACAATAGACTGTGCAGTCCGCTCCTGCAGGGATATTCCTTCTGCAGCCTGCTGTTTTGTTATTCCATTGATAACAGATGTTTTGATATTGGAGTAAATTACAGTACTCTGCAGCATTGATGATACTACAGGATAAAATTTTATTGCAAATATTACCGACAATATGTATGAAAACAGCCTGAAAACAGAATATAAAAAGCCGTTTTTCAGGCCCAGTATAGTGAATATTGCAATAATAACCAATACACTAATATCCGTCCAATTCATCTGCAAACCTTTCACCTTTACGCTACTTTATTTCTACCAGAGATATATTACCTCCAGTTATAACAATTGCTTCGTTATTACCTGTTAAAAATACATCCTTAATCTCGTTTTTGGCTATGTAATGCCCCAATTTTTTCCCCTCCAATGAATAAAGGTATATACTCCTCTGGGTTCTTAATGCAAGCCTGTTCCCATACTGACTTATACCACTTATATTTTCGGGTTGTTCAAAGCTGTAAACCCCTTCACCCTTTGAGTTCAATACCAATACCTTTTGACTGACCGATCCGGTAGAGTCCCCGAATTTTCCTGCCACAATTATGTATTTACTGCTGTTTGGAGCTACACAATATATGGTTTCAGCATTTTTTCTCCAAAGTATTTTACCCTGCTTGTCCATTAACAGTATAAGGTTATGGCCTATTGCAGCAGTATTCTCACCCAGCTGCTGAAGCACCGGAAAGACATTTTCTGCTACGCCAAGAGTTGCAAAGGGCTTCTCTTCATATATGTTATTAAATTCAAACTGAGTTCCTGCCTTGATACCATTTGTAACTATTTTATTTATCAGTACATGGTCACCATCATTCAATGACATTGCACTTAGGACAATATCCTCTGCACAAAACTTCTTATATTTATCAACTCCGTTCACATCAATAACCAATACAGCCGATTTAAATTCCTTCGATTGGGTTACAACTGTTAAATAACCTTCATCGCTTACTTCTGCATTAATAATCTGATTGTCAAGCTTTCGGGTCCAAAGCTGGGTTTGATCCTTAAAGAAATAAACATCCCTGCCGGAAATATCTACGATGGCCATATACTTTTTTGAGCTTCTCAAAACCGGCCTTGTCATGGTAAGGGCCTTTTCCTGTAAAAGTTTACCCCTCTTATCGTACCATTTTACCCCATCCCGGGACAGGACTATTATGTTTCCCCTGTATACCTTGCAGTCTACCGTTCCATCCTGGGAAAAAGAAATCTGTGAAGCTGTTGTATTTACAGACCTCCGGGCATTTGTCTTAGCATATTCAATTGAACCGTTTATACTGAAATTTGTGAAATCATAACCTATAGACTTGAGGTATACTGCAAATGCCATAGTCAAAACAGCTATAACCAGCAAAAAGAACATTATGACACCCGAGATTGAATTGGATTTTTTTTTGGTTTTAAGATATTTTAATTCTGGCTGGGAAGTCATTCTCTCAATTTCACCTCTGGTTTTCTTTTGTATATCGCTGCTTTGTAATATTCCAATGGTAGCTAGTAACATTATATCAGATAACTATTTTTGAGTCTATTGAGGCGGAAATTACACCTGGTATATACTTTTTAGCAGCATATTCACGTTTGTAACTGACAGTCTGCAATAACCTTCCACTTCATCCCTCATAGAGAAATTACTCTATCCTGTCTTCTTTCTCACATTTTTATTTGACTGCTGCTGGGGTTTTGATAATCGTCCTTTTACAAAATTGAACAGTATTATAAAGAGCAGGAATAATCCCAGGTATCCAAATATGGGATATAAAGTGGCAATGAGGCTTGAAAAGCCCAAAGATGATGCAGGTATTACCACTGCACAAAATACCGCTGCAATCAGTTTATAATTTACTTTAAGTTTGGCACTAAGCCTCTCACTCAGGCAATAACCGGAGGTTACTGCAGAAGTAAACATGGCCAGTATTAATATAACACTGTAGATATCAGCAAGAAGCCTGCTGTTATGCTGGATAATCCCCAGAACTGGTATTTCCGATACTATTGAATGTGGATAAAAGAAGTATAGAGCAGAATTCAAAATCAGTGCAGTTATGCAAAGCATTCCTCCTCCAAGAATACCTCCCCACTTGCTGACTCTGTTTGATTTAAGATAGGGCAGCATTCTTGTCATCAGAACTGTTGATAATATTGTATTATAGCTTACATACAGAATGGCTGAAAATACCCAGTTGTCTGTAAGCATTTTTACCTTCCCGTATATATTGAAAACTGAAGTATCTTTCGATGCAAGAATATAAAAACCTATAAAAATAATTCCTGCTATCAGAATAGGAGATAAAAAGGAACTTAATGTAACTATCCCTCTGATATTTGTCATAATTGCTATAAGTGTTGCCAGGGCACTAATTGCAACACAATACCTGTACTCAAGTCCGGACAGTTCAGACAGCACATTTCCCAAACCTGCAATCATGACACACATTATGCAGGCCATAAATAGTATTACAATTATCTCCATGATCTTTCCGAGGGTATACCCCGTCATTGGAAACAGGAATTCATCATAGCTGCTTATCCTTTCTGAGAATACTTTGTTAAGGACTACATATCCTACAATTGAAAACAATAAGCCGGCCAATACAATACCAAAAAATCCTCCGGCATAATACATTGAAAAAAATTGAATAATCTCCTGACCTGATGCAAAACCTGCTCCTATTATTGTAGCCATATACAAAAACGCTACTTTGAAAATATTGCCGATTTCTCCCTTTATCAAAAAAAGCAACTCCCTGCATAGAATATTTTACTAAGTATTCCCAGAGACTTTTCTCTGGTTAATTCCAGGATTACAAAAATGGTCGGTTATTTGTAATCCCTTGTATAATTCTATGAGTGAGTTGCTCTTCACATTACTTTTATTTAAGTCACTTATTTATTTGTATCTTTGCTGGCATCATTACCAGTTCCATTACTGGCTCCTTTTTCAGCTTCCGCCTTATCAATTGCCTCTTTCAGGGTCTTATAAGTTTCCCTTACTCCGTCTACTTCATCAAGCTTTGATTTTAACACTATTCTGTTTGTATATACTCCATTCTTCATAGCATAGTAGTAATGCTCATCTTTAGGTATATACTCTATAGTTACAGGCTTTGAATCGGGCTTCATATAATACTTTATTGTCACCTCAGGAGTTCCCGATGGATTGTGTCCCGGTTCATACTTATTCATTGTAATACCTATCATTGCTGAATAGAATGCTCTGAAAAGGGAATTGCCACTTTCATTCTCCATATTGGCATCTTTTCCGTCAACCTTGAAGGTATCCTTGCTGGAATCTTCCTTATCAGTATATATTTCAGATACGATAGTTTTTCCGTCAATTGTAAGCTCAACTTTGTTAACATCTTTTATATTAGGCAGGAAAACAAAGGTGCTTACAAGGTTACTGAACTTGGTATCGAGGAAAGTCAACGGTGATATATCAATAGTAAACACACTCTTAGAATCAGGATATTTTGCATATGCTATTTTACCCTTTTCCAGTTCGTTTCCAAACAGTATTTTTTTAGTAGTGGTATCATCTGAATATTCTATTGAATATGCAGGTTTGTCAAGACCGTACTTAGCCAAATCCGGATTTTCGTCAACAATATCCTTTACAGTCAGTTTGACTACTGCCGCCGTTATCTTTGACGCTTCTGATATCTCGGCTTCTTCCTTAATTGGTGCGGTAAGCTCTGCCTCTGTTTCAGATTTTATATTAAGAGCAAACTGCAGTTCACCGTTCTTTTCATAGGTGACTTTCTTTATTTTGTCAGCCTCAACAGGAAGGATATCTTTTACAGCAAAATAACTCCTGCTGAATTGAAATTTACTCCGGTAATAGGTACCTACAACATAGACTTTGTCATCAGTCTTGTTCTTAACGTAAATACCGTCACTGGTAGGAGTCTCATTTCCAACCTCAACCTCCTTAAAGGTTCCGTCGGATAATCCCACTTTGACTGTTGCCCTGGGCTTATCAAGTCCATATTTGCTCAAATCCGAAGCTTTTTCTTCAATGATTTTGTTTGCAACCACCGAAGAAAAATCCGAAGCAGCTGCATTAACAGTTTCGTTGCTCAGTGGAAACTCCATTTCAGGCTCAATAGCCCAGTTTTCACTGTCCTTTTTGTAAACTTTAAAATGACCGCTGTCATTATTAAACTCAATGGAGTTGATTTTATCCTTTTCTGAAGAGATTACCAAAATTTCATCCTCATCCGGCGGCCCATCAGATGAGTTGTCTTCTCCTGCTTTTTTATTGTTCAGGTAAAAATATGCACCCGCCAGAAGACCCAGTATAACAACAAGAATTATAGCATTTCTAAATGTCTTCATATTTTATAAATGCCTCCTTCTTGCCCAAACAACAAAACCACATCCCATTATCAGAACAGGCAGGACTCCCATCAAAGCAATAGATATTCCCTTTACCTGAGTGGCAGTTGTTGTAAGCATTTTGGCAGTAACAAACTTCGAAGAAACTGTTGTCTGGTCCTCCTTATCCTGCATCCAGTTAACTATTGTACTCAGGAAGTAGTTTGCCCCATTAACAAAATAGGATGAATATTGGCTTGATAATGCAGCATCTGTTAAAAATATTCCATTACCAAATACCAACATTTTGCTGCCCCCGGAAATTTCAGAAGCAACAGCCAAATCGAAAGGCCCTGACTTGGTTGAACTCTGGTCCAGTATGTTTGTAGACTGGGCTTTATCGGTTGTTTTAATCAAAGAATAGGTCTTAAGCCATTCCTTATCATTCTTCAGTATAGAAATACTTCTTGAATCAGGCATGAAAACATACCCAGAACTTTTAAAGGAACTATTTACTGTATTGTTCTCCAGCTTTGCTATCACTGAATACTCATCCTGAGGTAAATGCATCTCATCATCAAGTTCCTTAACCTTATCATAGTTAAGGCCTATATTGTAAGCAGAAAGTACTTCTTCAAATTTTGGGAACTTGTTTCCTGATTCAATAGGATCAAACAGGAATATAACTCTTCCCTTGCCATCCTTAAGATAAGCATTTACTTTAATAAGTTCAGCTTCAGTAAGGTCCTGCTTAGGTGAAGCAAAAATAAGTAGCTTACAATCATCAGGAACTTTTTCTGATGTAACCAGTGACAAAGACTTAACTTCAAAGTTATTATTTCCAAGAGCTGCTGCCATCTGACTCAGATCCCGGTCTACAGAATACTCACCATGGCCTTCTACAAAATAAGCAACAGGTGAAACATCAGATGTTACAAATTTAATTGCTCCTGTTATCAATGGCTCAGCTTTAAATATTCTGCCATACTGTGAAGTCTGACCATACAAATCTGAAGCCTCAAGTTTTTTTACCTTGTCTCCGCTCTTTACAACAAAGTCGCCTTTAGCTATGTCCTTTGTTTTATCCTTATCAAAGGATGCTATTGTACCCGGATCCTTATCAGGATCTATATATTTTACTTCTATACCCAGCTTTTCATACTGCTCCAATAAATTTATCAGGTCTCTGTACGCATCTCCGTTTGAAATTTCACCGTCGTCAAACAACCCGTATATTGTAACATCTTTCTTTATATTTTTAATAATATCCTTACTTTCGTCACTCAAAGTATAAAGCTTGTCGGCAGTTAAATCCCATTTTATGTCAGCCATGCCTACAAGCAGGTTAACAATTAATGCTATAGCTACTACAGCAACTATTAATATTATTGAATTTGAACCATATTTGAGAGATCTTTTATCCAATTTAAATTTACCCACTTATAATCACCCCTTACTCCAGCGTCTTTTTTCAATTACTCTAATTGTCAGAAATATAAATACCGCCGAGAAACTCAAATAGTATACTATCGGCCCCAGTGAAAGTATTCCTGCAAAAAAGTCCTCTGTTCTGGAGTATAATGAAAACCAGTTCAGAATTTTTGACCATATACCTCCCAGAGAAGGAGCTATACCCTGCAGCAGCCACATAACCAAAAGTCCAACTACACTAACAATTGCAGCAATTATCTGACTTTCTGTAAGAGATGATGCAAACAAACCAAAGGATATAAATGCCGCGCCTAAAAGTATAAAGCCTATATAACCACCTACAATTTCAGAAAAAGAAGGTTCTCCAAGTACAGCAAGAATTATAGGATATATAAAAGTAATAGCAGTCATAACAAGGAATACTGCAAAAGCAGCTAAATACTTACCTACAACTATACTTGTCAATGATGCAGGAGATGTAATAAGCAATACCTCTGTACCACTCTTTCTTTCATCGGCAAGTATTTTCATGGTTAATATAGGTATTATTAATATCAAAATTAATGCCATATAACTTAAATTAAAATTGTACTCCGCTGATGACGAAGCAAGGTTTAAGTAAAAAAGCAATGAAGAAATAAATATAAACAATCCGATCATTACATATGCAATCGGAGAATTAAAATAAGATTTGAATTCCTTTTTAAATATAGATAGCATGGCTATATAACCTCCTTTTCCTGCGTTGTTAATTGTAGGAATATGTCTTCAAGTGTAAGGTCAAGGGATTTCAACTCAATGATTGGGTATCCCGCTTTAGCCATGGCGAAGAACAGAGGTCTTCTGATATCTATTTCCTTATCTGATTCAATAATGAACTCAGTTACATCCTTGTCCTTTTCAATATGGGGTTCAACGTATTTGATTCCGTATATTTCCTCAATAGCATTGGCTATTGAACCCTTTGGTCCTACAATAGTAGCTGACAGCTTACTAACTGTATTCATTCCCTTGGACAGATTTTCCGGGGTATCGATTGCAGCTATTTTACCTTTATTGATAATAACTACACGTTCACAAACAGCACTTACCTCAGGAAGTATGTGAGAACTTAAAATAATGGTATGCTGCTTACCCAGTGCCTTTATTAGCTTACGAATTTCAATTATCTGCTTCGGGTCAAGACCAACCGTAGGCTCATCAAGTATAAGTACTTCCGGATTGCCCAAAAGTGCCTGAGCAAGACCTACTCTTTGTTTGTAACCTTTTGAAAGATTCTTTATCAGTCTTCCTCTGACATCGGTTAATTTAACAAGCTCCATAATGTCAGCCATCTGACTCTTCTTCTGTTTTTTGCTTACATCCTTCAGGTCAGCTACAAAACTCAGATATTCAGTTACTGTCATATCCATATACAATGGTGGTAATTCCGGAAGGTAACCTATCCTTTTTTTCACCTCTGCAGGACTTTCCATGATATCATATCCGTTCACCTTAACCGTGCCTTCAGTAGAAGGAATGAAACCGGTTATAATGTTCATGGTAGTTGATTTTCCGGCACCGTTAGGTCCGAGGAAACCAAGTACTTCACCTTTTTCAACTGTAAAGCTGATGTTGTCTACAGCCTTTATCTGACCATAGCTTTTGGTCAAATTTTGAATCTCAATCATTCTTTTCCCCCCTAATTTTTTCGTGCGTTAAGGAACAAACAAGTCAATTATGATACATCGTACTTGCTTCAATCCAGGAGTTATACCGTAATTAACTTTGCCAATAAACTCAAAAGAATAGCCTAAACCAAATAGTACAGCTATTCAAAAGAAAAGTCGGCCATTCCAAAGGCATAGTTGTGCTACATAGTTCAGCTATGTTTATTATCCATAAATAATTTTAATAAACTGTGAACGAAATGTAACATTTTCATGGGATTGCCTGCAGTAAAAGCCCATCAAAAAATGGAATTTACTGTTTAGTCATTTTTAGATTATATAGTTTTTTGGACAGGTTTTCAAGGGGGGAGAAGATTGATATATTTTGGGTATTTTTTTCATTTTACCACTTTCATATAAAAATTTTTGGTATATAGTTTACATAAAACTTTGTAAGTATATTTTAATTTGTTTTCATTAATTTAATTTATAATTTGTGTAATGCTAAATTTTTATCGTATAAAGCAAAAGCTGCTGCAAACCAAAATGTTTTGCAGCAGCTCCTTACCATAACTTGATTTTAAATTCTATTATTCCTTTACAGAAAATGTGCAGAAATCAAGTAGATTGCCAGGTATATTTTCATGTATATTTTTTCTTATTTATTCCCATTAATCCAGATAACACAGGTCCCATAAATGAAAATCCCAGTATGAGCAACCATTCGTTAAGTCCAAGGGGAACCGTCTCAAAAATTCCCTGGAACAAAGGTATATATATGACTCCCAGTATCATAACCAATGAACAAAGCACCGCAAGTATCAGTGGAACATTGTTAAGCAATGGTATTTCAAAAATTGTTTTTGTTTCGGATTTACATTCAAATACATGAATAAGCTGGGTCATCACCAATGTCATAAATGCTCCTGTGCGAGCCAGTTCAACATCATTTACAAAGTATAGGATACTTACAAATACTCCAAGTGTACTGAGGCCAATAAAGATTCCCCTTGACACTATAAGTTTCAGTAAACCTTGAGAAAAGATGTGCTCTTTTGCTCCACGGGGTTTTCTCTGCATTATGTCACTCTCAGCAGGGTCAAGTCCCAGCGCTATGGCAGGCAATCCGTCTGTTACAAGATTTACCCAGAGTATTTGAATAGGTAAAAGTGGTATCGGCAGCCACATAATCATTCCCAGGAACATTGTCAGAACTTCTCCGAGATTGCAGGCCAGCATATACCTGATAAATTTCCTTATGTTGTTGTATATTACTCTACCCTCTTCAACTGCAGCTACAATGGTAGCAAAATTATCATCCAGCAGGACCATTGCAGAAGCCTCTTTTGTTACATCTGTTCCTGTAATACCCATGGATACACCAATATCGGCTTCCTTAACAGCAGGTGCATCATTTACTCCGTCCCCGGTCATGGCAACTATATGCCCCAGCTTTTTTAATACTCTTACTATCATTAGTTTGTGTTTGGGTGAAACTCTTGCATATACAGAGACAGTGGGCGCTATCTCCTCAAGCTGCTTTTCGTTCATGGCATCAAGTTCTGCACCTGTCAGAACATTATCTCCCTCACAGAAAATATTCAATTCTTTTGCTATAGCCGTTGCCGTCAGCTTATGATCACCGGTTATCATAACAGGCTTGATTCCCGCCAGCTTACATTTTTGAACTGCAACTACCGCTTCTTTCCTGGGCGGATCAATCATACCCATTAAACCAACAAAAACCAGATCGTTTTCTAAATTTTTGTCTGATTTATATGAGCCTGTTTCAAGCTTTTTGAATGCAAGCCCCATTACTCTCAGGGCATTATTGGCCATACCGTCGTTAATCTTTGTAATTGATCGTCGAGTTAATTCATCCAGCTTAATTATACCCTTTGCAGACATTATTCGGTTACACTTGTCAATTATTATGTCAGGAGCACCCTTGGTAAATACATATAGCTCTCCCTTACTGTTTTTACAGACAATTGACATACATTTCCTGTCAGAATCAAAAGGAATCTCATCAATTCTTTCATATGCAGCACTTAACCCGGACTGCGTTATTCCAGCCTTGGCAGCAACAATTGTCAGAGCTACTTCTGTTGGATCACCGGAAATCTTCAGAGTGTCCTGTTTCGAAAAAATGGGTTTGATTTTCCCAAGTGCTGTTGTTTCGGCTGCAGGTCTGGTTATAACCGAATTATTACATAAAGCTCCTATCTCCAGAGCCAACTTTATCCCTTCCACCCTGAGCGGATCAAAAGGTCGGTTATCGTTCAGGAAGCTGCCTTCCAGATTATATCCGTTACCTGTGACCGAAAGTTGATAACCGGAGGCATATATCTTTCTGACTGTCATTTTATTTTCTGTCAGGGTTCCCGTCTTGTCAGAGCATATTATACTTGCACATCCAAGGGTCTCAACAGCAGGCAGCTTTCTTATGAGTGCATTTCTTTTCAGCATCCTTTGCACACCAAGAGCAAGGGATATTGTAACTATAGCAGGTAGACCTTCCGGAACAGCGGCAACTGCCAGACTGATACCTGAGAGCAGCATGTTAAAGAGTTTTTCTCCTCTGATAAATCCGGTTATGGACACTATGGCGCATATCAGAAGGCAGCCGGTGGCTATGAATTTTCCAAGGTGAGCAAGCCTTTTCTGAAGCGGAGTTTCATCATCCTCAATGTTCTGTATCATGTCGGCTATATGCCCCATTTCAGTTTTCATACCTGTTGCGTAGACAACAGCCTTTCCTCTGCCGCCGGTCACAATTGTTCCCATAAATACAGATGTCTTTTTATCAAAAGGCTCAATAAGAAATTTATGATTTTTCAAAGCAGCTTTTTCAACGGGAACAGATTCCCCTGTAAGAAGGGATTCATCCACCTGAAGATTACTGCTTTCTAAAATTGCTGCATCGGCGGCAATACGGTCTCCAGTTTCTATAACCAGTACATCTCCGGGAACAATTTCTTCTGCAGGAATATTTACGAGCTGTTCATCCCTTATTACCCTTGCACTGGGTGCTGCAAGGGACTTTAGGGCTTCCATGGTCTTTTCGGTTTTGAATTCCTGTATAAAGCCCATAATAGCATTAATCACCACTATGGCTATGATTGTAATGGCTTCTGTCATCTCTCCCATAAAGCCTGAAATAATTGTTGAAATAATTAAGATAATTACCATTACATCTGTAAATTGCTCCAATAATATTCGTAAAGGCGATATTTTTTTCCTCTCGGCCAGTACATTTGGGCCATGCTTCTGCAGCTTGCGCTTTGCCTCCTTATCTGTAAGGCCTTTCGTAAGTATGCTTTGTGCATTAGAATAATTCAACATGGATTCCATAACGCTCATATCAAGTTTCGCCCTCTCCTGTATAAGTTCTATATTGAGTAATGAGGCGGCTAAATGTCCCCTCATCTGCGAAGTGTAGGACTAATAAATCTGCCCTCGTACTGCCCGGGTTTCAGACAGTGCCAGTGAAGTCACCGGCAATAAGCATATCCAGGGTATACATAGTTTTCTCATATGCAAATTAAGCATCATACGTATCTTTGGTACAATGTGCATTCTTGACACTTTGTGCACTTTGGCTCTGTGTTCTTTTTGAGCACTATGCGACCTTTTGGCACTATGTACACTTTTACACTGTGTGACATTTAGCACTATAAGCACCTTTGGCGCTGTATATACTTTTTAGTCACAGTATATACTTTGGTACAATGTGCATTTTTGACACAATGTACACCTTTGGCACTACAGACACCTTCGCCTCGTTGAAACGCCGCTAATAAAATAAGTTTCTTATAACCGAAAAATTCAGTTGGAATTAGGCGTTTGAAATTCAGTTTACATTGGTAACTCGTACTATGAATATTTTTATTCGGGAGAAGAGGAAAATAGTACAAGATTATTTAGATTAATCAGCTTTATGGGATATGTTGATATAGAAAGCAATATATTAAATATAATATTATATTTAAATATTATAAGGTATAATACTCCCATACCAAACAAAAAACAGGTTGTACACGAAATTAAAAAATCAAATTACTATACTTAAATTTGATTTTTTAATTTTACCATGCTTGCCTGTTTTTAATTTATACTTGTTTTTAATTTATACTTGTTTTTATTTTATACTCGTTTTTATTTTCTACTTGCCCACCTGTAAAGCTTGATTTGCAAATAATATAACGTGAGTGGGTAAGCAGGAGTGTACATTCTCGTTTATTCAAAGCCAATTACATCAATACTCATTTTTTGAGTTTTATTAAAAAACTATGGACAGAATTCTGCCATTGTCCATATCAGCCTGGCTGTATATTTCAAGAACATCTGACAAATCCTCTTTTTTGCTTCCCGGATGTCTTTTAACATATTCCCCCCAAAATTTCTATTCCTCATAAACCCTTCTTACGTGTTCATGGCACATAATGGCTTCTATAAGCTCAGCCATTGTTATATTTGATACATCCAAAGTAAAGCGAAGTACCATTTCTCCGTCTTTTTCGCTGCTTACAAAATCCGTACTTTTTATTGTCACTCCCATATCCTGTATTAACTTTGATAAATCATTAACTTCTCCTCTTTTTAGCTGGGTATGGACAAATAACCTTGTGTTTTTCTGAGCAACAATTGTCCTTTGAGTTTTCTTAATAAACACCAGTATGAGAAATATTATTACTGTTGCAATAAATGCGCCGGAATAAAAGCCTATACCAATTGCTATACCTATGCAGGATACAGCCCAAAGACTGGCAGCAGTGGTCAATCCCTTTACACTGATACCTTCTTTTATAATTGTACCGGCCCCAAGAAAACCAATACCACTGATTACCTGTGCGCCCAGCCTTGCCGGATCCACATTCACTTTAGCAGAATACCTGAAATATATAAATTCAGAAGTAATCATAACAAGTGCAGATCCAACACAAACAAGTATGTGAGTTCTGAGACCGGCCGGCCTGTGCAGATGCTCACGTTCAAAGCCGATAATACCCCCAAGTATACATGCCGTCACAAGTCTTAAAAACATGGATAAATAGAAATCCGCCTGACTGCTGAAGTAATTTATATAATTATTCAATACCCCCATAAAAAACCGCCATTCTTTATAATTTATAATGATAATATTATATACCAATATGTTAAGCAATTGCTAAATCAATTACAAAAAAAGCTATGCAGGTAATTACTACATAGCTTTTTTTGCATAAGGAAGATTCAATTATAACCCAAATCCCAGATATATATTCAGTTATATCGGTTTATTTGAACATTTTGTTTACTGCACCTGTAAACTTTACTTTAGACCCTTCGAAAATCTCAACTACTTTAAATTTGATTTTTACCGGAATGTCTTCACTGCTGTCAGTGGTTGTAATTAAATTGTACTCTTCTGTTGACAGTGAAGTTTTTAGTTCCTGCTTTACCGACTCAGGAATGGTACCATGTGTTGCATCAATAAAACACAATGGCGGAAACAATACACACCACCAGTTAGCACCGACACCCTCGCCAATTACAACCTTAAGAGCCTGATATTCTCCTGCAGGCAGTGCTATATCACCATATGTCTTTGTAGGAAATGAATAATTTCCCATTGACGCCTTAACATCATAGTTACTGTTATTAGCTTTTATAACCTTTCGAGATATTTCTTCAATTGCCTTTAAATTGGCATTTATAATATCTTTTGTTTCATTAATGTCTTTAGAATTTGCCAGTTTATCCTTCATAAACTCTATAATAGCATCCCGGACCTGGAGTTTTAATGCCTGGTCCGAGGCAGAATCACTATTTGCAACCACATGAAGCCTGACCAGATTTTGTGAAAGTCCTGCGTTTACATCTTCCGCATAGGTGTAAGAAACTATCCATACCCCGAGAATTACCAGCATCAAAACTGCTATGGATATTTTAATAGCGTTAACCATTTTATTGCAGTTAGACACAGGTTTTAAATATAAAAGTCCTTTACTCATAAATTTCCCCTCCTGGCGGTAACACACATCATAAATCAGAATTAAATATCTTTTTCACTGATACAAAATGTGCCCGCATTATCCCCTATTGAATGAGCAAATATTCTTCCTTTGCCCCATCAAAATTTAATAAACCTATCAATATTTAGTAACTAAGGTTTCAATATTAATTATTGTCAGCAATGCTTTTTTTTATACAATAAACCAAAGTATATTTTTACACAAAAAAACAGATGGTCTTTGAACCACCTGTTTCTTATGCAATTTCAATAATTAATTTTACACATCTTAAGTAAAACTATCTGTTTTTATACTCATTAGCTGCCCGTATAAAGTCCTTAAACAAATAATGGGGCTTGTTAGGTCTGGACTTGAATTCCGGATGGAATTGTACCCCCACAAACCAGGGATGATCCTTCAATTCAATTGTTTCAACAAGCTTTCCGCTGGGTGAAAGTCCCGATAATACCATACCGGCTTTTGTTAATATATCACGGTATTCATTGTTAAATTCGTATCTGTGTCTGTGTCTTTCATATATAAGTTCATCCTTGTAAATCTTATGGAGCAATGTATCACTTACTATCTTACAAGGATAAACACCAAGTCTCATGGTGCCTCCCATTTCGTCAATATCTCGCTGCTCAGGCATTAAGTCTATAACCGGATACGGGGTTTCACCAAACTCTGAGCTGTTTGCATCATGCAATCCGGCCACATTTCTTGCAAATTCAACAACTGCCATCTGCATACCCAGACATATTCCGAAGAATGGTATCTTATTTTCTCTGGCATAAGTAATGGCCATAATCTTACCTTCTATACCTCTGTCTCCAAAACCTCCTGGGACAAGAATCCCATCAACACCTCTGAGATAATCATTAACATCAGCGTTCTCAAGCTCTTCAGAGTTTACCCATTTTATATCTACCTCAAGGTCATTACCAATTCCGCCATGTCTTAATGCTTCTGCCACACTTAAATATGCATCATGGAGCTCCACATACTTACCCACAAGAGCTATTGTTACTGAGCCCTTAGGATTTTTCTGTCTGTTAACCATATCTTCCCAATCCGATAAGTCGGGTTCATTACAGGATAGCCCCAATCTCTTGCATACTGTTTTAGCAAGTCCTTCTTTTTCCAGCATTAATGGAACCTCATACAATACCTCAGCGTCGAGGTTCTGAACTACTGCACCAGCCGGAAGGTTACAGAAAAATGCTATCTTGTCCTTTAAATCCTGAGAAAGAGATTTTTCAGTTCTACAGACAATAACATCCGGTTGAATTCCCAAACTTATCAATTCTTTTACGCTGTGCTGAGTTGGTTTTGTTTTGAGCTCACCTGACTTACCCAGGTACGGAACCAGGGTAACATGAATAAACATAACATTTTCTCTTCCTATTTCAGTAGATACCTGTCTTATTGCTTCGAGGAACGGAAGACTTTCAATATCACCAACTGTTCCTCCTATTTCAGTAATAACAACATCTGTTCTTTCTGATTTGCCTACTCTGTAGATTCTTTCTTTGATTTCATTTGTGATATGAGGGATTACCTGAACTGTTCCTCCGAGAAAGTCACCTTTACGTTCTTTGCTGATAACTGACCAATATATCTTTCCTGTTGTAACGTTACTGTTTTTACTAAGATTTTCATCAATAAACCTTTCGTAATGGCCTAAATCAAGGTCCGTTTCTGCACCATCCTCAGTGACGAAAACCTCTCCGTGCTGATATGGACTCATTGTCCCCGGATCAACATTTATATACGGATCAAATTTCTGGATTGTTACGTGTACACCTCTTGCTTTTAAAAGCCTTCCTAACGATGCTGCTGTTATTCCTTTACCTAACCCGGAAACCACACCACCAGTTACGAAGATATACTTTACTGACATTGTTTTACTCCTCTCGACATGTTCATACCATTACAATATATAGAAATGCTGAATAATACGTCTTAGGCTTAATTTAAGCACGTTGATAGGAAAAATGTCTCTGTTGACACCAGGACATTTATCCCTCGTTATATTTTATAGTTTGACATTCCAAAGGTCAATATATAAGTTAATTTATTTTTTCCGGTGTAATAAATTGTAAAAAAGGTTTTGAAACAGCTTAAATATTGCCATTCCTGTAACAGCTCCAAAGCTGTCAATCAGCACGTCCGAAGCTTGTCCGCTTCTTCCTTCAACAAACAGCTGATGAAATTCATCGCTTATGGCATATATTACGCATATGCTAATTACCAGAAGTGCACTTTTCCAGCCAGATACTTTACTTTTACCAACAGCATTATATACTAATACCGCCAAAATAAGGTAAGCGCTGTAGTGAGCTCCTTTTCTGACTATATGGTTCAGCCTGTCGATATCGAGATTTATATGATTTCCTAAAAACCTTGCAATACGGTCTGTTATGCCAAGACTTAAATCATTTGACTCAAATGCAGGCTGAGAAGATAATCTGAAAATTATATACATCCAAATAAACACTGCCAGCCAGGAAATTACTGCAAAAGTTTTCTTATTCATGTTCAGAGATACCTTTTCTATATTAGTGTTATAAATGATGCAGCATATTTAAGCATAAAAAAAACATATGAATTAAAATCATATGTTCATAATATTAATTATATTAAAATTTAAATTATAGGATGTAGTATAATGCAATATAGTTCAATATAATTTAAATTTTAATATAATTTTGTATGATAAATTTATTATATCATAAATTATAAATGCATAAAAATATTAAGAAGACTTTTTTACCTTAACTGATGTCTTAAATAGGTTTTTTAGTATTAAAAACAGTATTATGGCTGAACAGATACCCAAAGTATCCTTTATTACATCCTCTATCCCGGCACTTATAAGTCCCCCGCTGTTTCTACCGTAATATTGCATTTGATTTACTTCGTCAATAATACTAAGTCCTAAACATGCAAAAAACACTATCACTGTTCTTTTATTTTGCTTTACTCCCCAAATCCATAAAATCACCATGAAAATAAAACCCAGGAAAAAGTACATTGTTACATGAGCCAGACTCCTTACTTTTTCATCAGCTTTTGCTATAAGTAAAGTAGATTCTGACTCCCCTTCTGCTATAATACCCACTTTTTCAGCTGTCTTCAGTAGCTGAACTGTAATCACTCTGCTTAAATGACCTGAGTTTTCCGCACTTTGCGAGGACATATACAAAATAAAACCAATCCAAATTAACAGCAGACATACTGCTGCTATGCCTATTCCTTTGTTTTTCATTTCTCTCCTTTACTTTATTACATGCTGCAAATATTAAATCCGCCGTTTTATTACGCTTTCTTATTCCATTATGATGCTCTGCTGTCCCCGAATAAAACCGGCAGTGTCTTTAAAATAAGTTTTAAATCATATATTAAGCTTCTTTCACGTATGTATTTTAAATCCAACCTGCACATATCTTCAAAACCTATTTCGTTTCTGCCGCTTACCTGCCAGAGACCAGTTATACCAGGCTTCACAGACAACCTCAAATTATGCCATGCATCGTATTTCTGAACTTCTCTGCCAATTGGTGGTCTGGGCCCTACTAAACTCATTTCGCCCTTTAAAACATTAAAAAGTTGAGGTAATTCGTCAATACTGGTTTTCCTGATTATTCTGCCTACTCTGGTCACCCGTGGATCATTCCTGATTTTAAACATACATCCGCTGATTTCGTTCTTGTCTTCAACCTCCTTAAATCTCTGTTCAGCATCAGAAACCATTGATCTGAACTTATGCATGTAAAATGGCTTCCCCATAAATCCAATCCGCTTTTGATGAAAAAAAACCGGTCCTCTGGAATCCAATTTAATTAAAATAGCTACTATAAGAAATACAGGTGATAGAATTATTATTGCCATAAATGAGAATACAATATCAAACAACCTTTTAGTTATCTTATAAAAATTTGAAACATTATCAAACATCCCTCTTTGCAGCACCACAGTTTCTGCAATATGTTCTATGTCCTTCATACCATACGCTCCCACACTAAAATATTTCTGTTTGCAAGCTCGTCACTGTTTCTTCCATCCAATAACTGCTTTGCATTATTGTGAAAAAGAATACCTGCCTCCTCTTTTCCTACCCAGTTGGATACATTTTTATAGGCCTCGGAGTACCAATCTAAATAATCCTTTGCACAATGCGCATTAGAAGAAATCATATCGGCCAGTTTCATTTGAATCAGCCTCCTGGAAAATTCTTTGATTTTCAGGCCGTAAACTCCTGCAATACTGGCTGCATCCAGCTGAATATAACAACCTGCCTTTATAAAGGTAACAAAAATATCGAACCTGTTAATAAAAGATCTGTTTCTCTCCAGGTGGGCAATTACCGGTGTTATTTTTTGTGCTCTGTATTTCCGGACCATATCCACACATTTTAACGGAGTCGTATTAAAAGGAAATTCTAAAAGTATAACACCTGACTTGTTTAAACTCAGTTTCTTTCTGTATTTAAAATAGGAATGGTTGTTGGGGTCTGCAAATACCTCAAATCCCAAATTAATGGTTACATCATAATCCTGTGCCCGAAAAAGCAGTTCCTGATAGTTTTCTTCTACTCGCTCCAGGCCAAAAATACACTCCTGATAATGAGGGGTTGCCATAATCTGGCTTATACCAAGTCTTTCAGCCTCTCTGATCATTTTTAAAGATTCAGCAATATTCGATGGCCCGTCATCAACCCCATGTATTATATGACAATGAATATCAATCATATCACTTAATTCCTTTCGATAAACCTTCGCTTGTTACATTGTAGTTATTTTAAGCACTGGCAATGAACTCATCTTTATGTTTTATATCATTTAAGCGCTGTTCAACCAATTTGCCTTCATTTAATCTGAAAACCCGTGAGCATATGGAAAGGGCCGAATACCTGTGGGTTATTACTATACATGTTCTGGCAGGCTTCATTTCATGTATACTTTTTAACACTTGCATTTCAGATTCTCTGTCCAAAGCTGAAGTTGCCTCGTCTAAAATCAAAATTGGTGTTTTTCTGAGTATAGCTCTTGCAATTGATATTCTTTGAGCCTGACCTTCCGATAAACCTATCCCATTTTCTCCTATTTTGGCATTAATTCCGTCGGGCAGTTCATTGATAAACTCCATTGCACAGGCAGCCCGGGCAGCTGCTTTTATTTCTTCTTCAGTAGCCTCCCTGCAGCCTGATTTAATGTTTTCGGCTATAGTTCCACTGAACAGGGTATTTCCCTGAGGCACATAGGATATCCATTCACGGGTGTCTGCCGACACCATATACTCCTTGTTATCCTCAGTCACCAGGGTTATGCTGCCCTTTTCGGGTTTAAGCAGTGCCAGGAGAATCCTTATAAGTGTCGTTTTTCCCTCTCCCGACGGTCCTATCAACCCTATTATTTCACCCGGCTTAATGTTGGCACTGATCTTCTCAAGTACAGGCATATCTTTTTTATATGAAAAGGATACTCCCTGAAGCTTAATCCCTACCTCCAGCACCTCCGGAAGTTTATGCTGTTCCCTTTCCCGGGGCAGAGCTTCAAGCTCTATCAATCTTTCGGCTGAGGCAACTGCCGCTATCACTTGAGGTATCATTTTTGCCAGGCCCATAAATGGTCCCTGAACCTGAGCTACAAGCTGAAGAAAAGCCGTCAGCGTTCCAAAGGTGGTTGTTCCTCTGCTAAGCTTTACTGCTCCCCAGCAGAAAGCTAAAAAGTAGCCTGCCCAGTAACCCAGGCCTAATATTATACTTGCGCAGACACTGGTAACATTCCTCTTTTTTACCCAGTTCAGTCTTGCATTATGTAACCCCGTTATGGTTTCAATACTTTTCTCCTCCAGCCTGAAAGCTTTAACAATCAACATATTTTCTAAAGATTCCTGAAGGAAGGACCTATAGGCACTTTCTGATTCCTGTACCTTCACCTGAAATCTCTTTATTTTTCTTCCCCATATTCTGCTGAATAATACTGTAAAAGGGCCAAGAATAAAAGCAAGGACGGCCAGCATAGGTTCATAGTAGAGTAATGTTGAAAATGCTGCTGTCAGCTGTGCACCAAGAGAAATTATCCCAGGTAAGGTATCAACTACACCTGTAGTTATGGCGCCCACATCACTTGTCAATCTTGTCAGAATATCTCCGCTGTGATATTGTGTCAGGGCAATCCACTCAGTTTTTGTAATTTTAGAAAATATGCTTTTTCTTATATTGTTTGCAAGAACTTCAGTGGTTCGGACGGCCAGCATTGAAACTGCTGCTTTTACAGCAAGACTTAAAATTATCAGTGTTCCAAAGCACACTGCATATAGCAACACTCTTTCCAAGGCTCCCTTTACTGCACTGTCTATCAGGTTTTTTGACAATATAGCTGTAAGAACGCCAGTCAAAGAGATTACTATATCAAACAATATTATAAATACCAAACTCCATAAAACAGCCCTGGCATTACCTGCAATCCAGTTAATTTCATGAAATACTTTTTTATATTCTTTAGTTACAAACATGATATCTCCACTTTCAAAAGCTACTGCCGGATATACTCATAATGACTTCAATCAATAAAATTCACGTCATCTGAACAGATGTAATACGCCCTTTAAGCTTTGAAAAAACTCTTATTGCCTTAATAAAATAATTCCTGAAAGGTAAAATTTTAATCCAGATACCTACCAAAAACCGCCACAAAAGATTACTACATGTAAATTGACGGTTTTCTCTTTTTATTTCTGTAACTACTGCAATTAATTGATCAGGATTCAGAGGCCCCTCAATCCACCTTTGGGCATCTCCAACCATGTAAAAGCAATCATCTTCCTTTCTTATGACCCGGTGAAGGATATACTCACCGGTAAGTCTTCTGATAAGAACAATATCACCCTTTTTAATGGTTTCAAGGCTTGCCGCTGACAGTTTAACACTGTCTATATCTTCTCTGAGGAATGGATACATACTGTTGCCGGTTACAGTAATCCACGCCGTTCTTCCTTCACTCAATATTTCCTTTATAACCGGAAAAAGCTCTGAAGATTTTACTTTCCTTACCTGACACATTGGTACACCAACTCCATTGCTTCCTTATCCGGTCTGCATTCCAGTGAATACACCGGAACTTTTGTTAATAACTTTTCCAGTACAATGTATGCTTTTTCCATTAACTTTTCATCAAAATACGGTAAAAAGCATCTGGGCATAACCTCAGGCAAAGCTTCAAATACACTTAGCTTTCTGATTCTGTTTTCGGGAGCCTGACTTAATACAACAATTGCCTTTACCGGCACTTCAATATTAGTAAATTTATCAGAGGAACCACTCCAGGGTGTCCCGCAAAGCATTGGAATATCTTCTCTGAACCTTATTACCGGAGTATCATCATTTACTACTGATACAGCATCTCCCAGATACTTTTCCCATAGTCCCACGTGAGTTGATTTACCTGTTCCGGAAGGAGCTGTAAATATTATTCCTTTTCCTTCCCAGGCTATGGAAGAAGCATGTATTACTATACCATCACTATTTAAAATATTATTTCTGAACACTATTCCTAAAAGCAGGAAGGAAAACAGGTTTGGTCCTGTCTTAACAAAATCCGGTGCATTCTGCTCATTTTCAGGTGCTGCACATCGAATTCTGGCCCTGCTCCAATTTATATCAGTGTCTATATGGGCAATAACCTTGTTACCAGTCTCGCTTAAGCTATATATATGAAAACCTGCCTCAGAATTTTTCTTCAGCCATTTTATCCTGTCTTCAATAATTAATTGACCTTCTGGCTCATCTATGTACGGGCAGTGTTCGATATCAACTGAAATATCCGGATTATTACTGCAGCTGCACATAAAGCTCTTCATTCTATCTATCAGGTAATTGTTGCTGGTATTAACATGTATGAATGTTCCTGCCACATTATATGCATGCATTTAATATCTCTCCTCAAAAAAGAATTTTGGAGGGTTACTCCACCCTCCAAACATGATTTTATTAACCTCCATACTGCGCATCCGGTGTGGTTATATAGCCTCCCTGTCCATCGGGGCAGCTACCGACAACTGTACAGCTTCCTGATATTCTCTCTTCTACACGAAGGTTTACCATTTCAAAAGTTGGTTTAACGTATGCCTTCAATTTTATCACCTCGTTTCATTTTATAGTTTTTCGATTTGAGTTTTATCCTGGATTCTGTCCGGCGATGTATTTGATACCACCATATTCAACATCTTCAACGCAGGCTCCATTACATATACTTCCAGCTACTCTTTCTTCCAGCCTCAAATCAACAAATTCAATCTTAGGAATAATATACTCTTTCATTTTTTCACCTCCTGAAAAGTAATTTATTATTTAAACAGCAGCCTTGCTGCTGTCCGACCCCTTTACTGATTTGCAACTCTTTGCTCAGCTAATTCCATTTGCTTAAGCTTCCTTCTTAATCTTGCACTATCACACAGGTATTTTGCAGGTTTTGTAAAGCAACCCGTCTCGGAATTAAGTCTCCCCGGACAAGCCATACAATCACTTTTAAGCTCACAGACTTCGCAATCATTACATTTAGGCACCTTCAGACATTCGCTCTTAACCTGTTCCCATGCCTTAATAAAGCTTTCTTCAAGGGGTTTTGCCGAAGGCGTATCCAGCAGCCCGCAGGGTATCATTCTCCCGTCCCAGGTTATCCAATAACCAGTTTTTCCAGCCTGACATCTGAAGGCGGAGCTTTTTATAATGTTAAGAGTCTCTTCCTTAAGCATTATTTTTTCCTGCATGGTATCATCATCAATTCTCACATCTAACCTATTCTCAGAATCATAGTTTTTCCGTATATACTCCTGTACTGTGTTCTCATATTCCACCAGGTCCTTAGCTGACAGCCTGTTCCCCAGGGGATCACTACCACAGCCCTCTCTTCTTGGAGATATGTAATTAACAATTCCAAGACCCTTTGAATAATTATGTGCTATTTTTAGAAGTTCTTTGTAATCCTTCTTATTTCCCTCAACAACTGTAGTTTTGACCTCAAGCCTTATATTTTCCGCCATAAGGCTTTCCAGAGCCCGTAGTGTTTTATAATAGTTTTCACCTGACCCGGTAACCTTTTCATATGTTTCTGCAGATGCTCCATACAAAGTTACACTCACCTTGTTTGGCGGTATTTTTCCCAGCCATCTGGCTCTTTCGGGTGTTATGAGACTGGCATTTGTGTAAAGGGTAATATTTAGACCCATTTCACATAACCCCTCATAAATCTTCTCAAAGTCTTCTCTCAGAAATATCTCTCCACCTGTCAGGATTAGATAAAACGTACCTGCATTTCTTGCCTGTCTTCCCATATCGAGCCATTGGTCTGCTGTCAGTTCAGAAGCTCTTACATTTCTATCATTGGCAGAAGCTGCAACATAGCACATCCTGCAATTGAAATTACATCTTGATGTCAGTTCAAAGGCCCCAGACAGAGGAATTCCCTTTTCTACGGCCAAAGCTGTTATTTTATTATGAAATACCTTCCACTCCATATTTCCCCCATCTACCCACATAGTGCGTATATAAATAGTATTAAAAGCAGCTTTATGGGTTTTTGCTATGAAATCAATCCACATTGGCTTTGCAATGTATCACTCAAGTATATTTTTGCTTCTCATACTTTCCAGAAAATTCTCGATATCCTTGCTGGCTGTTTCTCGGTCAATATCATACTCAGTTATAAGAAGGTCCACCATTTCCTCAAAGGATGCATCATTTTCAAGCTTTCTCCAAAGCAAAGCTCCACTCTCACTCAGGGTCATAATTCCATTAAACTCTACAACTCTTGAGCCTAAAGGTACTACAACTGCCTGGCCAGCTATATCTCGCAACATAAATCCATTTTTAATTCGCATTTTAACCTCCTTAGCCATAATAGCGGCTTTGACACTGTAAGTGTTTTTAAGCCACCATTATGGCCGCAAAATCTAATAAAATTCATTTTCTCCAATATCTGTATCAGAACTATAAATGAGTTTGGTTCACCAGGGGAAAAACCATCCCCAGCCCCAGCCTCCACCACCAAACCAACCGCCTGGTTTTCCATGGCCCTTATCACTTTGTCCTCCGCCATGATGCTGGTGGTCATTTCCAGACCCAAAACATGCAATACCTTCTTCAACGCAAAGCTTAATAACTTGCAGTTCAGGTTTTACATACATTTTCATATAACATCCTCCTTTGAATTAAAAAAATAATTATATCTTTGGTATTTTTCCTACCTTAGTTTTAACCACTCCAGAAGATTATTTCTTTTATTAGCCATATCAATTAATGAATTGTCCTGAAATATAGCCTTTTTATGTTCAAATTTCAGATCCCTGCGGATAATACCAAAGACAATTCTGTGTATCCACGCTGCAGGAAGCAGTAATGGAGATTTTTTGACATATATATATTTATATTTTCCTAACATTCTGCTTCTGCTGGGAAATAGTAAATGTAAGGCATTAATCAGCTTATTACTGTATTTCTGGCTCTCACCGGCTTTGGCGTTATTTACCAGAACATTTGCCGAAACTCTCCGTATATCCCTTCTTCCGAAATTACCTCCATCAAGAATGTCCTTAATCAGTAAATCAATATTTGATGTATCTGAAAGGGTGCAGTCAGAGAAAACAAACGGAACTTCCAGGTTAAAAAGCCTGTGGCATACGGTAAATATGGCACTCACAAACTGGTCAATACCATATTTTATTGATTTATCATGTACAATATTCCAGTTTATATTGTCACTGCCTTTTTCCACGATGACCACCAGGTCACATAACTGCCTTAAGCCAATACCTTGGTTGGAAATATGAGAAGCCATATGTATACAGCAGTAAATTATTTGCATTTCCCAGGATAGTGCAAGGGTCTTCGTGTTACCCAGTTCTATTTCCATTGGCTCACTCCAGGCATCATTATTCAGCAAATCAGCATTTTTTATAAAGCTGCAATCTGCAAGAAGCCTGTGCAATTCTATGGCAATATAATCTTTCTTATAGAACTCAATATGTTTTGTCTTCCTGTCTTTTTGTGAAATGTATCCCATCCCATGAAGAAGTTGGGTTGTTTTCTTCAAGTCCTTTTCCATCACAAGTATATCTGCGTCCCCCATTGTTCTAAGTTCTGGATGCGGATACCATTTACTTACAACCATTCCCTTAAGAACTATGGTTTTTATTTCAAATGAATTAAGTATTTCAATTACTTCACCTATCCACAGCTGGTTGCAAATCATCTGAAAGCCGCAGGTTAAAACCGACTGTTTCCAGGCTTCCATGATTTCTTTTTCAACCCCGACTTCAGCATTAATCTCGTTCACAACTGGATAAATCAAAGAATGTACCTGATGAGTCCTGGCCTCATTAAATATCTCCTGCCAGTCAATGGTCATCCCTTTATACTTCTCAAAATTGGGGGCTTTATTTCTAAGGGCAGCACTTAATAATTCAGTTAAGATTATGTGTTTTTCCTTCATTTCCCAGCCTCCGGCTTTGATTTTTTTTGCTATTTGACTTAAGTACACTTTTATAAACGTTTTTAGTTTCAACAGCTACCCTGTCCCAATTGTATTTGTTTAAAATGTACCTGCCTGCAAGGGCTTTAACTCTTAACACCTTATCTCTGTCGTTAAGTAACGTCGTTATTTTTTGGGATAAATCCTCAACGTCTGATTTTGAAAAGCTATAGCCAATTGTCCCGATAACATTTGTGTTTTCAGGTATATCACTCACCAGACAGCAGTTGCCATAACTCATGGCCTCCAAAAGACTTATAGGCAGCCCCTCGATGTCAGAAGGAAGGACATAAAAATAAGCGTTGCTGTATAGCTCCGCCAATTCCTGATCCCGTACAAAACCGGTAAAAATAATATTTTTGTTTTGAGCCGCCTGTTTTTTTAATTCAAGAAGGTAACTGCTGCTGTGACTGGAACCTCCCGCAATTACCAGTTTTTTATCTGTTTTTATGCGATTGAATGCCTCAATAAGGTAATGAGCTCCCTTCTCGGGTACAAGCCGGGCCAAAAAAAGAATATAGTCTTCATTGTCAAGATCATACTTCTCCTTTATTAGTTGAGCTCTAAGCAAATCCGGCCTCTCTACCCCGTTAGGAATATAAGTTGGTTCCACACCATATTTTTCCCTGTAATATCCAATTAGATTTTTGGAGACGCTGATAGTTTTATTAGCAAACCTTGCAGTAGCATATTCCCCGAACTTAAGAAAAGCCGCTGCAAATTTTCCCCACTTTTTTCGCTGCCAATCCAGTCCATGAACTGTGCATACAACCTTTTTGCCAAACAACCTTGGTATGAAAGCCAGCGCTGATGGCCCCAATGCATGGTAGTGAAATATCTCACAGTCTGATAAAAGAGCACTGATGGTTGAGGTAAAGGTATGAGTTATGGCATCCAGGTGTTTTGAGTTTATATAGGGGGTGTACTTCAGCTTTATACCCTCATAACTTCCATTATCATACTTTCTGTCACAGTATTCTTTTCTGCAGTATACCTCTACCTGGCATCCCAGACATACAAGTCTTTTTGATATTTCATCTACATGTATCTCTATCCCTCCTGCTCTAGACGGAATACCCTTTTGACCTATCATCGCTATTTTCATACAAATTAAGCTCCCCAATAAATTTATTTTCCTTAAGACTGTAACTGCCCTTCAACTTATGCTTTGCAACCCACCACATGGGTATCCATATTCTCTGTCTCATGGCTGGAGCAACACTCCCTATCATCCAACAGTTTTTTGGACAACTCTTTACCATTTTTCTGACTTCCTGGGCCCGAGGTGAATTCCAGATTTCCTCCCAGGTATTTTCATGAAGTGATCCCATTGACATTCTTTCGTCGCTTCCGTTACAGGGCAGCACATGACCGAACGGGTCAACAAAAAAGCCATTGCTCCCCATATCACAAGGTAAATATCGTTTATTCCCGTAAATATAGTTTATAAGTCCATGATTGAAATAGGCTCTGAACCATTTTTTTGGTGATCTGGATTTAAGAAGCTGATTTATCAGCTGTTCAAAGGCTTCTGCTACCTTGAGTTTATCGTTGATCTTATTATCGGTTTTCCTGAAATAGAAAGAATTGTGTAAAGTTGCAGTGGCAAATTCCATATCAAGTTCATCAGACAGCTTATACAGCGGTACCAAATCCTGAGCATTCATCTCCTGTACCGTGCAGCCAAAGCCTACATCTTTATGCCCTTCTGCCACAAGTTTTCTCAGGGTAGTGTAACCTCTGTTGAAACCGTCAGGTATTCCCCGTATCTTATCATTTGCTTCCTGCAACCCCTCAATACTTATTCTTATTCCTATATTGGGAAACTCCCTGCATAAATCAAGGATTCTGTCGGTAAAGTAACCATTAGTGGAAACTACTATTCTATTGGTCTTTTTGTAAAGCTCCCTGACAATATCATGGATATCCTTCCGAATAAAGGGTTCGCCGCCTGTGATATTTGTAAATGCCATCTCGGGCAGCTTTTTTATAATATCCAGGGTTATTTCCTCTTCAGGTCTGCTCGGATGCCTGAAGCAATCACACATGTTGCATTTTGCATTGCAGCGATATGTGATAATTATTGAACCGTATAATGTTCTTCTTGCCATATTTTTCACCCTTACTCAAATTTATTCTACCGGATTATTGTAATTATCCTAATAAAACCTCTTTTAATCTGTTGTAATGAAGCTCGCTGTTAAACTGCTCTTCAGCCTTACGTCTGGCATTTTTTCCAAACTGAATAATCCTTTCACTGTCGGAACTGAGCTGGTCAATTTTATCTGCCAGATCCAGAACATTCTTAGGCTCAAAAAGCAATCCATTCTTTCCATCATCCACAACTTCGGGAAGGCTTCCAAAATTAGATACAATAGCCGGTTTCCCGTATGCAAATGCCTCTAAAAGCACATTAGGCATGTTATCGTACCATATGGATGGGACTACTATAAATTTCGCATTGCTTATAAGCCTTTCCAATTCATTTCCTGATTTAAATCCCAGAAATTCTACATTACTTATTTTTTCATCAGAAATTATTTTCTTTAAATGATTGGTCTCTCCATCACTGGCCTCACCGACAACTTTTAAATTTAGTGTTTTATCCCTTACATGCCCCATTGCCCTGACAGCATATTCCACCCCCTTTTCCTTATTCAGTCTGCCAAGGTACAATATGTAATTGTCATGAGTATAATTTGGAGTTATTGCTGCAGTGTCAACAAAGGTTGGAATATGAATTACTTTTTTGGGATCAAAACCAAATTCTATCAGCTTAGATTTTAAGAAGGCTGAAGGAGCTACAAAACAGTCAACCTCATCGTATATTTTTATAAGCCTGTGATACTGCATTGAAGCAATCCTTATCAGTGAAGCCATTTTTGAATTTTGAACACAGTTGTGCCGTACAGCATTTATCAGCGATCCTCTCAGGCAGTCCTCACATACATTTCCTTCTCTTAGAAAATCAAACCTGGGACACATCAGGAAAAAGTCAGAAAGCCTTACCACCACTTTTTTCCCAGAGTTTTTGGCCGCCCTTATAACACTGGGTGATAGCTTGTTTACATGGTGAAGAATATAGACAGTATCAGGATTTTCCATGGCTATCTCATATTCCATGGCCTTTCTTACCTCTGGTGAGTAAAAACTCCTGCTTAGTAACTTTAGCACTGTAGACGGGTTCTTTTTATATTCATTGAAGTAAACTACATTCTCCCCACCAATTGGCTTAACGAAATATTTTTTGTATTCAGTATCAATATTTTGGACATTCCTTGTTGAAAAGGGTATGACCTTGTGCCCTTTCTGTTCAAATAATCTTTTAATATTAAACATATATTTTTCAGGGCCGCCTGAAATAAAATATCTGTAGTTAACCAAAAGAATTTTACTCATAAGAATATTCACCACTTTTATATTTCATTTTAGTACTCAAAGTGTTTTTAAGCTTTGAAATATCCTGTAAGGACGGTATTATCGTTTTTAACGGATTAAGCTTATACTGCCTGCAAAAGATTATGAGAAATATCCAGCCGCAGGTGTTGTATGAAATTACTGAAGCTGCTGCCGAACCGATGATTCCCAGTTTGGGTATCAGTACAAAATTAAATATGGCATTAACAACCACCGACACAGTCAGAATTACCAGACAAGTTTTCTGCTTTCCGGATGCCAAAAAAAGCGGGTATATCATTTTATACATAACCATTCCCATGATTCCTGCAAAAAGAATTGCTGTAACGGAATATGCACCTGCAAATTCCTTACCAAAGAGTATAGTAATAATAAATTCCCCAAAGACCGCTATTATCAGGAACATAAACAGCGTTATGACGATGTTTATTTTTAAACTCATAGCAATTTCATTTGCATTATCCTTCTTAGCGCTTTTGGAAAACAAAACCTCTTTGAATGCATCAGAAATAAGCCATGCCTGTTCTGCAAGCAATGCTCCTACGCTGTAAAGACCTATCTGCGTGTAATCGGTAAACAATTTTAAAATTAATACATCCAGTTTATAATTCAAGGTAATCATCAGTAGTGACAACATTGATATAAAGCCTACTTTTATTGACTCCAACATCAGTTTTAAGTCAATAAAGCGAATACTTATTTTTAGTTTGAAAACCTTGACTACTGTCAGTGACTGGGCTATTGTCCTCAAGTATAACAATAAAAAGAGAATGGGTAATTTCCTTATTGACAGAAGAAATACTGTGAGCAGCCCTAGTGTATACATAAATTCAGTCCATAGGATAATTTTGTTTCTCAGATTTATATTTTCAATCATTACAACAAAGTTTAACTGCCTGCTAACAACTGTTAAAGGAATTAGTGTAAATACTATAGTCAAAGTTGCATTTCTAAAAATAGCACTGAGAATTAATGAGATAAAAAGGTAAAACAATAATAGAAAAATGATGTTGTTTATGTATTTACTTTCTATATTGTCTGTACTTTTTCTCTTAAAATATGGGTATGAATGATGAATACCAAGCTTTAAAACCAGAGTGACCAGATTAACTATGTTAATGATATATATGTACTCGCCTCTTAGTGTTGGACCCAGAAGCCTGTTGATAAATACCGTATTCAGCACACCGAAAAAAGCTATCCCTACTTTAGTTATAATTGAGTATAAAAACGGATTCCTGAGTAACGTTCTCAACATAATCCACCATACTCTCTAAACCAATTTACAAAGTTCCTTAACCCTTCTTCAATTGGTACTTTTGGCTTAAAATCTATGTACTCCATTAAATCATCCACATCAGCCCAGGTTTCAGGGACATCTCCGGGCTGCATCGGAAGATACGTTTTTACAGCCTTTTTCCCCATATATTCTTCTATTAGCGAAATCATATATTGTAAATCAACAGGTCTGTTATTACCAATATTAAACACTCTGTAAGGGGCATAACTGGTTGCCGGATCAGAAGCAATTCTGTCCCATTCATTATTTGCCCTGACAGGCCCCTTCTTAATTAATCTTGTTATTGCTTCAACGATATCATCTATATATGTAAAGTCGCGTTTCATATTGCCGTTGTTAAAAACTTTAACTGGAGTCCCGTCTCTTATGGCTTTGGCAAACAAAAAATATGCCATATCTGGTCTGCCCAGTGGTCCATATACAGTAAAGAACCTCAATCCCGTAACCGGAATATTGTACAGACTGGAATAGGCATGAGCCATTAATTCATTTGATTTTTTAGTTGCAGCATACAAGCTCATTGGATGATCAACATTATCGTGCTCACTAAAGGGTACTTTATTGTTGGACCCGTAGACTGAACTGGAGGAAGCAAAAATCAAGTGCTCAATTTTATTGTTTCTGCAAGCTTCCAGAATATTTAGAAATCCGACCAGATTAGAATCAACGTAAGTTCTCGGATTTTCAATACTGTACCTGACGCCTGCCTGGGCTGCAAGGTTAACAACGCAGTCAAACCGATGTTCCCGGAACAGTTTTTCTATAGCGTTGGTATCTTCAAGGTTACATCTGTTAAATTCATAATTTGGATACTTTGATAATATCTCCATCCTTGCCTGTTTTAGTTCAACTGAATAGTAATGGTTTAAATTATCCAAACCAATTATGTGGTATCCTTCTTCGAGAAGCCTTTTTGCGAGGCTCATCCCAATGAAGCCGGCACTGCCTGTTATTAGTATTTTATCCATAACTTTCCCCCATATTTTATACGTTGTAGGATTTAGCCCTATTTAATTAACTCATTTAATTATTCAAGAATTCCGCTCTGTTCCGGATTATCAATTAATTATTTCTGTGCTTTCTATACAAATTGGTAATATACTGTTTATGCTATACCTCCTTTTAAGATATCTTTATTATGTATACTTATAAGATTATCCTTTGCAAAATATATAAGCCCCGCCAATATCCAAAATGTTTCAATATAAAAATTATTATTGGTAAGGTTGTATGTTAAAGTAGCGATATATGCCAAAAAGATAAAATCATATATTGTCTTTTCAGCATTTTTCAGGAACCTGAATTTTAAGTAGTAAAATATCGGGTAAATCAACAGCAAAAAGTTTGCTATAAGCCCTGGCAGTCCTTGCTCTGACCAAATTTGAAGCACATAGCTGTGTACATTTACAGCATTTGTCTTTTCAATACCAAATCTATAGAACTCGCCGGCAAACAAATCATAATTGAAAGCCATATTTCCAATACCAATTCCCGTCCATAAGTTGCTTAACCCTGTCTTTAATGCTATAAGCCATATAGCGAAATGGTACTTTGATGACCTTTCCTCTGTATTAAAGGTTTCAAGGACTCTCAATAAAACTGTCGGGAAAATCATCAGTAAGCAGTAACATATAACAGCAGTAAACAATACAATAAATATGTTCTTAAGTTGATTTTTACTCATCAGGGTAACAATATGAATCACAATAAAGACTAATATACCTGCCCTTGAATACGTCATTACCATGGTAACCAGATTACCTGCCAATAACAGAAGATAAAATATTTTCATCTTTCCTGAAGCTTTTCTGAACATGTAATTTACAAATAAAGACTGAATTAGTATCTGGTTGGCAATGGCAGTAGCTCCTAACCCCAGAATTCCGTTTAATCTTAAAATTTGCTGTCCCGTTTCCATCAAAGTATTTGTACTGAATGAATTCCTGTTAACAAATATACCGCTGTTTGTAATATAAAAAGATGGTATAATGGTTACTTTCGTTATATAACTTGCAATACTGATGCAAACCAGCAGAATGTTTGCTGCAACAAGGGCTTTAATAATTTTTACTGATAAATTATTATCTTTGGTCAAATGGTAAATCACGCACATTATGATTACTAAATATATGTATTGGAAAAGTTCTTTTAATGACCATGATATATCAATTGAATACAAGCATGATATAATAATAGCCAAAAGGTACAGGACAATTGAAATATTAAAATTCCTTTTCCTTAAAGGTTGGTCGCTAACAATCCACTGTTTACTGCCGGCCTTTTTTATCATTAATACTGACAATACAATTAGCCATAGTCCTTGGATAAGCCTTAAATCAGCTATTCCCGTGCGAAATATGACAATATTGGAAAAAGGGGACACGAAAACAGTGAACACAATAAACCTTTCAAACATTTTATCAAAACTGACTATTTTGCCCATACTTTTTCTCCCAGGAATATAAATTTAAGTAAATTGACTTTGTTTACAACATAATCTCCTAAAATCAGCGGAAGAATTATTCCAATAAAAAATGATATTATTATTGCTGCAAAATAATTGAGACTTACATATGTGGTAAGTCCAGTCATTGGTATCAACACAAAGTATGGATTATGCAAATAATATATTATGGATGTCTTCTTTCCCAAATAATTAAATAATCTATAGAACCTGGTGTTACTGTATTGAGACAGGCTGTATAAAATATATACACCTGTCAGTGCACAGATAACTTTTAGGCTGCTGGCTATCAGACCTCCAGTAATTAAGTAATATTTAAAGGCTACAGCATAAATAACTGCCAGACATAAGCTAAAGATTAAATTGGCTTTTAAATTAATATCTGTAATGTATTTTCCAATAAATACACCTAATTCATAATATATCCACATAACTAAAAATCTTTTTAAAACAAATGCCTGCTCTCCAAGGGCGCTGTTAGCCAAAAATCCCGCCAGAAGAACTGCTGCCAGAAATCCAATATTAACGTATTTATTTCGTATTAAATTATGGAGTAAGCAGGATATTACTGAAATTAAAAATAAAATATAAACGAACCACAATACATTTCCTGTTTTTACGTTATAGAGCAGAATATCTCTTAACATTATTACCGGATTCAGGCTTATTTGCTCCGTAATGACCTTTGGATATAAGCTGTTAAGTAAAAAGTAAAATAAATATAAAATAAATGACCAAACCAAGTAGGGCAGGAAGTATTTCCTCGCCTGATTTACACTAAAACCTTTAAAATCACTAAATCTATACCTTCTTAATCCCTGGATGTATCCTGAAACTATAAAAAAGAGCGGCATATGAAATGTATATATACTTTTCTTTATGCAATACAGTATGTAATTATTGGCTTCCAGTGCTGATGTAATGCAATGTCCTAATACAACAAAGCATATTCCAAGCCCTTTTAGAAAGTCCAAATCTTCATTGCGCTGCATCATATTAACCTCCAACGGTATTCTTCTTATTAATAAATGTCTTACTCCCCGGTCCATTGATAATATTTGAATTGAATTGAACATCTCCACCGTGTACAATGAAGCTGTATTGATTAGCATTACTTGTAGTGATAGTGTTTTTACTACACTGGACTTTAAAGTCCTTGCTGCTCTTTTTTACTTCGATACCGCACAGCCCATCAGGGGCTAATGTTATACTATTTTCCAATATAAAATTGTTGGCTGCTGTACAGGATATTCCAGTCCAGCAGTTTATCACCTGATTCTTTTTTGCTATGTAGGGAGATTCTATTCCAATACGGGAATTTATAATTGTATTTCCATAGCTCTCACCGTTAACAATTCCTCTGTTTAGTTCACCTTTAATAATATTATGTTGGGCATAATTTGCATTATAAATTGCTGTTCCATTTATTAGCTTATTAACGGTTATTGAGTTGTTGTTTACCTTTACATCTTGTATATTTGTACCGATATTATTTACATAAATAATCGCACACTTCTCATCACTGTCTTCAGATACATTAATTTCATTATTTTGAATGGATACGTTTGATACTTTATTCTTCCTGTGAGAACCACCGACAGTAATAATAAAATTACTTATTTTTTCTGAAAAAATATAGTTGCCTGAAAAAATAATATCACTGACTGTTCCATGATATTTATCCTCACTGGGATAGGTTGATAATACTTTTGCATTATTGTCAGAGTAGTCATAAAATTCTGAGTTTTCAACAGATACCTTTTTTACAACCCCGATACTGGAATAAACTGCCAATATTTCATCGTCTGAATTTTGGGTAAATGAACAGCCCTTTACTGTTATATTTTCAGTTACATTTCCATTGTTTTGTTGCGGATGTGTCTGATTTCTGATCCAGATACAACTACCTTTTGAGGCAGCTGTCATATTTATAAATGTGCTTTTTCTGATATTGTAATTCCTGCAGCAGCTGTATAAATCAACAAGAGTAACATGTTTATTACTTCTTTTATCACTGATAAAACTGCAGTTTTTGATGCTTCCTCCATCCATATTGGCTAATACCAATATGGAATCAAAATCATTGTTATCTGTTTGCTTTAACTCAAAATTTATACCTTCAAAACTAATATTTTGGGCAGTACCTGCATTGTAATCTCTGCTGAATCCTGAATTAACAATATATGAGGTGACACCAACGGCTTTGGAAACATTCTTTGTGTTGGCATCAAAAATTATTTTTGTATCATTACCTATAAATTTTACATGTTTACCTTTAATCTGAATTTGTCCCTTACACAAAAAATTCCCCTTAGGAATATGTACTACACCATTTCTGCTTAAGAGATCTGAAATATATGTTGTATTATCATTGGCTTCTTTCTTAAATTCAGCATCCTCATAATATCTTCCATTATTATGGTTATAATAGTTTGCATTCCCGATCTGCCCTTTATCAACTTTTACAAATACCTTGGCATATATATAATAAGAAACTGCAGCTACCAGAGATATAGCCACAACAGCTAATAATATCTTTTTGGTCTTATTAATAAAAAGGCACATCTATTTTTTAGCCGACCCTTTCATTACCATATCGGTCCTCTTTCATGTAAATACCGGGATTTACAACTTTTCTTCCAATAGATTCATAGATAAAATTCTTTCCTGTTACCGCCTGAATGTCAAAGCAATTTCTTCCGTCAAGAACAATGGGACTTTTCATCAGAATGGAGAATTTTTCGGTATTGAAGTTCACAATATCCTTCCATTCAGTCAGAATAAAACAGAGATCTGCATCTTTAATTGCTTCTTCAATAGAATTACAATATTTGAGTTCATTAGGGTATATTTTTCTGAAATTATCCATACCAATCGGATCCCAGACTCTGACTTTTGCACCCTCTTCCAAAAGTATCGGTATGTTCTGAAGGGACGGAGCCTCCCTTAAGTCATCAGTTCCCGGCTTAAAGGTTAATCCCAGAATAGCTACAACAAGACCTCTGAAGCTGTCATAATATTTTCTGGCTTTTTTAAGTAATTTTACCTTTTGATTTTCATTTACATCTATGGCGGCTCTTATAGTTTTCAGCTCACAGTCGTTAAAGCTGGCCAACCAATGCAGCGCTTTAGTATCCTTTGGAAAACACGAGCCTCCATAACCTATCCCTGCTTTTAAAAAACGATCCCCTATCCTTGGATCGTACCCCATTCCCTTTGCAACATCATCGATATTAGCACCTGTTAAATCACACAAATTGGCTATTTCATTAATATATGATATTTTTAGTGCTAAAAAGTCATTTGACGCATATTTTATCATTTCCGAACTTCTTCTGTCAGTTATAACAAATTTCTGATCAAACCCCGCATAGATTTCCTTAAGCACTTCTGCAGTTTCGGGATTTTTAACTCCTACGACTATGCGTGATGCATTAAGAGTGTCATTTATTGCCGTCCCCTGAGATAAAAATTCAGGGTTACTTGCCACTTCATAGTTCCATCGGCGATTTTTCCCTGCTTTTATCATCTCATCTATCTTGTCTCCGGTTCCTACAGGAACTGTGGATTTAATAACAATGATGCAATCCTTTTCAGTGTTCTCCACAACATTCTGAACTGCCTCAAAAACATATTTTAAATTTGCTGAACCGTCTTTTTTTTCAGGTGTACCAACACAAATAAAAACTACATCGCTATGACTATATGCAGCTTTAAAATCAGTAGTAAACCAGAGTCTTTCCCGGTTTTTCAGAAATAATTCCTCCAGCCCGGGTTCAAATATTGGAATTATATTATCTTGTAGCTTTTTTATCCGAATGTGATCTATATCTATACATGTTACATTATGTCCGACCTCAGCCAGGCAAACACCAGTTACCAAGCCTACATATCCGGTGCCGGTAATTGTAATATTCATTTTATGACTCCCCTCCAAAATATCATATAACAACATAAATATATTTTTTCAGCATCATACAATACAAAAATAATGGCATATTAAGCCATTACAGGATTTTTATTTCCACGTCTTTTTACCGCTTTTTTTTGGATATTATAAAAATATTTGTATGCCCTAAAATATTTTTTATAATGCCATCTGCCGACTCTATTTAGCACAATCCCTAAAATATTGGCATTAGCTGCTTCCAGCTGTTTCTTTGTCCTTATCAACAGGTTCAGGTCTGTTTTGCCCATGTTTGCAATCAGCAGTACCCCATCTACCTTATTGGCTATCACTGCTGCATCAGTTACAGTGTCAAGTGCTGGTGAGTCTATAACTATAAAATCAAAATCATTTTTCAATCTCTGCATTAATATAGAGAACCGTGATGAGCATAGTAATCCCATAGGATTTAATGCAGTATTTCCACTGGGAATATACATCAGTCCATCAACATTGGTATATGAAAGAATTTCTTCATACTCAGCGCCACCAGTAAGGTAATGGCCCAAACCCAGTTCACATCCCCATCTTAAAATCCTGGTATCCGATTTCTTTCTCATATCTGCATTAACTAAAATGCACTTTTTTCCCCAATTTGCCATGGTAATAGCCAAATTTGACGCCACTGAAGTCTTTCCTGTTTTGGTTTCGGCACTTGTAATCACAATACTCTTCAGAGCTCCATTTTCCGATTTCATATGTATGTTGCCTAAAAGCATTGAAAATGCATCAGTTACCGCCGGGTTCTCCTGTTCGGTTAATTTATATATCTTATCCCGCATTTTTGCCTCCTATCTAATACTATATTTAGGTATTACCCCCATTAGTTTAAGCTCTGTATATCTTTCCACTTCCTCTATATGTCTTAGGGTTGTATCAAAGAGCTCCTTTATATAAATAATAGTTAAGGCTATGACTATGCCTGCCACTGTGCCAATAACAGTTTTCTTAACTAAATCGTTGTCAATTGGTTGTGCCGGTACTTTTGCTTCATCCAGTATACCTACAATATCGCTGTTGGTAAGTATCTGCAGACTTTTTACAAATGCTTTTGTAACTTCTTTTGAAACCTCCGCTGCTATATGTGGATCATGTGATACAGCACTTATTCCCAGAACTGTTGAATCATTTTTTGGTGTAACAGATATCATTCCTTTTAGTTGGTCAGGTGTAATACTGTATTTTTCCAGGTTTTTTGAAGCCAGAATTAACACCTGTTCACTTGTAATAATTTCCTGATAATCCTGAATCAGTTGTCTGCTAAGCATTACATCCTGATAATTAACACTGTCCTTACCATCTACAGCAATGCTTTTTTTCAAGGCATATACTGTACTTTCTGCACTGTAAACAGGAACTGATGTATAATGGCCTAAATATGCACTAATTCCGCCTCCAAGTCCTGCCAGTAAAATAACTAACCATAACATTCTTAATATTGAGTAATAAAATCTTTTAATCTCCATAAAAAGCTCTGTCTCCTTATTAAAATTTTAAAATGGCAAAGCTTCGCCATCGGGAATTCCAAAAGTCCTTCCCGTTCATAAACTCGGCTGTATCCCTCTATATCCCCCTTATTTTTCTTCCACGCCGAAACAGTGAAAGAAACTTCCGGGATCCTATGCCGGCTGAACCAGTGCTACACTCAGTTCTACTATCCTTGGTTCACCCATCAGATTAAGTACTACTTTAACTCTGCCTTTTCTTTTATCCACCGACTGTATAAAGCCTTCCAGTCCGTAAAGTGGCCCTTCTGCTACTACAACTCTTCCACCTATAACATATATTTTAGAGCATTCAATTATTTCACTGTCTGCAGTCAGTCTGCTTATAACTTCGATTTCACTTTGATATATCTGCTGCGGGCCGTCATTATCTTTAAGCAGCCGGATCACTCCAGGAATGTCTCTTACTATATCATAGGTCTGATTACTTATTATTCCATTTAGAAGAATATAACCTGGAAACAGTGTTCGCAGCTTGTCCTCCCACTTACCCTGTCTTCGCTCCCTCATTCTTCTTTTTGGAACAATGGCTCTTAACTGTCCATTTAGTCGAAAGTTGATTCTTTCTTTAACTTTCTCCTCTTCACCTGTTGCTACAAATAAAGCGTACCATCCTACTTCATCTTTAAATATCATAATTATCTCAGTCCAATTTTATGTATATATTTGAATTATTGTAAAATTATTCCGCTAATATGAAATTATACTCATATCAGAAATTTTGTAAAATTAATGCCTTCGCCATTTCCCTTTTAATATGGCAAAATTTCTACAATTAAATTTATTAACTTGTAAATATCTATGTTGAATTTGCATAGCCGCTGTAACTAATTGAGATAAACATATCAATATTCGTTTTATTTTTTTTATACATTTCCGAATACATTAATATAAATTCTTATAAAATTGATTATCTTTGTACAAGAACTAACGGCAAAAAAACCTTGCAGACTCCTCATAATCGAGTCTGCAAGGTTTTTCTATAAAAACATGGCAAGAATTCTATTTTATAAGCTCAACTGCCGTTACATATGCAAGATCTTTAGTCTGCTTCATTTCAGCAAGCTTGTGGTTTAGAAGCTTCTGGGTACTGAAGTCTAAAACGCCGTAACCATATAATTTATTATCTTTCTGGAACTTTGTTATAGCTGCTGCAGTCTTCTGGTCCAGAACCATATCTGGAGTGTCAACATCATACCCCAAAAGTTTTAGTATAGCTTCAGCATATAATACATCTGAATATTGGTTTCCAAGCTTTGGCTTCAGTGTCATGGTCAGCGGCTTCACCAGATACACCGGTAAACTTGTTTTTTCTTCGTCAACTTTAACATCAGGTTCAATACCGTTAAGATCAATACATTCACCATTCGGAGTATAGTAAAGACCCGCAGTAATTTTGGCCCAACCTATTATATCGTTTTCGGTGAAATAATAGTTTAAATCCCATGCATTGACTTTCTTTATTTCATTGTCTTGATTATATATTCTGAAAGCTTCCTCATTTAAAAGAGGATAGAAACGCTGAACCTTCGCTTTTCCAAAAGTTTTGCTTCCTACAATAATGCCGGCTTTCGTATCTTTTATAGCTCCTGCCAATACCTCCGATGCACTGGCTGAATACTCGTTCACCAGTACTGCAAGTTTGTACCTGAGCTTTGTCCTGTAGGAATAGTAAATCTCATCGGGTTCGGCCTCATCTTTGAAATCCAGCTTTGTAATGACACCCCTTGGAACAAAATACCTTGCCACTGCTACCGCCTGGTCAACATACCCACCGGTATTATATCTCAAATCCATTATTACCTTTGTTATTCCCTGACTATCAAAGTATTCAAGGGCTGACGCCACTCCATCTCCTGTATTTTCTGAGAAAGAATCAATTTGCAGATATCCCACATCTCCCCGTATCTCATAATGAACTGTAGGTATATCTATTTTTTCCCTGGTTATCACCAGAGTAATCATATTCTCTTCTCCCTGACGAAGCAAACCCAGTTTTACCTTTGTTCCTGGTTTACCTTTAATCATGTCCATAGCTTCATTGAATGGAATTCCAACTATGGATTGGCCGTTTATCTCAGCAATCTGATCTCCCGGCATAACACCTGCATTCCAGGCAGGGGAGTTTTCATATACTTTATCTACGGTAATATATTCTGATTTCTCTCCGGATATGGCACTGATTCCTATACCTTCTACCGAACCTGAAAGTGACATCTTTAGTTGGTAATATTCCTCGGGTGTTAAAAATTCAGAATATTTATCAAGAACACCAAACATCTCCTTCAGGTTGGTTGCTTTGTTTAGAGCCTCCTCGGGAATCTCTCCATTATATTTTTCTCTGATAAAAGCTCTGACACTTTCCAAATATTCATTTTGTTCAGTTAACTGAGTCTGTCCCGGCAGCTGATACTGACTTGCTGATTGTATTTGATTATCCTGAAGGTTTTCAGCAGCCAGAACATTGGTTCCAAAAAATGTAAAAAACATCACAAACGCTATAATAAGCGCTGTAAATCTCTTCATCTGAGTCATATTGTTATGCCTCCGTGTTAAATATAATAAGAAATTATGAATCCGGATAATCATGGTTATTTGTCCTTTTAAGCCATAAAGAATAGTGAAAGGTAAACTGTTGTTGCTCGCCTTTCACTATATAATATTTGTGTAAAATTCCGGACTTGCAAAGCAAGTCCGGTTTAAATATTCACTATTAACTGATGTTAATTAAATTCGCTCCAAGGCGAGCTTTTCAGGATACTCCTGTATCATCATTTACTTTTCACTAATTAATAGCTTATAAGTCTATCCATATACTCTTTTCTGATATCTTTACTCATATAATCTATATATGTACGCATCATATCTGCAAATTTGGCTTTTGTTATATTACTGTTGGGGTAAATGTAGCCTTTTGCATCTTCTGATATCAATCCAATTTGCTCTGCTACATACATTGGTGCTCTGGCATAAACCGGAATTTGGTCATTGTCCTTAAAACTTGTAACCGGTACCGGATTTGGTGCCAATCCGTTGAGACCCAAAGTGTTTATCATCAATGCAACAGCCTCTGATAAGGTTATTAGGTCTTCAGGTCTGAATTTGCTTTTTCCTGCCCCTGAAATGATGCCTCTTTTAGAAGCTTCGTTAATACTTTCTAAATAGATATGACTGGCTGGAACATCAGAAAATACTGAAGTAACAGTTTCCTTTTTTGATTTTTTGGTACTACTATTCTTTTTTTTGTTAAAAGCAGGATCCAGAGGAACCTCCGGTGCTATCTTCAAAAAGGCATCAACAAATTCTGCTCTGCTCATATATTCCTGCGGGTCAAAATCTGCTGCCTTTTCCGGCTTAAAGGCCTCCAGTCCAAACATCAGGGCTATATTTTCCTCGGAATGATGACCCCTTAGTTTATTGAGATTAGGTGAAACCAATCTTGTTGACGTGGGGAAGCTCTCCAGCTTTAGGTCCTTGGTGTATGTAACCTTTTTACTTGTGGGCTGACCATATCTGTCCAGTTCACTTAATACGGCAGTATACTTTAATACACTTTCATTTGCCTGGGTCTGAACATAGCCCCCTGCTATGCTTGATTGCTCAGGAAGGTTTTCAAAGTATTCAAGCTCTTTTTTAGTTGTTGTTGATACTTCCATTTTTACACTGCCTACAGTAACAGCCTTTCCTGAACTCTGGCGAACTATCTCCTGATTTATTATCTGAGTTTCAGCAGAGCTCCAATACTGGTCATAGCCTGTATAAAGGGTGGTAGATTCTACAATAACATAATCTTTGGTTTTTTGAGAACCACTCACTGTATATTTTTTCCTGCTTATAACTTCTCCCTGATAATAATTTACCGCTGGCTTAGTGTCATTTAAAATTGATTTTGTCAGTTCATAGTCTGCAATTGACCTGATTTCATATTTTTTTCCACCCACATTAACAGTCTCACTTGCCTTAGTCAACTGTGTGGATTCTACCTTTTGTCCGTTAGGCTTGGTTGTAATTGTTGTTACAAAAGTCAATGTTCTGCTTAGCTTATCAGTAGTACCGCTACTGAGAGAATACGTATATTGTGTTGTCAAAACCTGGGTTTGATTTTTAGAATCATCCTTAAGACTTTTACTCAGAGTCAGTGTTCCTTTCATTATAACGGGTACACCCGATAGGAAGCATGGCTCCTCATATTGGTACTGATATTTACTTTTTGAACTTTGTGAAGTCATACTGGGAGTTTCTCCGGAGGAAATCCCCCCTTCGTAACCACTGTCTCCCTGCCTTGCGTAAATATCACCGGGGATTGTTGATAACAGAATTGCTGCTGCAAGGGTCAAGCCTATTGCAGACCTCTTTTTCGTCATTCCCCGCTTTTCCTTGTTTTTGAAGTTTAATTTTTTTAATAAGTTATGCAATGTACTGACCCCCAATGATTTTTTCATTATATACCAATTTTATAACATTTTATTAAAACTTACATGTCAGCTGGAGGCCTTTATATTTTATGCTCAGACCACCAGCCGGCAATTTTACTGACATATTTAAATTTCTGTCGGCTACTCCCGTTTATTTACAGTGAATAGCTTCACAATACAACATTTACTACTTTTAATTATTTAGTTTACTACTCCTCTACTATTACAATGTACGCATCCCCTGATGCAGAATTATCTTTCTTCAGTACTCTTACCTTATCACCCTTTTTAAGTTCAGAAGGATTGATCCTTTTGTTGTTCTTAATTATCAGAGTGTTTGTCAGCAGATTGAACTTGCTGTCTGCCATATTAACATATAATTTTGATGAGGTATTGTAATATTTGCAATTCCTCAGCTCAATAGCTGTTGGCTGACTAATCAGATTTCCATCATCGTCATAGGTGCCTCCGGTAGCTGAGACAAACATACCTGTTATATTTATATTACCATACGGTGCCGTACTGATTTCTACAGCATTTGTTCCGTCACTGAGTATATATACGGTTCTGTTCTTGAAGGTACCTGTTCCGTTGTGACTGAAGAAATCTCCCTGTCCAACTATACCATCGGTATCAGTTATTCTTGTACCAGAGTCAAGGGTAAAGGTTATAGGAGTATTTGCATAATCCCAGTTTTCCCCATTCAACCTGGAGTAGGACTGTAAAGTCACGCTCTTGTATTCATCTATATTGGATATTCTTCCTCTGTAAAGCTGAATTCCTTCAGTACCTGCTCTCTTTTCAATAGATACCACTCCTGCCACAAGGGCTCCGCTGTCAGCATCCCTGTTGGCAACTACATATGTATAATCATCAGCCTGAACACTTGCAGCCTGAACAAGTCTTCCATTTTTTATCACAATTGTTCCCTTATTATAGGTTATGCTGGTCTGAGCCTGCTGCAGTGTAAACTTGTTTGAGCCTGTAGTAAATACCTTGTCATTATATGAAATCTCTTTATCCAGTGTAAAGCTCGCCATTACGGCATTTTCATTGTCACCGTAGTCCCTTTCACTAACAAGATAAACAGTACTTTCCTTGAAATATTTATTGAAATTCTTAACAGGCTGAGATTTTCCGTCATAATATGCCTCAAAATCATCACCCAGCTTTATTGATTTCATAAATATCTCATTTTCATCCTTAACCCAAACGCCATTTCTAAGCACCCAGGGATCGTCTATTGTTATCTGCTTTGAAAGGCTGTTGTATTCTCTAAACTTTCCTTTATAGACATTAGCAACAAGTCTGTCTTCACTCTCAACGGTTATCTCTTTGAGAAGGGTAAGATTAGGAGCTTCATTTATTAAAAGCTTTACCCTGTCTCCGTCCTTAAGCTGACTGAGCTTGGACAGCTTCCCGTCCTTGATTACAATAACACCGTCAGTGCTGTATTGTGTAATACCCTTATTGGTTTCAACAGTAATAGAGTTTGCCTTCGTTGATATAACCTTTCCATAGCGTACCTTGTAATTGTCTACACCGCTAATAGACGATATAGCCCCTGTATCATCAACTCTTACAAATACGGTATCTCCGGATTCAATGTCCTCCAGTTCTGCAGGCTGGTGATTCTTAAAGACCTGAACATCGTTGGGATCTCCATAATTAAAGGTTCTTAAGGTTGAAAGCTCTAACGGGACATTTCCTGAACCGTTAGAATTATATAAAGTAAGATATCCCAGCTGAGGATTATTTTCTTCAACAATACCTGAAACCAGCCCTCCTTCTCGTTTTTTCTTTACTGTGATGGGGACTATTTCAGTGACCATATTCTGCTTAATACCCAGAATTACTATTGATTCAGGCTGTATAGAAGCCATATCCACAGCAGCTTTTGTTACAGCATTTAAGATATTGCTAGAATAAGAGCGGTTTTCGTAAACCACATTTCCATTAACAGTTTTCTTAACAGGTTCAGATATATCCTCATTTGGATATTTAACTGTCTGAGTTAACGGAGTATAATTTATAGTTCTGCCTGTAGTGTTTACACTGTTAACTACAGCTGCTACATAGCTCATTTCTCCACTGTTGGAAAGCACTCGGGCATATCTTACAATCTTATCCTCAATTCCAACAAAATACTCTATGTTGTCACCTTTTTTCAGACTTGAAGAATTTGTTATAGTTCCATTTTTAAATACAGGTATTTCTGTACTAAGCTCTGCCTGAACCTTCCCTGTCTGTTCATTTGATGTGGTGGTGGGTGACTGGTAACGGGTTTCTGTTACCACCTCGTCAAGATTTCCGTCGGAATTTCTTAAAACAAAGATTTTATAATCGATTCTGTAACCCTTTGAGGTATCCTTTGTGTTTTGAATATCCTCAATGGTGGCAGTTCTTTTTTCCATGTTCCTTAAAGGAAGTATTACATTCTCTGCATTCTTAAGGATTCGTGCCGCCTGCTCTCTGGTAACTGCTTTAGTAGGATTAAACCTTCCTGTTTCATCTCCGCTCATGATATTATTTTGCAGAATTGCCTCAATATATGGTGCATTTTCGGCTATAATACTGTTCCAGTCGGAAAAGTTATTGAAAATCTCCTGTTCTTCATATGCAGGCGGAAGCATCAGGGCCTTTGCCAGCCATGTGGCAAATTCCTGCCTTTGAACTGGTGAACTTCTTTTGAAAGCACCGGCCCCAAGACTGTTTTGGTCGGCAGCCATAGCGTCGGCAAGGTCTTGCTGGGTTATGAGTCCCTCATTTGCTGCCAGTTGAAGGCTTCCATCAAACAAAACCTCCTGCAGAGCAGTCTTTTTCTGGTCTGCAGCTCTTAGAGCATTAAGTGCCTGACCCTGGGCAGTTATATCCTGTATCCTGTTTGCCGCCATATATACCAGATATAATGCCATTTCCTTGGATACAGTCCCATTGGGATTGAATTTTTTATTTCCGAACCCCTTTAACAAGTCAAGTGCGCCATTCTGATATATAGCATCTTTCAACTCATAGGAAGCTTTTTCAATATCGGTATACTTAAGGTTATTTATTACAGCTTGTCCGTTTTGTGTGGATTTAAATGAATTAATTACAGGCTCTTTTGTAACCGCCCCATAAACCAGCCCTGTCTGAGCTACAACTGCAGCACTTACAGTAAAAGCTATTATTTTTCTCAATACTTTGGAGATATTTCCAGTACGTTCTTTATTCTTTGAAAATTTAAATAGATTCATTTACTTAACCCCTGTACTAATCAAAGTTTCTGTATATCATATTATAACTATTATATCGGATTTTTTTGGATATTTTTTTATTAAAGTTTCATTACAATAGTAATACGACTGTTTGTTTAGTATACCAAAATAGTACAACTCTACTAATATATTTAAGTTAATATTTTAATTGGTCTGACGATAAATTAGTTGACACAGTGACTTTTTAATGTATAAATTGGTATTTTTTACCTTTAATAATTTGCTGTTAATCAGTTTCTGTTATCTCATGTTATTTAATGGCATCCTGTTATTAAGTAACCGTTAAGGGGTATTTATATTAAAAATACGGGCTAATACTCAATTATAGAATATAGAAAAAGGAGTCGATGTTAATGAAAATAAAGGCCAAACTTGTTTTATCCTTTTTAGCAATTTTAATGCTTTTTGCTTTTACAATATTTTTTGTCGTATATTTCAATATTTCAGGAATAATAATTGAAAACTATCAAACTAATATAGAAAATAATGCAAGACTGGCTTTGGCTTTTCTTGATGAGAGATTTGCCGGGGAATGGAATATAAAAGACGGAATACTTTATAAAGGAAATGAAAAAATCAATGATTCAACTGAATTTGTTGATACCATTCAGAAGGAAACCGGTTATCTGGCTACAATTTTTATGGAGGATACCCGGGTATCAACAACTGTGCTTCTTGAAGATGGAAAAAGAGCAATAGGTACTAAAGCCTCCGAAGAAGTAGTAAAAACTGTCCTGAAGGAAGGTAAAGACTATCACGGAGAAGCTCTGGTTCTGGGTGAAAAAGTATTTACATACTATTCTCCACTTAGGAATTCTAATGGTGAAATAGTTGGAATGTGGTTTGTCGGAGTGGAAAAATCAATAGTAGACAAACAGATTTTCAGTATTTTCAAAAATATAGCAATCTTAATCATTTTGGGACTCATTTTTGGAGCAGCTCTTGTCTATATAATAGGACATGGCTTCAGTAAAGCTATTGGAAAAATAAATATTCAATTGAATAAATTCTCTGAAGGCGATTTCAGTCACAAGCTTGATGAAAGCAGCCTAAAGCTCAAGGGTGAACTGGGCCAGATTACACAATCTGCCAACAGGTTGCAGCAGTCTATTCAGGGTATAATCAGGTCAGTCATGGAAGAGTCCTCCAGAATTAATGAGGCTGCTTCCCTTACCGACAGTCGGATTTCTGAGCTTAACGGAAACATTGAGGATGTATCTGCTACAACTGAACAGCTATCTGCAGGTATGCAGCAAACTGCAGCAACAATGGAAGAGATGAATGCTACTTCTGCAGAAATAGAGGCTGCAGTGGAAAATATAGCTGCCAAAGCACAGGAGACCTCCTTCGCTGCGCAGGAAATCCGCACAAGGGCTCTTACAATGAAAAACTCCGCAAAAGAAGCAAAGGACTTTGCTTACAATATGTATAAAGAAACCAATGCCGAACTTACCAAGGCAATTGAGCAAAGTAAGTCCATTGAGCAAATCAGCCTGTTATCAGATGCTATAATGCAGATAACCAGCCAGACTAATCTTTTGGCTCTGAACGCTGCTATTGAAGCCTCCCGTGCCGGAGAAGCAGGCCGTGGATTTTCTGTTGTTGCTGATGAAATCAGAAAACTTGCCGAAGACTCCAAGAAGGCGGTGGGTGAAATACAGGGAGTCACAAAAAGTGTCATAACTGCAGTAGAAAATCTCGTTACAAGCTCTCAGAACATTCTGTCCTTTATTGAATCAACTGTTATTAATGACTATAGCAGTCAGGTTGAAAACAGTGAACAATACAGCAGGGATGCTGCCCATATTGATGAGTTGGTATTGGACTTCAGTTCAACCTCCGAAGAACTTCTGGTCTCCATCAGCAATATGATGAAGGCCATAAATGAAATAACAATATCAACCAACGAGGCTGCTGAAGGAACCACTAACATCGCTGTAAAGGCTTCAGAAATCATGCAGGAAGGAAATGAGGTTGTCAAAATTTCACAGAGTTCCAAAGCAGCTTCCGAGAATTTGAGGAATTATGTGTCAAAGTTTAAGATATAGGTAGGTTACCCTTCCAGCAATTATATTCATTAATTAATAAATAATAACCTAATTTAGTAAGTTTATCGAGTCACTATAATGCCTGGTAAATCTGATAGATGATAAATAAAAAGGGATTGGACCTTTTGCAGGTTTAATCCCTTTATTATATTTAAATATATTATTAATCACTTTCCGGTATTAAGAAATCACTAAAAATTAAAAACCTTATTTAATATAAATTCAGTATAATAATATATGGTACTAATTACTGTATTATGGATAGCTTTATTTGATAAACTTTATGCTCTCCCACTTATCAGCTCCATTACCCGGGGCTTTTTTCCATAGTCCAACTTCATTTGTCATAGCATTTGATATCCAGATAATATGTCCTATGGGTAAAGCATCCTGCACTTCATTATCGGTAATGCGTCCGGGATATGACGTATCATAACCCAAATCATCTATTCTGTTATTATATGCACGCACCAAAACTACTGTGCCGTCAATATATTTTCCATCCCCGAACTTTGCATTGTCTATCATTGTGATTTGACCACTGTACAATTTAAACGCAATAGAATTTGCATTATTTTGATATATGATATTCCCTTTAATGTAATCTACCGAGTTGGAAGTTAATGTATATACTCCAACGGCACTGGCACTGCCTGATAAAGTTATAGTATTATCAACAATGCTGTAATGACCGGGATTACTTACAGCTATTCCCTGATTACAATTATTGATAACATTATTGCGAACTATAAAAGAGTTCCTGATTGCCCAGCCATTTTCATGCAAATTATCAGAGATATAGTTGTTTATTACCAAATTGCAATTTGATATGGCAGCCTGTGAAAATGTTCCGGTCAATATGTTGCTATTTACATTTTTTATATTATATATTCCATACCTCACAGCATGGCTTCCGTAATTCATAATTTTGTTATTTGAAACTGTTACATTATAAGATTGGCCTATTTCATATCCTGCAATTCCTATACCACTGGGAGTGGTCATTTCAGTCTTAAATTTTATTATGTTTGAGTCTATCAATACATTGTTTATAATATCAGTTGAAGAATTTATACTTCCAACGCTAATAACAAATGCATCAATTTCTTCAATCTCAAAAAAGTTATTACTGACTGTAATGTCCTCAACTCCAGCATTTTCTCGTCCGGTTGCCGATGTCCTTCCATAAAGGGATAAAACCTTTGATTGAGATATTATTGCATCCTTCAAGGTAGTGAATTTATTATTCAATATAACTGCTTTTTTTATTAAGCCGTCTCTACCATATATGGCAAGGGATTCAGATCCACTCTTTATAACAAAAGTATTGTTTTCTATATGTACATTAAATGTTTTATTTATTTCATTTGGATTGTCAGTAAGATTGCAAATCCATACTCCTCCGCTCTCATTAGCACCTGTTAAATTTATAAATTCATTATTAATAAGCGATAAGTTGTAATTGCAGCCGTGGGCATAAATTGCAACTGCTGCAGTAGTACCACTAATGTCAAATTTACAGCCATCTATTACTACACCATTTGTATTTCTCAAAAACAAAACAGTGTTAAAGTCTACTATATTAGTATGTTTCCTGAAAACTATATCTTTTATAAGAAACCCATCGGCTGTAGCCTGGTCATATGTGTTCTTCTTATGCTCATTCCAGATTGCCGGTTGATATTTAGGAGTTCCGGAATCCTCTTTAACACCATTAAAAGTATCATCAAAGATTAATTCCGAGCGGCCTTTCACACCTACTAAATTAACTTTATTTTTTAGTATTATATTATTCCTGATCAAATATTGACCTTCAGGAATAATTACTGTACCACTACCCATTACCGATATGTAATTTATAGCTTTCTGGATTGCCGCTGAATCGTCTGATATTCCGTTGCCTCTCGCACCAAATAGCTTTACATTTGTAGTTGTTCCTTCAATTTGGGATATGGTTATGGCGTAATTCATATTGAATCCTCATGAATAATAATACTACTTCATTCTATGAATATGGCAGAAAGATGGTTCTTTTATATTTTGCTACTTTATGGACAATAAAAGACCCGGCAATATTTATAACTGATATGCTCCTCTTGTGGCAGACAGTAAAATAATAAAACTGTTACCATAAGACGGAGCATATTAATAATCATTTGCCGGGTGTTACTCCCTGGTATTAATTTTCAATTTGCTACTTACAGAAAATCAGGCCTTGCATAGCAAGCCAACTATATCCCGTCGCTGCCCCTGTTCTCAGGCTTGCGTAAACAAACCTACATAACTATTCGTCACTATTCACTTATCATTTACAACAAATTACATCCTTTCGGGTGCACTGATGCTCAGTAAGTTAAGAACATTTCTTATAACTATTCTTGTGCAATCAACAAGTATAAGCCGAGCCTTCATCAGTTCTTCTTCTTCACCCTTTACACGGCAAGCGTTGTAGAAGCTGTGGAAGGAGGCAGCTACATCCTGTACGTATCTTGTAAGTCTGCTTGGCTCAAGGGTTTCAGCAGATATTCTTATTTCGTCAGGATATTCTGAAAGCTTCTTTATAAGATCAAGTTCCTCCTGTTTTTGGAGAAGTTCAAGCTTGGCACTGTTAACATCAGGTATGGTGATTCCCTCACTCTCCAACAGCTTGAGCATGCTGCATATTCTGGCATGAGCATATTGTACATAAAAAACAGGATTCTCGTTTGACTGCTTGGCAGCAAGGTCAAGATCAAAGTCAAGATGACTGCCCGATGCCTTTGTATTAAAGAAGAATCTTACTCCATCCCTGCCTACTTCCTCAACCAGATCCATCAAAGAAATTGATTTTCCTGTTCTTTTGGACATCCTTGCAATTTCGCCATTTCTATAAAGACGTACCAGCTGGAACAGCACTACATCAAGTTTGTCGGGATTAATTCCAATGGCCGCCATGGCAGCCTTCATTCTGGCAACATGACCATGGTGGTCTGCCCCCCAAAGATTGATTACCCAATCAAATCCTCTGGTCTCAAACTTGTTGCGGTGGTAAGCGATATCTGCCGCAAAGTAGGTCGGTACACCGTTATTCCTGATAAGAACTTCATCCTTATCACTTCCAATAACTGAACCTTTTAACCATAGAGCTCCATCCTTTTCAACAGTGCAATCATTCTTTTTAAGCAGCTCAATGGTCTTCATTACCTCTCCGCTTTGATGGAGTGTCTGTTCTGAAAACCATACATCAAAATGAATTCCATAGCTCTCCAGTCCTTCCCTGATTCTTTGGATATTTCTTGGAAGGGCAAAGTCTACAAAAACTTTTCTTCTTTCTTCAGAGGGCACATCAATATATTTATCACCATTTACAGCAATAAAATCTTTCATGTGCTCAATAATATCCTCTCCATGATAGCCATCCTCGGGAAACTCAACGGCATCCTCACCCTTAATAAGCTGAATATACCTTGCTTCAAGGGAAATTCCGAATTTTTCAATCTGATTACCTGCATCATTTATATAAAATTCTCTGGTTACGTCGTATCCGGCAGCATCAAGGACACTTGCTATACAGTCTCCAAGAGCTCCTCCACGGGCATTACCCATATGCAAAGGTCCTGTGGGGTTGGCACTTACAAACTCTACCATCACCTTTTTACCATTACCAATGTTGATACGTCCATACTGTTCCTTTTCTTCTTTAATAATTCTGATAGCGTCATATAGGTACTTTGTGTCCAGAGTAAAGTTTATGAATCCCGGTCCTGCACAGGCCACCTCGACTATATAGGTGTTGCTTAAATCTATATTTTTAATAATTGTTTCAGCAATCTGGCGTGGTGCTTTCTTTGCTGCCTTTGTCATCTGCATTGCTATATTGGTTGAAAAGTCACCGTGGCCCTTTTCCCTTGGTATTTCAATTGTTATATCATTGATTTCCAGCTGTGGCAATTCTCCGGCTTCTATGGCCTTGTTTACCGAAGCCAGTACAGCTCCCTTAATTTGCTGGCGTATTTCCTCTGTTATGTTTCTCATTTGCAGCTCCTACCTCTCTAATTTGCATATAAAAATCATTTCTTCCGGTGCTATGATTGTCAATCTCAATCTGATAGCCTACACGAATTTCTCCGCCCGAATCATTTATATTTATGTCAACATTATTAGCGTAAACACCTATGGTAAAAACCCCATACTCCGTTTCATAGAATGAGACATGCTTTTGTCCCTTTTGGAAAACAAACTGTGAATTCACCTTTCCGAATCTCATCAATGTAACTACTCCGTCACTTACCTTCAGAGTAGTGGTGGTTCCCACCATACCTGTTATTTCACTTTCCTTATAGGTTATATAGTAATTATTGCCTTTTTGATAATACTTTCCTTCTGTGATAAGTTCAAGAGTACTCTGGTCGTTTTCGGGATCAGTCTGAATACCCTTTACATTTATTATCACATCCTTGCTCATCAGGTCTCCTCCTTAATTCATCTGGTGCCTTTAATTAAATATAACGTCTTAGTTACTTTTAACCTATACGTTATAATATACATATAACACAATTTTTTCAACTATAAGGAGAAATTTTTAACGAAAAAGGTTATTCAGTAGTAACAAAAATCAGGAATTTGTATACTCCCTTTTACAGTCCTCAAATCTTTCATAGGCCAGTTCAATAAGCCTGTCAATCAATTCGGAGTAAGGTATACCGCTGGCAGCCCACAATTTTGAATACATACTGATTTGAGTAAAGCCGGGAAGTGTATTAATTTCATTAATAAATATTTCTCCCGTATCCTTATGTACGAAGAAATCCACTCTCGAAAGTCCAGCGCCATCAATTGCTTTAAAAGCTCTTACTGCATATTCCCTTATCTTTTGCACTGTTTCGGCAGGAAGATTTTCGGCAGGAATTATTACTTTTGAGTTATCGCCCACCTGATATTTTGCCTCATAATCATAGAACTCATTACATGGAATGACCTCGCCTACCGTAGAAGCTATAGGATTGTCGTTTCCAAGAACTGCACATTCAATTTCTCTTCCGTTAATAAATTCCTCTACCAGAATCCTTCTGTCATTTTTAGCTGCAATCTCAAGAGCCCTTTTCAGCTGCTCCCTGTCAGATGCCTTGTTAACCCCTACTGATGATCCTGCATTTGATGGTTTTACAAAGCAGGGATATGCAAGTTTGCTCTCAATTTCTTCTATTACTTCGTCAGTCCGGAAACTTACCTGTTTTCTGCTGAATACCAGGTATTTTCCCTGGGGCAGGCCTTCCTTTTCAAATATTATCTTTGTATAGGCCTTATCCATGCCAACAGCAGATGCCAGAACACCGCAGCCCACATAGGGTATACCAGCCAGTTCAAACAGTCCCTGAATGGTACCATCTTCACCATTGCAGCCATGCAGCACAGGAAAAACAACATCGATAGGCTCTTTTGAGCTTTCACCAAATATGCCTCTTGCCGTATTGCTTACAGAAACCTCTCCCTCTCCCGACTGTATACTGTTCTGAACGTCGCCATTCACAGGCAATTCATTTCGCTTTTTCTCCTGAGCCGCAGTCAGAGCCAGTCCTTCCCATTCTCCACTTCCAATTTTATCCACAGAGCCTTCGTATCTTAGCCATTGACCTTCTTTTGTAATACCTATCATAGTTACATCGTATTTTTCTTTATTTATGTTCTCAATTACAGATTGAGCCGAAACTCTTGATACCTCATGTTCTGAGGACTGGCCCCCGAAAATAACAGCTACTCTTTTTTTTGACATATATTAACCTCCCAGGCCATATAATGGCTTTGAAACAATGTTAGCTTTAACACTAATTTGATTTGAAATAATATTGAATTTGGTTATTATATTTGCCGTTGTAAAACGGCTGCATACTCTTGTAAATTATATTTTACATTTTACTATTTAAGAACCAAGAATACAAGAAAATCGTTCAATAAGCAGAAGAGCTCCAACTGACAGACTGTCAGTAAAATATATCAATATTGTTTTTTGGCATAATGAATGGAACCTCATGTGTTGAGGTTCCTCTATTAACTTAATTTACATTAATATTGAATTAATAAATTACTCATTCTTCAATCATTATCCTTGATAAATGAGCTTAATGGAAATTATACTAATTTATAAATTAAGCTTATTTTGCCTTGTTTGTTGTGTTAGATGCCTTCAGATATGGCATGGGATCAACAGCTTTTCCGTTTTTCAAAACTTCGAAATGAAGATGTGCCCCATCTTCACATTCACTCTGAATAGGATCACCAACCAAACCAATTATTTCATTGGCCTTAACCTTCAATCCACAACTAATGTCTTCCAGTCCCTGTTTTGACAGGCCAGCATATCTGGTTTTCAATCCACTGGTACCATGTGTAATTTCGACAGTGATACCATTTGCATTATCTTCAACCAATGAAACTGTACCATCTGCAACTGCCCTTACCTTGGTAAGTTTGTCCACTTTAAAATCAAGTCCTGTGTGTGCTCTTATGTCGCCCATCGTCTTTGACTCTGAAAAAGTGTTTACATCTCTGGTGAAGTCCTTCATTATCTCACCGTCTACAGGCTTCACAAATGTAATAACATTGCTTGATGCGGTAGTTTTATCCTTTGCAGGAGCTGAACTTTTTGCTGGTTCTTTTGCAGGAGTTGAGCTATTTGCCGGTTCCTTTACAGGAGTTGAACTATTTGCTGGCTCCTTTGCTGTGTTAGCATCAGTTGACTGATTAGCAGGACTGTTTGCTGATGCACCAGCTGCAACTGCTTTTGCAGGGTCTTCCTGTTCTGTCTGATTAACATTGGCTTCATCGGGGATTATTTTCCCTTCGTTGTTAATGCCAGTATCAGATGAGTTCATGTTTTGAGTAGTTACAAATATAGCTGTAGCTGCCACAATTATTATACAAACTGCTATTATTATATAGAATCCCTTTGCATTAAAAAATTTTGACAGTTTGTTTTTCCAATTTTTTTCGTCTGGAATAAGTTTCTTCATAATATATATTCCACCTCCATTAAATATTGTTTCCTATATTGTTAACAATATACATAAAGATGGAAATTAAACTTAAAGCTTATTTGCTACTTTTTTCATTATCCCCTGAAACCTTATTCAAAGTCACTCCCTGATAATAATACTTTAAAATATCCGAATAATTATACCCTTGCTTTGCTAAATAATTTGCACCACACTGACTCATTCCCACACCGTGACCATAGCCTATGGTTGTGACTGCTATCTTTCCGTCAGCCAGCTTTGAAAACTTGAAATTAGTTGATTTTAGCTGGAAAGCTTTTCTGAAATCGGTGCCTTTTATTTTTATATTACCTATTTTCATCTCCATGACCCTGTCACCTGATGAATACTTCTGAATTTCTATATCGGACAAAATATCCCTGGAATTCAGCCTAAAGTCAGGATATAACGACTTAAGCTTATTAACCATATCTTTCTGCTCTAAAACCACCTCTGTTTTATATTCTGAAAAGGTATCCTCACCTGGGCTTTCTACACCCCGTAAATATGGTACAGCTGTTCCTTCCCAGACATCCTCTACATTTTCAGTATGCCCTCCACTGTTGGAATGAAATAAAGGGTTTATAATTACACCGTTATATTCTATAATTTCACCTGATGTCTCACTGACCGCTTTACATATTTTATTCCAGTATTTGAATGAGGAAAAAAGCCCCCATCGTCTCATGGCTGCATCCTTACTAATCCATGCCTGACAATGACCGGGGTTTGTACATACAGCCGCCCCCTCATGAGCGGTTTCAGGGGAACCATATAGTCCAGCCGCTCTTCCTAATGCATAAGTTCTTGCGGCAACAGCTTGAGCTTTTAGCGCTTCCATTTCAAATGAGGCAGGCATTTCAGCGGCTACTACTCCAATAAGATAATCCTCAAGATTCATTTTTACAATTTTTTTCTGTTCAACGTGATATACATTTACTGTTAACGGCTTTGTTGATTTATCTGTACTGTTCATCTGCTGTTGAATAATACTGAAATCACGAATAAATATCATGGGTATAAATATGATTATCAGAAACATTAATACTATATAAATGCAGACCTTCTTCATATTCCCCCCCAAGCCGCTGAAAGTGGTTTTTAAACTGTTAGTGGCTTTGATACGCATAGAAGCGTACACAAATAATAGGTTGCATGAATTCCCGGGACATGTTTATTTATATTAAACTGGAAATAAAATTATGAATCCTGATTCTGTATAAAAACGAAACTCATATAATAATTGTAAAAATAGCTATGATTATTTCATATAAATGAAATAATCATAGCTATTTTTACACAGTAATCATTCTGATGCTTATTCTTCCACCCTCTCAATTTTAGCACCTAGTGCTCTGAGCTTCCGATCAAGTGCACAATAACCTCTGTCGATGTGATGAATTTCCCCTATTTCAGTGGCGCCCTCAGCTGCCAGTCCTGCCAAAACTAAAGCTGCTCCTGCTCTCAGGTCGGTTGCCTTGACCGCAGCACCGGTGAGACCTTCCCTTCCTTCAATCACTGCAGTCCTTCCATCAATTTTTATATTGGCGCCCATTCTTTTCAGTTCACTGACATGCATAAACCTGTTTTCAAAAATTGTTTCTGTTACAATACTTGTTCCCTGTATACAGCTTAACAGCGAAGTCATCTGTGCCTGCATATCTGTTGGAAAGCCTGGGTACGGTAATGTCTTTACATCTACTGGCTTTAAGCCTCCATTGCTTTTTATTCTTATTGAACTTATTTCTTCACTGATTTCAAGTCCGGTTTCTTTAAGCTTAGCTATAATTGGCTTAAGATGGTCAGGTACTACATTTTCTATTTCCACATCTCCGTTGGTTATTGCAGCAGCTACCATAAAAGTTCCGGCCTCAATTCTGTCGGGTATAATGGTATGTGAACAGCCCTGAAGCTTTTCAACCCCCATTATTCTTATGGTATCGGTCCCGGCTCCTTTTATGGATGCTCCCATTTTGTTCAAATAGTTTGCAAGATCAACTATCTCAGGTTCTATAGCTGCATTTTCAATACTGGTCTGGCCCTCAGCCAATACGGCTGCCATGAGTATATTCTCTGTGGCGCCTACACTGGGAAAATCCAGATATATTTTATTACCGGTAAGTCTTTTTTTTCTTCTTGCTTCAATATATCCGTGCCCCTGTGTTATCTCAGCTCCTAGTGCTGTGAATCCCTTCAAATGCAAATCCACAGGTCTTGATCCTATAGCACATCCTCCAGGCAATGCAACTCTGACATATCCTGTTCTGGCCAGCATGGGGCCCATTACTAGAAATGATGCCCTGAGTTTATTCACTAATTCATAGGGTGCTGTCGAATTAGTTATATCCTTTGCATGAAAGCTGATGGAACCGGTTCCAGGTATCTGTTCTACCTCAGCCCCCAATGACCTTATAAGATCACACATTACGCTGACATCATATAAATCCGGGACTTCTTCAATAATGCTTTTTGACTCACCTAACAGGGATGCAGCCATTATCGGAAGAACTGAATTTTTTGCACCATCAACTCTTACTTTTCCTTTTAAAGGTACACCTTCTCTAATAACATATTTCGCCAAGTGAGCTCTTCCTTTCTTATATATTTTATACTGCTACACTTAGAATTCGGTGTTCACCACAGGTGTTGCCACCCAAAGGTAAGTCTTGTCTTCAATCTTATTGTATCGAATAGCAAGACTCAAATTAATGTTCTTCCCATCGATACTCAGCTTATCTTCAATCATAGGTGAGAATGCTGATACGCTGATGATGTTATCTTGCCTTATACTGTCAACCTTTTTTGCATCACTGTCATTAAGAATTTTTCTGCAAATGTTCTCCAACTGAGCATCCTGCAAATTGCCATCATAAGTACCGGTAATACATGAGTTGACAACTGCTTTAAGCCCGTATTTACTAAAAACGCTTTCGATTTTATCTCTTAAGAGCAAGGCCGATCCGTTAACGGTATCAGTTGCGTCTATAGTTATATATTTGTCTCCGGCGCCGGATTTATTCCCTACAATACTTGCCATTGCAGTAATTTTAACTCCATCTTCAGTAAAGCCGGACATATCATTTTTAATAAGCGTATCCGTACTTGTTGCATTCTTTTTATATTGTGTAATTCCAAGAGTATTGAAAACATCTTCACAAACTGCTGTTAAATCCTCCAACTTTTCCATTTTCTCGTCTGCTCTTGCAAAAAAATATAGTTCATTTACAACCATTTTTGCACCAGAGGACTTAAAAGCATCAAATATTGATATTTTATTTTTTTCAGATGCTCTGTGAGTACTTATGTAATAGGTTGTTCCAATGATTGCTGCAGCCATTAATCCCAGTGATAAAAATATAATAATTTTTTTCATTATTCCTCCTATCTCCCGCATATTTTAATTATTAAAACATTTTTTATTTCAGAGATTACTTCAATCTACGCGGGCAAAAAAAAACAATAATTTTATTTGTAATAAAATTATTGCCTATTAAAAATAGTGATATACATTGAAAATATTCATTTTTCAAGAAATATATTGTTATAAATAGTTATAGCTGCTTAACACTTCATTATTCAATCTCACCCAAAAGAATAAGTGCTTTTTCTATCATATACATAAACTCTCCTCTGGTAATATATTCGTTTGGATTTAGTTTAGCTGATGATGAATTTGGAATAAATCCATTTTCTGCAGCAAATGCCACCTTACTTAAAATTGTCTTATCTACCTGTCCAAAGTCGCTATAGCCCTTTATTACATCCAAATCAGCTTTGGTACGCGTACCAGACTTAATTTCATATAGAATAGTTGCCATAGCGGCTGCTTCCTGTCTGGTGCACAATGAGGAGGCCTGCTTGTTTTTATTAGTTAATCCTACTTTTACTGCTGTCAGCATATAATCGCTACCATATTGATAATTGTCTATAGTATCAAAGACAATCTTTACAGCGTCACCAACAGTAATATTTTTATCAGGATTGAACTTTCTTCCGTTAACACTCTTCAGCTTATACTTATATGCAACATTTATTATTGAACTTTCGTATTTATTTCCATAGGTATCGTCAAATAAATTGTTTGTCCTGTCAGCAAATGCATATAATCCTGGCACTTCAGCAGTAACATATATAGAACCTGCACTGTTGTCAGGGTCATATTCTGCCGATGTAGTCCTCTGCTCCCATTTACTTAGTACCGGGTTATAAAGGTATCCATAAGTTTCACCTTCAGTATACTCTTTTGAGTTTGTATATGGATAACCGATAACTAAAGGTCTTGAGAATTTGGATACAGTTATCACATCAGCCCCGGTATCAAGAGTCACCCCAATCTGTGCCAGAGGCTTTTTTAATACCAGTTCATTGGCATTTGCTACTGGTCTCTGTGGAGTTAATACAATGTCAATAATATATATTTGCTCTTTTTTTGTATTCATTGTAGAAATGTCTGACAGTATACCTGCCCTAAAATCGTAAGTAATTACCGCAGTTTTAAAAGCTATGTTTTCCTGAAGCTGTTCGAGGTTGTCAAAGACTCTCTTTGCTACCCAAACCGATATACTTGTAGTTCCGGCAGGTGGCTTGGTCATATCCACAGTATAATCCAGAACTCTGTCTGTTTTCATTTTCTCCACAAGTCTGTCAGCATTAACTCCAACTATTTTGATAGTCCATACTCCACCGATTGCATTTACTCCTTTGCTTATATAATCACCCGATATAACATTATCAACATCCTTATCAGAATCATAATCATCAGTGCTTGTACGGGTTCTTACATATATGCTCTGAGTGGGCTGGGAACGAAGTTTTTTTGTCGGATCATACGCATATAATCTCGCATAATATTTATGGTTTGAAATAAGTCCTGTAACTGTAAATTCCGAAGCACTTCCGGCATTATACTCCTTAGAGTCATTAAAATCAACGCTGGTGGCAATTTCGAGTATATATTCCAGACCCTCTTCCTGTATCCACTCAAAGGTAATTGTGGTTTTTGTAACCGCATCAGGAGTATTTTTCACACCGAATCCCCTTGGAGTAGCAGGCGGCTGTTCTGAAAGAGTCTTAACCAGCAGCGAATCACTCCAGATTGACTTTTCACTTTTTGATTTATCCTGGTTAAAGGCTTCGGCCTGAATCCAGAAATAATACTGCGTATTGGGTTTAAGTCCTGATATCCTCAAGTAATCCAGACCTGATGCTAATATTTCTTCTGTTGTGACCTCCACTGTATTACCTGCTTTGTTAGGGTCATCCACAGTTCCATACTTAATGTAGTACTTATAACCTTCCTTGTAATCCCATACCAAATCTACATAAGTGTCAGATACATTGCTATACCTGAGTTCCGGCACAGTCGGTTTCTCTACATCCTGGTCAATAACCGGCAGGGTGGTAAAAATTAACGGGTTGGATACATCCGATATCAGCAGCTGACCGGGATTATCAGGATCAGGCCTTGTTGCTCTTACCCACAGAATGTAGGTAGTATTGGGCTTAAGTTCATTCACTGGTATTATTATATTATGTGCAGAATATATCTTATTTCCGTTTTCATCTATTCCATCGGGAGCGTTTAAATCCTTATTAAGGTTTTCATAAGCATCCTGATTTGCAGGAGCTATAGGGTTTGCAGATATGCCCTTAATCTTATAATTCTCCACAGGATATCTTATGAGATTCGATATATTTTGCTCGATGCCCTCAACATACTCCTCACAGGCCACATACAGAGAAACACCTTCTCCATACTCCACCTTACGGTACTTTTTATCTGATGGATTATTGGGGTCATATGGATCGTACTCAATTTCTGTGTCAGTACGGCTTGTTCTGTCTGTTTTGACATAATACCATTTACCGGTATTAGGTATTTTGTCGTACAATTCATACCATCTGTTTTTCAACTGTATTGTAACACTGTTCTCAGTAATCATTGCATTACCCGTATCGGCCTGCTTCTTAATTTCAAGAGGCGGATTTGAAGGTATCAGAGGAGTATCAATATCTCCATCTGTGGGCGTTACAATAAGTTTTACTGCAGGAATTGATATACGGGTTACATTTTGGATTACCCCATCAACATCTTCGGCAAATATCTTTTTTGCCACTATTTTAAAATAATAGGTATGATTTTGCTTCAGATTAGTAAGCTTATACTTATAGCCAACTATCTGATTATTGTTTGTAGTATCTCTTACAAAGTTTGACTCCACAGGAAGATAAGACTCCTGTATAAGAGCAGAGGCAGGAGGATTATCAAGAGCACTTTCATCTTCTACCAGCCAAATGTCATATAAAACTCTGTTATCTATGGTACCGTCAGCCTTTTTTGGGGCCTCCCACAGCACTGTGGCAGTGTCCTTACCCAGTTCACCTTTATAGGAAATAATCACTTTGCCGGTTGAATCATATATTTCATCAACTATAACAGGCTTGGAAGGTGTTGTTGGTGTTTCCATTTTTACCAAAGCGAACTTTTCGGATTCTATCTTAATATTTAACTCCGGAGGATAATAAGGCAATCCGTCCTTTGTTACATTTGCTCTTATTTTATAGTATACAGCCGAGGAATTATCCTGTACTGTTATAACATGCATGGTACTGGTTTTTACTGCTATGGTAGTCTCTTTACCCTGACTGTCATAACTGATTATTTCATACTCAACCTTTACATTACCTTCAGCACCGGACAGACTGGTTAATACAGGGCTCCATTCAAGCTTCCAGATATTCTCCGAGGTGTTTGTAGTTTTTACTACGATATAAGTAGAAGCTGCATATATCCTTTCTGTACCACTTGTTACTATAGATTTGTCATCAAGTATTGGTACTAATTTAACATAATATACACGCCCTGAATTTTTAACATTCTGCACGTATTCAAGTGTCCCATCACTTTCATTAACAACAACCGGTCCTTCCTTGCTAATATTGTCCTCACTTATAGTTATGGGAAAGGTGTTTTTAAAATCCTTATCTTCTGAAACATATAGTTTATAACTTATTCTCTTTCCATCAACCCACACGTCATCCCACACTATTTTTATCTGTCCTGTTCCGGCTGTAAAACATTGAACATTTATATCAGTCATAAATCTAACCGAATTAGAATTTGCTGATTCCTCTGATATTAAGTTGGGCCCGTCTGGTGTAGTAGGATTGGGATACTCATAATAAGCTCTGGCATTTGCCTTATATACTGTTCCAGATTTCAGATTTGTTAACCGTACAGGCTTTGAACCGGCATCCAGTCCTTTTACATGGGCATAAGCCGGTTTTGAAGGCTTATAACCTTTTGATGATTCCTCAAGATATATATTTATGTACTGGCCCAATACGGTTATACCTGATGGCTTAGCAAGATTATCCCAGGTTATGTCTGCATAAAAGCCTGACTCCCCCCCATACTGCTGACTGTAGCCAATAGCAGGTTCATCTGCTTTGGTAGCCGCTATTTTTAGACCTGAAGGGGCCGGCTGTACTGGAATGTCTGCACCGTAAACTCCATACATTCCATATGATGTAATAATAAATGCAATTAATATTAATTCCGCCAGTATTCTTCTTATTCTCATTGTTAATGTTAACCCCCAGCTGCCGCAAAAGCGGCTAATATAAACTATAATTAATTTACTGTCTTTAAAGCTAATATTTTATAAATATTCACACTGACTTACGAATCTATTCACACCTTTATTCCTTAGAGCCAAAATCATTTATGAGCATTTGCAACCTATACAAGCTATTACAGACTTTCAAGCATTTTTTCTACTGCCATAGCAAATTCAGCTCTGTTAACAGTACTAGATGGATTGAATTTCGAATCAGAATCCAAACTCATAATTTCCATTTGAAGACAAGCATAAACAGGTATGGCATATTTTTCACCTATTAAGTTGTCATCGGTTATAGTCTTTTTATACGAAGCCTTTAATTTACCATAATCCGCACCAGTTTTCTGACAGTACAGCATTATCACAACTGCAGCTGTTTCCTGTCTGGTTATGTTTCTATTTATATTTGAGACATTAATAATTTTATCAATCCCGTACATCTTCGCCTTGTCTTTGACACTCTTCTGATTGTCAACTCTGGACTCGGATATTAACTCAAATAATAATACGGCTTCCTTAACTGTTACTGTAAGCTTTGCATTAAAGGAGTTTTCAGCACCAGAAAAAACAGCAGCCAAATCATAATTTGATGCAAGCTTAGTTATATACTCCTTGGCAGGATTGTCATCAGATATTGTTGAAGTTATGTCTTTACCAGAAAATATAGCATACTTGCCGGTACCAGTTACATAATAACTCAAATAGCCGGTTTCCCGTTTAATATTCATGGTGAGCTTCTGCCAATTTCCGTTGGAAGAGTATATAACATATGGATTAGCCAATGTACTTCCCTTGTACTGCATCCTTACTGCCATCGGTGAACTGAACTTTGTAACACTGTATTTCTCCATAAAGGCACCGTTTAAGTAGCCCGTTCCATTAATTGTGTCTTCTATATAGTAGGAAAGCTCACTCTTTATTTCGTCAATAAGCTGCATCAGGTATTTATCTACCTCTTCCGGTTTTCCTTTGGTCTTACTGTTATTGGGATTTTTCAGCACTGCCAGTTTCTTTTGAACAATACCGGTTTTTTCATTGTACAGCTTATCCTTTATCATGTCCTTTATAGCAGTACTGGTCTTTCTGGAAGCTACTACCTGAGCAGACAGTACATACATTTTTGAAGCTGCTGTAGTATTCTCCGGACCCACAGGCTGTATCCCAGAACTTTGTATATTATTAATCTGTAAATACACGTCCTTTGAACCTTTTAACTCCGATGCCTTTTTAAACTCTTCCATGCTTTCCACATCAAAGGTTTCAGGTCTGATTGTATATTCAATACCTTTCAGCTTAATAATTAAACTTTTATTGCTTCTTTTCAATGCATCCAATATGCTTTTTGCCATGTAAATTTCTTCGCTGTCTACATAACCAGGGCTCTGTGATAAGTCAACGGTAATGGAATAGTTACCCGGAGCTTCAAGAAGATTTACAATTCTTTCATCTTTTACATAAATCTTGTTGATAGAGCTGTTAACTCTATTTACCTCCCAGTATATGTTTTTCTCCAGTTCATCCAGCATGTCCAGGAATTTGTTAGTGTTACCGTCACCAATATCAATGTCATCATAATCATCCTGATTAAACTCGGTTCTGGTATCTACAGGACCTGCATATTTAGATCTGGCTACAGCTTCAATATTAATAGAATCTGTCTTTTTAGCTCTGACCTTAATATAGTACTTAGTATTGGATTTTAGCGGCTTATGTTCTTTAGTGCCATCCGGCAATGTTACCTCAACCGACTTAATCCTTGCATTATACGTATAGTAACCGTTGTTTACATTATTTATACTTTTTTCAATATAATATGGATATGTATGGGTTGAAATATCAACATACTGTTCCAGGTCTATAGTATTGTCAAGTACGATATAATCAGTATCATCCTCTGTTTTAATGGCTATTTCAAATTCAGTATAGGGATCAATTGCAACACCCTGCCATCTTATATCTATCTCATGATAATCATCCCTGGTCTTGTAATAATTATTGGATGAGTATCTATAAATATTAATGACATTTTCTACACCGTTTACCTTGCTTACAACCTGTATATTATATTCAGTATCAGGCTTCAACTTAATATCCTTTGTTGTCCTTGCATAATTATAGTAATTGGAGTCCTGTACTATGGTGTACTGTGACTTTTTAAGTACAGTGTATTCTGTCTCATCCACAGGCTTCAGCCTGATTTCATAGCTGTCAGTAGACAAGGTTCCGTACCAGTTAAAGGCTAATACACATTCATTAACAACCTGAAGCATGGTAGGACTTTCAATTAATGTAGTTGTAACAGGTATTGAAACCCAAACACTGGATCTTTTAACCACATGGTTTTCCATTGTCAGTGCTCTTAAGCTAAAGTAATAAATCTTATTCGGGAACAACCAGGTATCAATGGTATATCTGCATTTTGTAGTACCATCATTCTGCGGAATTAACTCAAATTTTCCAGGTAATGGGGTTATATTTGGATTCAAAATAAGATCGGTACCATCTCCATCATTTCCCTTGTTTCCAAAAGTCCCTATGAAGCTTATATATGTAGGGTCTGTATCAATTCCGCCTCCCGGAGCAGTTGTAGCGTCAGGAGCCACCCTGGATGAAGTAGCTATCAACTCATAAGCCGCTTTGTTATCTCTGATTGTCCATTCAAAAGTTACTCTCTGACCGGTCAACATCTGGTCTCCGTTTTCATCCACCGCAATGCCAAAGTCCTCAGGTGCCTCAGGTCTCAGAGCAGTATCATCCGGATCTACAGGCTCTTCACTTCCTCTTGGTGGTATTGTTACAGGCAGTAAAACAGATTTTACCGACTCCTTGGTATCACCATCGGGCAGAATGAGCCTTACTTGAACATAAAAGTAGTAAGTGGAGTTAGGTGATAAGGAATTCCCGAATTTAGCTGCATTGGTACCTGAAAATCTGTTTATTTTTGCATTAACCCAGGTAGTGTTATTGTCAACCTGAAGTGTAAACTCAGCATCCCCTTCTCCTCCAACCGATTCATTAAAAGTACCTATTTTTGCAAATGTAGCACTGTCAGCACTTGTATTCATATACAGGTCATAGCATATTTGTCCTGCTCCGTCTGTCTCAGGTATGAAATTTTTCCAGTCAACCTTTACCTGATCAAATCTCAGTTTTACAATAGCCTCCTTTGGAACACCACTGTTACTTGGAATTACTACAGGGGGTTCCACCAATTGTAAATACTTTGGCACAGGTACGTCTCTGGAAGCTGGTGAAAGAGTAGTAAAACTGACAGTAAGAGACTTCTCAGAAAAAGATTCTCCCTTTACGTACTCCTTATCTCTTTGGTCTTTTGTGCTTGTGTACATCTTCAGATAATAAGTTGTGTTTGGTAGCAAATAGTCAGGGTAGGGCTGGGCCGGCTGGTATACATTTTCCGGTTCCATGTTAGGTAATTCGAATTCATCACCTTCTTTAGTAATATACTTAAACAGATTGTATCCATCAATCTCATATTTGAGCCTTGGCTTTGTTCCAGTCCTGTCCACATCTATTTTATTTGCACTTACACTTAATACATCTCTAAACTTTACTGTAAAATATTTTTCTTCTCCATTCACCACAATTTTACGTGGGGTTCTGGGTTCCTCTTCTTCATCCTCTGAAAGACTTAAGCTAAAATGGAAATAATAGTCCTGTGATTTTATTTGATTCCATAAATCATCTCCGGGATAATCCCAGGTTATTGTAACCTTTGATGATGTATCCTTAGTATTCTGATTTGGACCCGGATATTGCAGTTCCACATTATTTACCATTATATTGCTTGGTACAGGAGGCCTTACAAGGTCATCCTTCATATTATATTTAATAACGGAAGACAGAATCTTATCTTCTATTACAACAATTCTATAGTCAACCAGATTGTACTCTCCTTCTATAATGTCAATGATGGGAGCAGGGTCATTACCAAAATCTGAATCATTTATTTTATTATTATTAACAGATCTCCATGATGAATCGTAGCCAATTTGTATATCATAGGCCAGATTTGGCATGGAAACCCCCTTCTGATTTACTCTAAATACGCGGACATATAAATTATCGGCATCAGCCTTGGTCAACTGAAACCTTATCCGAGTACATATATAGTCAGATTCTATAGAACTTTGGGTTTCTCCGGTTACTACCCCGGAATCACCACCAATACTGTTACTATAAAAAATTGATATCATTGATATTTTATATATGGTACTGGGAAGCAATTCGGGATACTTTATAATATGATTCTGATAACCTACCAAATTGTCTGGTATGGGTTGGGTAGATATATCAGTATTTTCATCCTTTCTTCCAAGCAGGTAAAATGAATATTGACCATTTGCATCCTTTATAACATTACATTGGCCTCCCTCATCTATAGAAGCCACATAGTTTCCACTGGAATCGGATTTAACAACAACATCCTTAAGCATACGATCCAGCTGAATTTTAAATCTGAAGTTAATGGTATCGGCATTAAACAAGCCAGGTACGCTGTCTATAGGTACCATTTTTGAGCCGTCATATACTTTGGGCATATACCAAAACAGCTTTATCGCAGGATATATACCGGTTTCCATTCCTCCACCGGACATTTTTACAGCCTCCTGCTCCACGTTTTTGGCATCTACTGTAACTCCTCCAAGAAAGTATTTACTGCCCTCATATGTAAAACCACTGCTGTCGGTCAATGTTATTTTAAAATCATATATTATATCTTTTTTAATATTGGGAATGGGCACTGAATTTGGTACAGGCGAAGTGAGCTGAATCACCTCTTCTTTTACGCCGGTTCCTGTTCCCGACGGAACATGATATGTTATTTTACCCTCAGTAATATTGGGAACCTGTTTCCAACTAATAGTGGCAGTAGCTGTACTATTATTATACACAACCTTGACGTCCTGAAGCTCAGTGGCAGCAAAAACCGGCTGAATAACCCCAGACAGTGTCGGAAATATCATACTGAGAATTAGGATTATTGAAATAAATCTTATTTTGGATTTCATGCTAAATTACCCCCTGGAGTTAAATACTACTTCGCTAACCTATTTATCGGCTTTTTGGCATTATTTACTTATATATTATACACACTTGTAAACAAAACGTAAAAAAAAGCGCCTGATTTCTATGAATAAAACCAGGCACTTTAATTTCCATTTTATTTTCGTGTTATTAATTTTATAGCTGTATATTTATTCAAACAGATGCTGATGCCGCCTGAATCTGATCCTCTGAAACAGAGATATAGGCATAACCCATTACCTTATTATTCTTATCTACAGCTAACAGGAGAATACTCTGGCCGTACTTTATGGGTATGTCTTCAGACCAGTTAAAGACTTTAGCTCCTGCAATATTTTTTATATCTACCTCTTTTTTAACAGGTGTTGTTGAGGCTGTATCCAGAATAGCGTAAGCCCATTTTTCCTGTCCAGGCAGTCCCATCAGAGAAGTAAAACGGGTAGTGCCTTCAGTGGTACCCTTTGTAAGAGTGTAACAGCTACCTGGAATAAGCTCAGCATCACCGGGATTGCTCACTGTGATAAGTATATTTGCAAAGGCTTTAATATAATCATTTTCATCAACAGCCACCAATAACAGATACTGACCGTTTGCTGCCACAATATCAGTATTAAGTGCTACAAAATTTGTAATACCTATGTCATTTGCTTTTGACCCTCTTCCTGGTACATTGAACTCGGCATTTCCCACTGCATATTTCCAATTCCAACCAGTGGTAGCTCCAAGTTCAGCGAAGGATAGGAATGGTATTGCAACAGTGCCTTTTGCACTTCCGTATTCAATTTCGTAGTTGCGTTCCGCTATAAGGTCCATAGGCCTTTTCTGGGCTTCAGTAACCAAAATATTTGCATAACCCTTTATACGTCTGCTTTTATCAACAGCAAACAGTACAAGGTATTGTTTATCCACCGTAATACTTGTGATCGAACTGGTTGAATAAATTATGGAAGTTCCAAGTTCAACTGTTGACGTGTTCTGACCCGGTGGAACAATGGGCGTATCGGATACCTTATATTCCCAGCCAGAAGCCCCATCTAATCCTGAGAAACTCAATGTCTTTATTTTGGTTTGTCCAGGCTTATCTCCGGGCTCTGGAACAGAATAATTGAAGTTGACACTATCCTTAGCACTGGATACAAGTTCTTTTGCATCAGGCTGCTTAACATGGTCATATTGCAGCTGTTCCTTCAGATATACTATTGTTCCACTGTTATTGTCGACTCCTATAATAAGCAAATACTGTGGATAATTATCATTATCCAGAACTTCGATACTGCTGCCAGGAGTATATGGGAACATGCTTTCTGTCAGCTTACTGCCCATGTATGGATTTTCAAAGTCTTTATCTGTAAACTTGTACCACCATTGTGAAACCTGCTTATTAATGTCGGTTTCTATTTTTGGTATGTTCAGGCTGAGGCTTGTTTTTCCGACGGCAGTTCCCGGCACAGGCTTAGTATAATGACCGCTCTCCACCTTAAGCAAATAAGCATCAGCCGGACGGATCATATCATCGATTACTTCAATAGCTCTGTAGGCTTTAATGAGTCCCCCTTTATCTACAGCAACAATTACCATATATTTCCCGGTTACCTTTATATTTTTATCCAGTTCATAATAACCATCTGATTTGCTGTTTATCTGAGGCGCCTCCGGAACAGTATCCTGGAATTTATATTTGTATTTTGTCGCTCCTGCAATTGGTGTACTGAAATTGGTTGTAACACTCGCTGTACCTTCCACAGCCCCCATAACAGGCCCAATCACATTGGAATCAGGTATTTCAGGAGCATCCTCCTTGCGTATCATTCCCTGATCAATGGTTATATCTGAATAAGCAATTATATTTCCTTCACTGTCTACACCTACAAGCAATACATGCTGACCCGGTGCTACAAAAATATTATCCTTTTCAGTATAGCTGATAAATTCTCCGCTGATATATTTTTCATAAGCAACAAAAGGTGCTCCTCCTGAAGGCTTTACTGCAGCACTGTCAAGTATTGCATATAACCAGTCCTTTATGTCATAACTGCCGGGATTAAGGTTTTCAAACATTATGGAGCCAGCCTTGGTGCCATTTGCCGGACCTTTATAATTTACGCCATTAGCAAGTTTGCTTGCCTCTACGCTCACTTTACCGGCTGCAGGCAGACTTACGTATGCTTTTACCTTTTTACTTGCTGTGCTGTCAACAGCAGCAAGCACAATATACTGATGTTCGGATACTTTTATATCCATATCTGCCACATAATTCTCTGTTCCATCAAATACAGTGTCAATCAATATTGCTTTTGAAGGAGTATTCTGAACTTTGTACATCCATGCAGCAGCGCCATCTACAATGACAGAAGCCGGAATATCTATTATCACTGTTCCTGCCTGTTTACCTGGCTTAATACTAATTGCCGATGGGTCAAGAGACACCGCATCATCAGGTCTGATGCTTTCAGCCTTGATCTCAATTATGGCATACGCCTTAACCCTGTTATTGGCATCCACAGCAGCCAGCATTATCTTCTGGTTTGGAACAACCTGAATATCCTGTCCAGCAGAATAGTCAGTTCCCGATAATACCTTGTCATAAACAGGTATTTCGTCGGCATCACAGATGAGCCATTTTGTTGCCCCGGTAATGTTAGCAAATGAAAGTGCAGCAAATTTAACGGTACCACTTACCGAACCATATTCAGGGCTCGAATAGTTTACACCATTCCCCTTCAATTCCTTCAGGCTATCTACTGTAAAGCTGCAGCTTACTGCCCCGGCAGGGAGTTTAGGTCCTGCACCGTCTGAGTCTGCTACTGCACTGAATACTAACTGCTGACCTGCTGGTATCTCAACATTCTTTAATCTGATTTCAATGGTTTCACCTTCTGCCAGAGAAATATTTGAGAAGGACACCGTGTATTCATTTATAATCTGTGCTTTCGTCAACGGCACTTCAGCCCCGGATTTTATGCTGACAGTATCCTTTTCAGATACAGTAAACCCTACAGGCAGGTTGAAAACAATTCTTCCGTTTATAATATCTTCCGATGAAGTATATCTGATTACAAAATTATCAACTATACTTCCTGCTTTTCCGCTGGATGGCGAAATCTCCAATGTACCTGAGGATGAAGTAGGACTGCTGTTGGATATAACTGTGACTTTTATTGTAACAACAGCCGGAGCAAAACCATGCTTAACAGCAGATATGTATATTTCAGTTGTTCCCACAGAAACGCCAATTAATTCACCATTTTCACCAACAGTAACAATAGAGCTGTCAGCAGAGCTATAGAATATATCTGCTCCGTTTGAAGCACGTGCATTCAGTTTTTGATCATTACTGCCCAATTTTATGGTTCTGCTGTATGCATTTGAAATTGTGAGTTTAGGCAGGTTTGAGTTTGTGTCAGTGCTGCCGGTTCCAGTCTCTGTTCCTGTTCTGATATATTCTCCCACTGGTCTGATGTTCATACTTACATTGGGTACATAAATATAGGCATTGGTAATAGAACCGCTCCCTCTTACAGTGGCAACAGCGTTGGCAGTGAAATTTTTCAGATAAGCACCGCTTGATATATTCAGCTGTGAACCTGTTGAATTGGACTCAAGGTTAAGATTCTCTACTGTACCTTTTACAAAATCTATGGTACTGTTTTCCTTGATATTGATATTGCTTACTGTGCTTTTTCCGTTTATTGTCAGCTTATTGCCTATAGCACCAGTATTAATATTCAGCGTTGCTATTGTTCCCCCTGTAATGTCAATAAGATTCTGAGAAGCATGGGTATTGAAGGTGTTTATACTTCCCGAATCAAGAGTAAAATTGCTGACTGCCCCCTTTGAAATATCTACAGTATCAGCGTTACCGTTTAACTTAACATCTAGGTTACTCTCATTTACAGTTAATTTATTATAATTACCATTTAAGACAACCTGCTGATTGCCAACAGTGGATTTTTCAAATGTTATATCTGTAAAACCATTTCCGGTAGTTAAACCATTTTCATCCAGATAACATCCCGATTTTATTAGAGTATTTTTTACTGTAGTTGTACCATATGTCCTGACATGTACATTTCCTGCACTCTTGTCTATTACAAGCAGGCCACCTATTTTTGTATTAATGAGAGTAACAGTGTTTGGACCACCGCCCCTTATTATAAGCCTTCCGTTTACTGAAACTCCGTCAAGTCTTACATCTCCGTCGCCCACTCCTTCGCCGATGGTCAGATCTTCTGTAATATTCATGTCTTTTAATGTTACAGCCCCGGTATTAACCAGCATATTACCTGTAACATCTTTTGATAGGGTTCCTGCATTTACAACTACCTCACCCACACAAATATCAAGAATTTTCAAAGCATCTGAAAGCTTAAGTACTCCATATGGAACATACCTTCCGTCATCTATCTGTGTCAGGCATCCTTTCTCGATTACTGCCGCAAAATCTTCCAGCTCTTTGCTGTCGAGAGCTTGGGCATCCTTTATTTTGGATAGTAACCTCTTATCCTCCAGCTCAAGGCCAAATACGCGCTTTACCATTAAAGCGGCTTCCAGTCTGGTTATTTCAGAGAATGGATTAAATTTAGTATTGTTGCCTTTATCAACATAACCGGCAGCAACTGCCCTGGCTACCTCCTGCTCGTACCAGGAATCCTTCGGTAAATCAGTGTATCCTGTATCTACCTTTCTTGTAGGCTTCATAATGCCATTAATATATGTAATGAAATCAATTTTTTCAATAGGTTTATTAAGGTCACTATTAGTAACACTTTTGTCAATTACTCCATATGCCTGCCATTTACTTAACAGGGAAGCAGCAGTATTTACACTGGCCGTTCCTCCTGCCACTGCAATTGAACTAAGTGGTATTAGCAGTATATATGCAGTTGTCAGTATCATTGATATTAGTTTTACTAGTTTTTTCATCAGTTCTGCTCCTCAATCCAATGAAATTTAGCCATTTCCATGTCAAGTCGGTTATTATCGGTTATTAAAGGCTTAGAGCTTTATATATCATAACAGCGGCCTCGGCTCTGGTCACTTTACTGGTAACTCTTAAGTAAATTTTACCTTTCTCTTCCCTGCCAGTAAGAATACCTGCCCCACACACAGCTGCTATTCTTTCTGCCGACTCCTCTGAAATCTGCTTGTAATCGGCAAACTTCTTAAGTATGCTGCTGTCCTGCTCCGGTAATGGCTTATCGCTTGCCTTTAAAGCCAATGCAAGCATTACGCCGGCTTGTTCTCTTGTAATCAGCTGGTCGGGATAAATTTTGTTATTTTTATCACTGGTTACTATTCCCAGTCTGGAGGCTACCATTATTTCCTTATAGTATCTGTGCTTTGGAGTAACATCCGCATACCTTCCTGCTGCTGAGTTTCCAAGTTCGAGACTTCTTACAAGAATTGCACAATACTCTCCTTTTGTAATATTCTGTTCAGGGTAGAATTTTGAGCCGGCATTAGTATCAAACACCTTTTTACCAGCCAGACCTTCAATGGCTTCAACAGCCCATGATACATTCCCCAGGTCGGTATAGGTGACCTTTTTGGCTGCTGCAATAATTACCTCATTGGAGTAGTCACTTTCAACATTTCCGTTTACTGCTTTAACCCTATATGTATACGTGCTTTCGGGAGATACCCCCTTATGCAGAAACTCAGTAGTATTGGCACTAACCCTGGCCAATTCTCTGAAATTATAAAACTGCTTAACTTCTATAACAAATTCTTTTTCCTGATAAGAATTATCTTTCCATGTCAGTTTAATCTCATTTGAGGATATACTTTTTGCCTGAAGCTCTGTCGGCTTCTCTGGTTTCTGCAGTGAAACAATAATCTCATTGCTATATCCCGTTGAATTTGCAGAGTCATACCCCTGAATCCGATAATAATACACTTTTGTATTATTTATAAGCTTGTCGGTGTACTTAACAGTATTAGGAGATAGTGAGGCTATTTGTTTCCATTGACCGAATTCTCCCTCTTTTCTTTCCACCTTATACCCTGCTTCATTTCCGCTGGTATCCTCCCAACTCAATTCAATCTGATTCAACTCATTAACCTTATAGGTTAAATTTTGAGGTGCATTTACGCTGCCAATCCAAATAGTTGCTTGTTCTGTGAAGTTTGAGAATACATTATAATCATTGATTTTTGCTCTGACTTTATAGGTATATGATGTTTGCGGCGCAACACCTAAATCTGTATAGCTGGTTGTATTTCTGCCTACAATGTCATATAAAGTCCATTCTGCCTCAGAAGCAGCTCTTCTCCAAATTTCGAAACCTGTTTCTCCATCACTTAAATCTCTCCATGAGAGATTTACTTTAGAACCGTCAATGCAGGTAGCTTTTAATGTTTCGGGAGCCGCAAGATAAGTACTGGTTACACTCAGCAAATCAGAATACTCCGAGTAGCTATTTCCCGATACTGCCTGAATTCGATATATATACACTGTATCAGGCTTTATAGGACTTGAGCTGTCATTTATATCAACATATACATTCACACTGTTGGGAACAACAGCAATAGTCTTGAAATCTCCATCATCCGGTGACTTTCTCTGTATTATGTAAGTTGCTGCATTATAACTGTCCGACCATTCGATTTGTATTTCATATTTAGACTTGGCAAAGCCATATAAATTTGTGGGTTTCTCCAATAAAGGACTGGAGCTGTACCCTCTGTCCTCGTCAGGATATGAGCTGGACTTGATCTTTTCACCAAATATTGAACGGACTTTATAATAATATGTTACACCCGATTGTACATTTTTATCGTTGAATGTAAACTGCCCGGCTGGTACAGTTGCAACTGTTTCCCACTCCGTTGACCCACTTTCCCGTCTTTCAATTAATGTGGTATAGGATTTATTGTCAGCATAGCTCCACTTCAGATCTATCTGATCGCTTGAAACAGCTGTAACCTTTAATGAATTGGGCTTATCCACATCAGTTGTACAGAAAGTAATTTCATCTGTATATTCCAGTGTATTGTTTCCTGAGTCAACAACCTTTATCCTATATGTATATGTATGGTTAGGGTTAACGGAAGAATCGATATATTCTTCTGTATTTGCTCCTCTGGAAATCTTCATAAATGATCCGTTATCAATTCTTTTTTCTACAATGTAATTTTTCTCATCAGAGTAATTATCTGTCCACTGAAGCTTAACCCTATTTTTGTTGATAACGGTAACAGTAAGCTCCGACATAACCTCACCGCGGACTACACCAAATAAAGCAAAGCTTTGAAGGAGCATTGCTGTTATCAGTAATAACGAAAATCTCCTTAAATGTTTAGAGTAACTGTTTTTTAATTTTTTCTGCGAATTTCTCTCAAGTGTAATCAACTAGTCATACCTCCCGTAACTTAACCACAATTGTTTATTTTATGTACACTGAATTTATAATAAGCCTATATATTTTTATCGGCAAAATGTGGATAGGATATTAGAGATTAGGATTTACTCAGCATATATTCTTTTATATCTCCTGAGACCCAAAAACACCCCGCCTTTCATGATCGGGGTGTTTTTGGGTCTGCAAACCTCTATTGAAATGTTACTTGCTTGTAGCTTTTAATCTTGCCATAGCTCTTGCAAGAGCAGTTTTAGCTCGCATATATTCCAACTGACTCAGCTGCTTCTGAAGCTTTTCTTCGGCTCTCTGCTTTGCAGCCTTTGCACGGTTGACATCAATTTCTTCCGGATATTCGGCAGTATCGGTCAATATAACTACCTTATCGGGCATGATTTCTGCAATGCCTTCTGTTACAACAGCTTCTATCCATTTTCCGTCAGCCTTTATTTTTAAAGGCCCTATACTGACAGTTGTTACAGTGGGTGCATGCTTTGCCAGAACTCCCATTTCACCGTCAACTGACCTGAAAATCACGCACTCTGCTTCTCCTGTAAAGAATTTCCGTTCAGGTGTTATAACTTCTAAAATAAATGTGGACATTCCCTTATCCTCCATAAGCAGTAAGAAAAGAAATTACTCTTCCATTTCCTTTGCCGCTTCATATACTTCGTCTATGTTCCCCTTCATAAAGAAGGCAGCTTCAGGTATATGATCCATCTTGCCGTCGATAATTTCCTTAAATCCTCTTATAGTTTCCTTGAGAGGTACATACTTACCTTTATAGCCGGTAAACTGTTCTCCTACAAAGAAAGGCTGCGACAAATACCTTTGAATCTTTCTGGCTCTGAATACAGTTATTTTATCTTCCTCAGGCAGTTCATCCATACCAAGGATTGCTATGATATCCTGTAATTCCTTGTTTCTCTGCAATATCTCCTGTACCCTTCTGGCAACAGTATAATGCTCTTCACCAATAATCTTGGGATCAAGAATTCTAGAGGTTGATTCAAGAGGATCAACAGCAGGATAAATACCCATGGCAACAATATCTCTGCTTAAAACGGTAGTAGCATCCAGGTGAGCAAAAGTTGTAGCCGGGGCCGGGTCAGTCAGGTCATCGGCAGGAACATAAACAGCCTGAACCGATGTAATAGACCCCTTGGTTGTAGATGTAATTCTTTCCTGTAAGGCTCCAACGTCTGTTGCCAGCGTTGGCTGATAACCAACCGCTGACGGAATTCTTCCAAGAAGGGCTGAAACTTCCGAACCAGCCTGAACAAATCTGAATATATTATCAATGAACAGCAGCACGTCCTGTCCCATCTGATCTCTGAAATACTCGGCCATTGTAAGCCCGGACAGACCAACCCTCATTCTTGCTCCCGGTGGCTCGTTCATCTGTCCGAAAACCATGGCAGTTTTATCTATAACTCCTGATTCCCTCATATCATGCCAGAGATCATTACCTTCTCTGGTTCTTTCACCAACACCGGTGAATACCGAGTAACCACCGTGCTCTGTCGCTATATTTCTTATTAACTCCATAATGAGAACCGTCTTTCCTACTCCGGCTCCCCCGAACAATCCTATCTTTCCTCCTTTAGCGTATGGCGCCAGCAGGTCAACAACCTTTATACCTGTTTCAAGAATCTCAGTTGCAGGTCTCTGCTCTTCAAAAGAAGGTGCAGGTCTGTGGATAGGGTAATAATCTGTTGCTTTTACTTCACCCATTTTGTCAACGGGTTCTCCCAATACATTGAATATTCTTCCTAAAACCTCTTTTCCAACAGGTACCTTTATTGGCTCACCGGTGTCTATAGCTTCCATGCCTCTCACCAGTCCATCGGTAGAGGACATGGCAACACATCTTACTGTATCGTTTCCCAGATGCTGCATTACTTCAGCAGTTATAGCGCTGTCACCCAGGTCGTTTTTTAAAGGTATTCTGATTGCATTATATATGTTTGGCAACGTGCTGTTCTCAAATCTGATGTCAAGTACCGGTCCTATAACCTGTACTATGAATCCTGTACTTCCAGCCATACTCTCACTCCCATCTGCATGTTAATCACGCAATTGTATAATTAAATATTATTTTTCATAACATTATTCCAAAGCTGCAGCACCGCTTACAATTTCAGTGATTTCCTGAGTAATTGCAGCCTGTCTGGCTCTGTTATAGTATAAATTAAGCTTTTGAAGCATTTCATCAGCATTTTTTGTTGCGCTGTCCATAGCAGTCATTCGAGCATTCTGTTCACTTGTAAATGCTTCCACAAACACTCCGTACATTATACCCTTTATATATTTAGGTATTAAAACATCAAGAACCTCTGAAGGGGATGGCTCGTACTTAATCTGCTCATCAATTTTGATGTCCTCAACATTAACATCTTCACGAAGGGCACCTATTTCAAGAGGCAATAACTTCATTAGCTTTGGCTCAAGTGTAATTGCAGATTTCATCTGGGTATATACTATATATACCTCGTCTACCTCATTTCTGTCATACAGGTCAAGAATGATTTCTGCTATTTCTCTGGCCCTATAAACTGTTGGATTTTGTACGGCATAATCAAACTCAGTATGAACATTGTAGTTTTTCTTTATAAAATAAGATCTTCCGGAATTTCCGGCTACAAGCAGCAGCGCATTTTCCTTATTATCTCCTATGGCCTGCTCTGCAAGCTTTTTTATATTACTGTTGTAGCCGCCTGCAAGGCCTTTGTCACCTGTAATTATAATATATGCCTTCCTGCCTCCTGACTGGTCGTTACCAATATTGAAATATCTGCTTTCAACATCACCGCTGTGTGCAAGTATTTCTGCAATGGTTTCTCTAACCTTGTCAAAATACGGGAGGGTTTCCTCCAGCTGGGCTCTCGCCTTTTTCAGCTTAGACGCCGATATCAACTTCATGGCCTTGGTTATTTGCCGCATCTGATTTATACTCTTAATACGCAACTTAATTTCACGCATATTATTTGCCATATGATAACCCGCCGTTTCTGTAATATATTAAACAAACTGACCTTTGAACTCTTCAACTGCAGTCTGCATAAGCTTCATTATTTCATCACTTATATCCCCTGTCTCGGAAATGCTTGTAAGTATGTTAGGATATTTTTCTTTAACAAAACCAACTAACTCCTGATTAAACTTACGTACCTTGTCAACAGGTAAATCCATTAAGTAACCTTTTGTAGCAGCATATAGAATTAAAACCTGCTCTTCTACAGGTAAAGTAGAATACAATGGCTGTTTAAGGGTTTCTACCAGTCTTTCACCCTGTGTCAGCTTATCCCTGGTAGCTTTATCAAGGTCGGAGCCAAACTGAGCAAAAGCCTCCAGCTCTCTATATTGCGCAAGATTGATTCTAAGAGGACCTGCTATTTTTCTCATGGCTTTTATCTGTGCAGAACCACCAACACGGGATACCGACAAACCAACATTGACAGCCGGTCTTTGTCCTGCATTGAACAATTCTGATTCAAGATATATCTGTCCGTCTGTTATTGAGATAACATTTGTAGGAATATAGGCAGATACGTCTCCTGCAAGAGTTTCGATAATTGGAAGAGCGGTAATTGAGCCTCCACCCAACTCGTCGCTCAGCTTTGCAGCTCTCTCAAGTAATCTTGAGTGCAGGTAGAATACATCACCAGGATAAGCTTCTCTTCCCGGTGGTCTTTTAAGGAGCAGTGACATTGCTCTGTAAGCAACGGCATGCTTTGATAAATCGTCGTATATAATTAATACATCTTTGTGCTGATTATACATAAATTCTTCTGCCATGGCACAACCTGAATAGGGAGCCAGATATTGAACTGAAGAAGAATCGCTGGCAGTGGAAGAAACAATTATTGTATATTCCATAGCCCCGAATTTTTCAAGAGTATTGTATATTCCTGTAACAGTAGATGCCTTTTGCCCTATAGCAACGTATACACAAATAACATCCTTACCTTTTTGATTAATAATTGTATCAACAGCTATTGCTGTTTTACCTGTTTGTCTGTCGCCAATTATAAGCTCTCTCTGGCCTCTTCCGATTGGAATAAGTGCATCAAGAGCCATTATACCAGTCTGCAGAGGCTTGTTTACACTTTTTCTGTCAACAACTCCCGGCGCTGAAAAGTCCACAGGTCTGAAACTGTCGGCTTTTATATCCCCTTTACCATCAAGGGGTTTTCCCAATGGATCAACTACCCTCCCTATAAGGGAACTCCCAACAGGAACCTGAACTGTTTTACCTGTTCTTTTAACAGTTGAACCCTCTTTTATTTCTCTGTCGTTACCCAGTACAACACAACCTACATTGTCCTCTTCAAGATTAAGCGCCATACCGTACACATTATTTTCAAACTGCAGGAGCTCACCTGACATACATGATTTTAAACCATAAATTCTTGCAATACCGTCACCTGACTGAAGTACATAACCTACATCATCAGTTTTAATTGCAGCACCATAACTTTCAATCTGCTGCTTTATTATTGAGCTAATTTCTTCTGGTCTAAGACTCATCCTTTTCTCACCCCGTATGCTCTGATGCCGGTTATATATTAACCAGCTCAGTTAATGATTCTATTCTGCCTTTAATGCTTCCATCATAAACCTGGTCACCAATAACAACCTTTATGCCTCCAATTATTGAAGGATCAATTACTTCGGTTACTTTTACGTCACCAGCATTATATTTTTTACGAAACTTTTCTTTTAAAGCTGCTATTTTCTGTTCTTCCAATGGTGATACTGTGATTATTTTCATATCCAACACGTTTGCTCTCTCATTGGCAAGTTGCACAAACTGAGTATATATTCCCGGCAGTTCACCAATACGTTGCTTAGCTGTAAGCAGTAGAAGAAAGTTAAGCATATTCACACTTAATCTGTCGGTAAATACGTTTCTTATAAAGCTCTGTTTTTTTTCTGCTTTAACCCGAGGATCAATCAGAAACTCCCTGAATTGTCTGTCGGAATTATATAAATCAACCAACTGACTAAATTCTTCTACAACACTGTTTATATCATTCAACGAAAGCTCCAGTAATGCCTGAGCATATCTCTTTTCAACAAGTGGCATCAGGCAGCACCTGCCTCATCAATAAATTTGTCAACCAAAGCTTTGTTTGCATCAGTGTCCATATTTGCCTGAACAACTTTTGAGGCAGCAGCAATAGCCAGTGCAGCTATTTGCTGTCTTACCTGACGGAGCATTTCTTCTCTTTCACGCTCTACGTCCTGACGCCCTTTTTCAACAATTGCGAGTGCTTCTTTCTTCGCGTTTGCTATAATCTCGTCATACTCACGCATCGCTTTAGCTCTTCCTTCATTCAGCAGCCTTTCGCTTTCTTCTCTGATTTTCTTTATCTGTTCTTCATAATTTTTTCTTGTCTCAGCTGCTTCAATTCTGGCCTGTTCTGCATCCTTCAAAGCCTGATCTATGGAATTTTTTCGCTTTTCCATAAACTCAGTAACAGGCTTGAACAGAAACTTTCTCATGAAGAAATACAAAATTAACAAGTTTAGTGCTACAAATATAAACGTATACTTTTCTGGCATCAACATATAAGTATCCATCGCCTTTCTGGCTCACAAATTTTTATAACGCCCCTACCGTGAGCCGGATAGGAATTTTAGAGTATGTCCGGTAAACTCATTTTCTATATCATAGCCTGGGATAAAGCCCTGCTTTATGTTCTTTACTGCTATATCTGTGAAAGGTACAGACACATTGGTGTTTGCACCTTTCACAGATATTTACTACATTGTAAACCTTATTGTTCAATCTTACATCTTCAAGAATACCAGTACCAAAGCAACTACAAGACCATAGATGGCTGTTGCTTCGGCAAGAACTGCACCAAGGAGCACAACTGTTCTAATCTGTCCGGCAGCTTCAGGCTGTCTTGCAATACCTTCAACAGCTTTACCTGTTGCCATACTGATACCAACTCCGGCACCAATTCCGGTAAATACTGCTATTGCTGCTGCTATAGCTATTATTCCTGTCATATTAATTCACCCCCTTATTCGATAACCTCTGCAATATATAGTGAAGTTAAAAACATAAATACGTATGCCTGTAGAATTCCGTCAAATAAATCAAAGTAAACGCTGATTATAGCAGGTATTACCGGTGGCATTGCCATGTAAATAAGCTCCATGACAATAAAAGCTCCCAAAATATTACCAAATAGACGTAAAGCTAGAGATAACGGCTTTATACCATAATCAAGTACTTTAAATGGAAGCATTAGTGGTAATGGCTCAATAAAGCTTTTCAGCCATCCACTCATCTTCTTATATCTAATACCTGCGTAAATAACCACGATGATTGACATTATGGCCATACTTGCCGTTACGTTGATATTTCTTGTGGGTGGTCTTAATTTAAAACCTTCACCAGGTATTACATTAAAAATTGATACTGTATTTGCAAAAACGAGGAACAGAAATATTGTGCCAAGATATGGAGCAAAGGCTTTCCAGTGATGTTCGCCAATTGCATCCTTAGAAATATTGTTTACAAATTCCACTATGATCTCTGCAACGTTTTGCTTCTTGTTTGGTACTGCGGTAAGCTTACGAGTTAGAAAAATACTGAAAAAAATCAAAACCGCCATAATTACCCACATTACGACAACAACATCAGCTACAGGTATTTGTAGCCAAGGAAGTTTAATAGTAAACATGGTATGGGGTTCCATTGCCTCAATAAGCCTTTCACTCAAGCTCATTTCTTCATGCATTTTTACTTCACCTTCTGTCCATAGTGATTTTTTGTTATTCCAAAAGCTTCTGTTACAGCATTTATCATTACTACAATCTGGACTGACAGTATTCCTACCAATGCAGCAACTAAAGTATGCACTCCGAATTGCATGGCAATTACCAATGTTACTCCTACTATCACCAGATTTAATAAATATATACCCAGATTTATAATAATAATAATTTGCTTTTTACCAGCATGTCCAAGTAAATTGTTGAATAAAGCTTCAAGTACAGCAACCCTTAACAATGACAGCAATACACCGGCAGTAAGAGCAACAATCACAGCCAGTTTAGGCCCTCTCGCTACCAAAACTATTATAAGAGCAATTGCGTAGAAAACAACCACTCTTTTTAGAAAAAAGGTTAAATTATTACTCATTATAGTTTTTTATGCAATCTCCGTAAATAATTGTTAAGTTTCTGCTCAAAAATTACGATATTTATTTATGTTTAGTATAAGCATATTGTACTTGGTTCCCTAGTATTAAATTAAGTACAATAATAGCACAGAGAAAAAGGTAAATCAATTACCCTTTTATGAAAAGTGCATAATTTGGCTTTTAATAATTATTATTCTTGTACAAAAGATTTTTTATTCAGGAGTGGTTAAAATATGGATATTACAACCATTATAGGATTGATCGTAGGTCTTGGAGGAGTTGTATTAGGCTATCTGGAAGAGGGTGGCATGGATCTGGCTTTACTAAATGGATTATGGGGAGCCGGACCATTTCTGATAGTTTTTGTCGGAGGTTTTGGCGCCACACTGGTAGGATTTCCTTTGTCAGAGTTTAAGAAACTGCTGTCAACATTCCCCATGTTATTCAGGCAAAAAACATATAATGAAATAGACATAATCAATGAGCTGGCAGACCTCTCTGAAAAAGCCAGAAAGGATGGCTTGCTAAGCCTTGAGCAGGATGCCCAAACCAATGAAAATGATATGATAAAAAAGGGACTCGCCCTTGTTGTTGACGGTATAGAAACAGAGGTTATAAAGGATATTCTCGCAAGAGAAACCGAGCTACAGGGAGAAATTTATGAATCAGGTGCAAAAATATTTGAAGCAATGGGAGGTACCTGGCCTACCATGGGTGTTTGTGGTACGGTTATGGGTATGTTGAGTATACTTAGAGACTTAAGTGACCCATTGGCTCTTGGACCTAAAATAGCAGCTGCTTTCATAGCTACTTTTTATGGTGTTGCCTTTGCAAACCTGGTATGGCTTCCTTTTGCCAGTAAGATAAAAATAAAAGCAGCCCGGGAAAAGATGATCAATGAATTAATTATTGAAGGTCTGCTATCTATCCAGGCTGGAGAAAATCCACGTATAATTAAGGAAAAGCTCAATCTGAATCTTATGGAAAAATTGCATGGCAATAATAAGGAAAAAGCCTCCGCTGTAGGTGTTGAAGAAGGAGCTGAAGCTTAATAATGGCAAAGGAAAAAATAATAAAGGATAATAGCGAACGCTACCTGTTAACATATGCAGATTTGATGAACCTATTACTTATTCTGTTTATCGTGCTATTTGCTTACAGCCAGGTAGATACTCAAAAGTTCCAGCAGCTTTCTCAATCCTTCGGTGCTGTATTCGGTACCGGTTCAAATTCTGTTTTACAGGGCAGCGGTCAGGGAAATTCCCTTATTGATTTTCCGGCAACCATGCCATCACCTGTTATCCCGGCTGAAATTGAAGATATGCAAATAGAAGGTATTACTCAGGAAGTAAAGGAAATGGTTAAGGGGCAGGGCCTTGGAGGAAGTATAGATGTAAGGCGGCAGGAACGAGGGGTTGTTATATCCATTAAAGAAAGGTTAATCTTCAAGTCTGGAAGCGCAGAAATTGAGAAATCATCGGAAGAGAAATTACTTACAATTGCTAAAGATATATTATCAAAGATACCAAACAAGCATATTCGTGTAGAAGGTCATACCGATAATGTACCTATTAAAAGTCATTTATATCCATCAAACTGGGAATTGTCAAGTGCCAGAGCTACGAATGCACTCAGAATACTTGTTGAAAAAGGCGGCCTCGATCCAACGCTGATTTCAGCTGTAGGTTATGGGGAATATACTCCTCTGGTTCCAAATGATTCTGACGCTAACAGGGAGAAAAACAGAAGGGTTGATATTGTAATTCTTACTGATGATTCAAGTCAGGGAGAAGCAAGTAACGATATAAACACTGATATCAATTAGATTGAAAGTTAAGAATGCAGAAATATTATTAACGGCCGACAATGTCGGCCTTATAATTTATCCGGAAGATAATATATTATTGTGATAATGGTGAGTGGTGAAGAAACCTGCCTTTTGTAAAACTCTTCCCGATGCTGGATTCTGAGTCTGGTGAAAGGCTTCAAGCTTTTCAAAGCAAGGTTTCTCAAAAGAATACTTTATTATTTCAGTAAGGGCTTCAGTGGCATATCCCTTTCCCCAGAAGTCGGTGCCTATACAGTATTCAATTTCTGCGGTGGAAAACTCATTATATACTCTTAAAAAGCTATTTGTACGATATTCTCTCCTGTTTCCTTAAGGATAATAGCCCAGCGGTAAAAAGATTTATCTTCATATTTAGAAATCCAGCTGTTTATCAATTTATGTACTTCTTCTTCAGTACTATATACCGGTTCACCATAGTTGCTTTGGATTATAGGGTCAGCAATCCAATTCCTTAACATACTTTCTGCATCTGTGTATTCAAATATTCTCAATAAAAGTCTTTCAGTTTCAAGACTTCTGGTTCCGGTGTGATTAAACATACGGGTATTCCTCCAATATTAATAATATATAAAGTTTAGGAAGGCTTGCATAAGCAAGCCTTCCTAAACTCTTCTTTCTTCGCATTTCACTATTAACTTATACAATAAATTCCTCCGGCTTCTGGTCTGTCAAGCCAAAATGGTACAGCAGTACCTGAACAATTCTTTCTGAAGCATGCCCATCACCGTATGGATTAACAGCCTTAGCCATTTTTTCATAGTCATCTCTGTCATCAAGGAGCTTTGAGGCATGCTCCACAATTTCTTCCTGTACTGTTCCGGCAAGTCTGACAGTTCCAGCTTTAACAGCCTCTGGTCTTTCAGTTTCCTTTCTTAGAACAAGTACAGGTTTGCCCAGTGTGGGAGCCTCCTCCTGAATTCCTCCGGAGTCTGTCATAATCAGGTATGAACGTGCCATTAGGTTGTGCATATCCTGTACATCCAAAGGTGGAATGAGGTGAACTCTTTCTTTGCCTCCCAGTATCTCTTTAGCCGTTTCCTGTACAGCAGGGTTTAAATGTACAGAGTAAACTACTTCAACATCCTTGTAATTATTAACTATAGTGGCTAAAGCCCGACAAATATTTCTCAGAGGCTCACCCAGATTTTCTCTTCTGTGTGCAGTCACAGTTATAATTCTCTTATTCTTGAAGTCAATATTTCTTAATGCTTCACACTCAAAGGTATACTCATCTTTTACAGTTGTTTTCAAAGCATCATTTACAGTATTACCTGTAACATAAATGGTGTCCTGGTTTACCCCTTCATTTAGCAGGTTGGATCTATTGGTTTCTGTAGGGGCAAGGTGAATATCTGCCATTGCTCCTGTAAGCTTTCTGTTCATTTCTTCAGGATATGGAGAATATTTGTCAAAGGTTCTTAAGCCTGCTTCCACATGTCCAATAGCCACTTTTTTATAAAATGCAGCAAGACTTCCCACAAAACAGGTGGTAGTATCTCCATGAACCAGTACAATATCAGGCTTTTCTTTATCTATTACATTTTCAAGTCCTTCCAGGGCCCTTGTAGTTATACCTGTCAAAGTTTGATTGCTTTGCATTATGTTAAGATCATAATCGGGAACTATTTCAAACATTTTCAGAACCTGATCCAGCATTTCTCTATGTTGTGCCGTTACACAAACTTTAGAATCTATTTTTTCGCACTTTTCCAGCTCTTTAACCAAGGGGGCCATTTTAATTGCATCAGGTCTTGTTCCAAATATAGTTAAAACTTTTAACTTTTCCAACTTTCTTCCTCCTATTGCAGCCATTCTTGACGGGTTATTAAGGTGATGGCATTCATTTTCCCTATTGGCATTGTTCATCTCATTCATGTACATTGAACCTACTATAACAAAAATAGCAACCGCTATTACAAGTATTATTGCACTTACCGGCCCTTTGTAATCAAGTACCACCGCACACAGACCCAGGGCTGCGCTTGCCACATATATCAGTGACACAGACTGTCTTTGTGTAAGTCCCATATCCACCAGTCTGTGGTGAAGATGACCCCTGTCTGCTGTCATTGGCGATTTACCGCTGGCTACTCTTCTTAAAATTGCAAATACAGTATCAAACAAAGGTAGGGCAAGTACAAGTATTGGAACGGCTATCGCTATAGCAGTATAAGCCTTATACGTACCTTGAATTGATATGGTTCCCAGCATAAACCCAAGGAAGGTTGCTCCTGTATCTCCCATAAATATCTTTGCAGGATTAAAATTATACGGCAGAAATCCAAGAGCTGAACCTGCGAGAATTGCCGCCAGTACTGCAGTATGTATATCAGGCTCCGGTCTGATAACCGAAACAAAAAACAACGATAATGAAGCGATTGAGGATACTCCTGCTGCCAACCCGTCAAGGCCGTCAACAAAGTTAATAGCATTTGTAATTCCCACAATCCATAAAATAGTTACTGGGTATGAAATCCATGGTCCGAAGGTTGAAATACCTATATCTGAAAACGGATTGGTTATAAAGTCTATCCTTGTACCTGTAACAGCCACTATAAGTGCTGCTATTATCTGAATGGGAAATTTCAATTTTGCGCTTAAAGCTTTTATATCATCAATTACTCCAAGAATTGCTATAATTAGGCTGCCAATCAGCATTCCAATGAACTGCATATCAAAAACAATAGCAGTCCCCACTGACAAAAGCCGGGAACTGATAAAGCTGAAAAGAATTGACACAAAAAACCCGGCTATAATTGCAAAACCTCCCAGCCTTGCTATAGGCTGTTTATGCATTCTTCTGTCATCCTTTGGAATGTCTACAGCCCCTATTTTAAAGGCCAGGCTTTTGACCATCGGAGTTAATGAAAATGCTACAATAAAAGCAAGGGTGAAAGAAATAAAATACTCAAATATACTAGACATTCATACACCTTCCGTTCTTGAAGAAACAAACATGTTCTTCAGTTTGTTCTCCAAACATCAAAATAGAGGGAGGTGTTTAAACTCCCTCTGGCTCTGATTTAGTTTTATATTATAGCTTAACTACCTCAATACCTGCTTCCTCAAGTAGAGTTTTTGACAGTTCATCGGGATAATCACCATTAAATACAATACGGACTATACCGGCATTGATAGCCAGTTTGGCACACAAAACACAGGGTTGTGTCGTCACATATAAAGTGGCACCATTTACGCTGATCCCACTGTAAGCTGCCTGAACAATTGCATTCTGTTCGGCATGAATTGCCCTGCATAGCTCATGTCTCTGGCCGGAAGGTATATTAAGTTTTTCTCTTAAACAGCCTATTTCTGAACAGTGTTTGCACCCTACAGGCGCACCGTTATAGCCAGTTGCAAGTATTCTTTTGTCTTTGACAATAATTGCTCCAACCTGTCTTCTCATGCAGGTAGATCTGGTTTTTATCAACTCCACAATCTGCATGAAGTATTCATCCCAAGATGGCCTCATATATACCCCCCTGCTATAATTATGCCTTTATAGTCCCCACTTCAATTTATATAAAAATTAATGAAATACAATTAAGTTCCAATAAGTATTATACGGGATTATTTGGTACCGAAGAGTCTGTCACCTGCATCTCCCAAACCAGGAACAATGTAAGCGTGATCGTTTAGAACCTCATCAACTGCTGCACAGTATATCTCTACATCAGGATGATCCTTACGGATTCTTTCAATTCCCTCTTTTGCAGCAATCAGGCACATCAATTTAATATTGGTTACGCCTCTGTTCTTAATAAACTGGATTGCCGCAGATGCCGATCCACCTGTTGCCAGCATTGGATCCAGCACAACTATTTCTCTCTCCTCAACATCAACAGGAAGCTTGCAGTAATACTCCACAGGCTCCAGGGTTTCCGGATCTCTATATAAGCCTATATGTCCAACCTTTGCCATAGGAAGTAACCTAAGCATACCATCCACCATGCCCAAACCTGCTCTTAGGATTGGGACTATTCCCAATTTCTTGCCTGAAATAACTTTTGTTTTGGCTATTCCAACAGGTGTTTCAATCTCTACTTCCTTCAGCGGCATATTTCTTGTTACTTCATAGCCCATAAGCATTGCTATTTCTGATACCAGTTCCCTGAATTCTTTGGTGTTTGTGTTCTTATCCCTAAGCAGAGATATTTTGTGCTGTATCAGTGGGTGGTCAAAAACAAATACACTCTCCATCTTTATTCCTCACTTTGTATAATATTTTTTTTCAATATTGCAAATCTTATTTACTCTGTCACCATGCCTGCCGCCCAGAAACTCTGTCTCAAGCCAGGTCTCAACGATGTCTATGGCAACCCCCGGTCCTACGACCCTTTCACCAATTGCCAAAATATTTGCATCATTGTGCTGTCTGCTCATTTTAGCCATATAGCTATCAGTACATAAAGCACATCTTATTCCCGGAACCTTGTTACATGCTATTGAAATTCCTATTCCTGTACCGCATATAACAATCCCTTTTTCACATTCCTGACTGCTTACAGCTTCAGCTACTGCTTGTCCATAATCCGGATAATCTACAGAATCAGGACAGTTGGTTCCGAAATCCTTAACTTCTAATCCCTTGCTTTCAAGGAATTTGATAATATCTGCTTTTAAAAGATATCCTGCATGATCACTACCTATTGCTATCAATTTCTTCTCCATTTCCGGCTCAGCACCAGTTTCCAAATCTGACCAAAGTAATTAAAAGTACCACCATAGAAGCACCATCATATAAGCACTTTAAAATCACTTTGGAAGTATTTTGAAAAATAGTCTGTGCCAAATATAATATATTATTTCATCTTATTTTTTACTGTTTTTAGGTATGCCATTCTATATTATTTTATAGTATAAACTATTACATGTCAAAAAAAATAGCCGTATGGATTCACCGTTACCTACCTGTGTGAAGCCTATGAGATATAACCCTTTGAACACTGTCGTAAATTTCCCTGGCGCAGGCTTCATAACTTTCGTATGGCATTCCGAAAGGATCTGCAATATCCAGGCTTTTACCGTCAGACGCCAGTTCCGGATAAGCATATTCCTTTAATGTAAAAATAGAAGATTCTTTATCAGGAAATCTGCTTCTGAGAAAATCTCTGTGATGTCTTGTCATTGTCAATACCAGTCCTGCTTTTCTCATATCCTCCTGTTCAAGAAGTCTTGCCCTGTGAATTGATATATCGATACCCCAAAGTTTTTTTAAGGCTTCAACAGAATGCCGGGAAGCCGGGTCACCGTCAAAGGCCTGAATTCCTCTTGACCAAATAACTGCTCCCTTAAGCCTCTCCTCCTGCTGTGAAAACGCTCTGAGGATACCCTCCGCCATACAGCTTCTGCAGGTGTTTCCGGTACATACAAATAAAATACTAAGATTGTTGGTATCTTCCCCCGATACTAATCCATTTTCCATTTTCTGTTTCCTCCACTAAACCTCTACTATATCATATCCAGCAGCCTTTACCATTCTGTTCATTATTGCAAGGCCTACTTCATGCTCATCCACTGCCTCAGAAAAGATTATATCCACACCCCTGTCATCAAATTCTCTTAAAAGAGCAAATAAGCTGGCTGCAATGGTCTCGGGATTATCTCTGTCCCCCATGGACAAAATCTCAAATCCATAATACATATCCTTCGTCTGGTCGGTGGCACATATCCCCACCTTCTTCCCCTCGCTTTCAGCTTTTTTGGCCAGCTGGGTAATTTTTTCTGTTTGTTTGTCCATGTTTTTGCTTCTGACTATAACAACGTGAGCTTTAGGAGAATAATGAGTATATTTCATCCCCGGTGACTTCGGAATGCTATCAGAACTAATTTTCCCTAAAATGGTTTTATCCATGTCAATAGGACCTATAAGCTTTTCAATTTGACTTGGTGTTATACCCCCGGGTCTTAAAAGTACAGGAGGGTCTACTGAAACATCCAGTACAGTGGACTCCAGGCCCACCTGTGAAACTCCGGCATCAACCACCATTTCAATCTTACCCGCCATATCGTCAAGGACATGCTGAGCCGTTGTGGTACTTGGTCTTCCGGAAGTATTTGCGCTGGGGGCTGCTACAGGCACTCCAGCCAGCCGTATAAGCTCCCGTGCCACAGGATGTCCTGGCATACGAATTGCCACAGTGTCCAGTCCGGCAGTAATAATTTCGGGAATGACTGGACTTTTTTTCAACACCAGAGTCAATGGCCCAGGCCACAGCTTGTCCATTAGTATAACAGCTTTCTCCGATATATCCTCTGCAAACTCATAGACCTTTTCCTTTTCTGCAATATGTACTATAAGTGGATTGTCAGAAGGCCTTCCTTTAGCTTTATAGATTTTTTTTACAGCATCAGGATTAAGTGCGTTGGCTCCAAGACCATATACCGTTTCGGTGGGAATTGCAACAACACTGCCCGTCCTGAGTAATTCGGCAGCTTCTTTAAGTTTTTCTATATCAATATTTGAAGAATCTATTTTTATAACTTTTGTAATCATTTAATTTATACTCCCTAAACACCAACTTACAGTAGTGAAGTTCGAGTCTCCACTATTCATTGGCTTTCATCTAACTTCCGGTATCCAACTTCCAACTTCCAACCTCTAACATCTAACCTCTAACTTCCAAATCACTAGTTTAACATTGTTACTATTATACCACATAAAATACCAAGAATATTGCTTACAGAGGACATTCTGCCCAAATATATCCTTTTGGACTCAGGTATCAGTTCTCCATATACAACAAAGAGCATGGCACCACCGGCAAATCCCAGGCAAATACCGATGAACTGCTCTGAAACTTGCCCTAAAGCAGCTCCCAGCAATGCTCCAATACCCATAGGAACACCTGAAAGTATTGTCAGAGTGAAAGCTTTCACCGCTGAAAAACCTCCAAGCTTCATAGGTAAAGCCATGGCAATGCCTTCAGGAACATCGTGTATTACCATTATTAATGTAAGAGTGATTCCAAGACTAAGTGACGCTTCAAACCCTGAACCTACAGCAAAGCCTTCGGGCAGATTATGCATTGCAAGGCCTATAGAAACCAGAATTCCCGTCCTCAACAGGTTTGAATTACCTTTGGCATTCCTTATGGAATCAATCTGTTTAACAATGTCATCAATATATATCACTATCAGTATTCCCAGCAGTATTCCTGTTAATGCAAGGCTGAGACCAGCTATATCAACCGCCTCGGGTATCAGCTCAAAGCAAATAACAGAAGTCATAAGACCTGCCGAAAACTCCAGTATTGAACTCAATATTCTCTTACTAATATTTTTGCCTACAAAAAAGGCTATCAATCCTCCAATACCGGTTCCGGTAATTCCTGATATCAAGCCCACTACAGCAATTTTTAATATACTTTCCACAGCAGGTTCCATCCTTATATAGCAAGTCTACAGCGAGACACATATCTATTGTCCCACTATAAAACATACTATTCGAAATTGCTGTAGAATATTATTAAATTTTAATCTTCATCAATCTTCATCGTCATTTCCACCGCCCAATCTTTCGGACTGGTCAGTAGTAATAAGTGCATCAATTATTTCATCCAGATCGCCGTCAAGTATCTGGTCAAGCTTGTACAGCGTAAGATTTATTCTGTGGTCGGTAACTCTTCCCTGAGGATAATTGTACGTTCTGATTCTTTCACTTCTGTCGCCGGTACCAACCTGATTTTTTCTATCCTGGGCAACTTCGTTAATCTGCTGCTGCTGAGCAGCTTCATATAATTTGGATCTCAATATTTTCATAGCCTTGTCCTTGTTCTTGTGCTGTGAACGCTCATCCTGACAAGCTACTACAATACCGGTTGGTATGTGTGTTATTCTTATGGCTGAATCAGTCTTATTTATGTGCTGACCTCCGGCGCCGCTTGCTCTGTAAGTATCTATTCTCAGGTCGTTGGGATTAATTTCAACATCAACCTCTTCAACCTCGGGAAGAACTGCTACAGTTATTGTAGATGTATGAATACGTCCGCTTGATTCAGTAGTAGGTACTCTCTGAACTCTATGAACGCCACTTTCATATTTAAGACGACTGTATGCCCCTTTACCTTCAATCAGGAACACAACTTCCTTAAACCCTCCCAGTTCAGTTGGGTTTGAGTCAAGTATCTCATATTTCCAGCGCTTTCTCTCGGCATATCTGGTCATGGTTCTGAATAGTACCCCTGCAAACAGCGCAGCCTCTTCACCACCTGCACCGCCGCGGATTTCGACAATAACATTTTTGTCATCGTTAGGATCCTTTGGTAATATCATTATTTTAAGCTGTTTCTTTATGGCTTCCAGCTTTTCCTGTGCCTCCTCGTACTCAGCCTGAACCATTTCACGGAAATCCTTATCCAGAGTTTCGTTCAAGAGTTCTCTGGCCTCTTCAATATCGGAAGTGACTTTTTTATACTCCCTGAACTTTTGTACAATTTCCTCCAGCTCGGAGTATTCCTTCATATATCTTTTATATTCCTCCTGATTATTTATTACATCAGGATCGCTTAGCTTGTGACTAATTTCCTCGTACCTGTCCTCTGCAGACTGCAGTTTATCAAACATAAAATCCTCCAATGACTATTACTTGTTATATTATCCTGTCCAGAATTTGCCGCTGATGCGCCTCTGAAATTAACACAAATTAAAATCAGGACTTTTATATGGCAGCATTATATTCAACCCAGATAATAACGGGTTATAGAAAAACAGATAAATTAGCAGGAACAAGATAAATATGATAAACAAATTAAAAACATAAACTATATTATACTAATATTACACTATTAGACTACTACTTACAAATTGTATTACGCAATTAGTTATTATAACATGAACAGTATATTGACGCAATAAAAGAACTATCTTTAAGTAGCCATTTAAAGATAGTTCTTTCAGGGGTACTAAGCTCTATATTAATTTTATCTCGTAAGCAGTTAAAGTATAATAAAATAAGTTCATACACAAGTTGTCAAACAATGATAACTGTTAAAACTACTTAACAATTTCAATTAACCCGTTCATAGTTTCACAGGTAATATTAACCTTGTTAAGTCCTGATTCGTAATTTCTGCTTTCAGCCTCAACAAAGCTTCCGGCAACTCCCTTTCGGTTAACATTGTGATATAGTATTTCAGGAATAAGCAGGTTTATGGAGCCATTGCTTGCATGAGCCTTTACTTTATATACCCTGTTATCCATATCATTCATGTTTACTTTTATTCCGCCGTTGGAGGTTTTAAGATACATATTCATATCTGAGTTTTCGTCAACATTCTGAGCGTTTTCTATGTTTATTCTGCCGTTTATGGTAACAGCACTGACATCCTTCACCTTTATGTGCTTGATATCAATAACGGAGTTGCTGGTATTTATGTCAATTTTGTCGGCGATAATATAATTAAGTTGTACTCTGCCGTTTTTGGTATTAACTGAAATCTTATCGCTGTTTACACCCATCAGTTCAATATGAGCATTCTTTGTAGTCGCAATAGTCTCTTCAGCAATGGAGTCTTCAATGTAGATTTTACCGTTTGAATTTTCTACCTTTATTGTCTTAAACTTAACGTCAGGTAAGAATATTTCATGAGCAACACTAACATTAAAAGCTGTACTGTTGACCTTTATGGAAATATTCTGAGGGTCACTTTCAAAGTTAACAATTCCTTCCCCTGTGGGTGATGGACTCTTTATCCTTGAAATTATCATCACTTTAGGGTCAAGATGCTTTTTTATTGTGACGTTGCCGTTAATTCCGCTAATCTCCAGATTTGCTCCTTCAGCAGGTATAACTTCATAATTTTTTTGCACTGTCTGAAGGCTTCCAAAAATATTAAAGGCATTTGTATCTACAAAGCTGCCAACATAATCAATAACTTTGTCAACTATACCTGCAGTTGTAGCTGCAACATTTTTACCAAACTTCTCAGCTTTGTTGGCAAAATCATCTATCATGTTGTCAAAATCAGCCTGGCTGTAATTATTTTTGAATTCCCTCGTCCAGTAATTAACCCTGTCTCTTACCTTTGCAGCTTCTTCTGCAAAATTGTATGATTTTTGGTTTTTTCTATTATTAAAATTCGTTGTATTCTCCTTATCAGTCTCATCCTCAAGTGCTGCCAACAACTTTGCAGCTTCCTCAGCGGATATTTTCTTCTCTTCCACCATCTTTAATATCAATAATCTTTCTTCACTTATAGACATCGCTAATTCCCTCCTAATTCACCAGCAATTATTTATTCCCTCATTTGGCTTAGTGCTTCTTCAACGGTAATCTCACCAGCATTCAGCTTATCGAGTATTTCCTTCTTTCTGCCAGGAACTTCGGGTATTGGTTCTCCCTTATGTCCAAGAGCTGAAGCCACATCCTCCAGCTTATTCTTAACAGTAGGATAAGACACTCCAAGTTCCTTCTCCACTTCCTTAATGTTTCCTCTGCATTTTATAAATACATCCAAAAAGTTTCTTTGATCTGCTGTTAACTTGCAAAACTTGCATAGTGTAAAATGTCCTTCTATAACTGTGTCACAATTATTGCAGGTTATCCTTGTAATTTCAGTCTCACTCCCGCAAACCGGGCACTTACCGATTGCTTCTCTTGCCATAAAATCACCTCTTAAATTTTTGAAAAATATTTATTGACGTCTTATCTTTAAATTCTTTTGTAATCAGCCTTAATTTTTTTAATTTTTTGTTTAATATTATTAAGTTCACAACTATATATTATTCCTATTCTCAAAAAATGTCAACACTTTTATTTTAATTTTTTTAATTTATTTATTAATTTTTATAAATTATAAATTAAATATATTAAATATTATGTACATTAATTCTTCCCAGAAAAAACTGTGCTAAATCAGAGTTTCATTCTATACTAGCACAGTCCTAAGCAATATAAATTTATGTACCAATTTCATTTATATACCAATTTTATTTATACAATTTTATTTATACAATTTCATTTATCCATATTCCTGATACCAGGCTGTTAATTAAATAAGTATTATATATCAAATTAAATCTTTATAGATTTTATATTCCGCTATTGATTAGTTCTTTTTGGGTTAATCTGATTTATCGACATCTGAAGTTTCTGTTATCTTTTTTGCCTCAACCTTTTCAATCCTCTTTCCTTCAATCTCAGTAACCCTGAAAGTAATATTTTTATACTTTACTTCCGGATACTCTCCGGTTTTGGGTATTCTGCCCAGCAAATCCATAATAAACCCACTGAGAGTGACAAAATCATCAACAGGCAGCGTTTCCTTCAATACTTCAGATACTTTATCCAGACTAATGGAACCCTCAAATACAAATGTATCATTTTCCAAATACTCAACATCCTTATGCTCTATATCATATTCATCAAAAATGTTCCCTACTATTTCCTCCAGCAGGTTTTCCATGGTTACTATCCCTGCTGTACCGCCGTAGTCGTCAATTATGACAGCCATATGTATTTTATTCTTCTGCATTTCCTTAAAAAGTTCGTCTGTACGTTTGGATTTTGGCACCATATATGGAGTTCTGATTATGTCTTCCAAATTAAACTGTCTTGAAGGATTCAGCATATACTGTATCAAATCCTTCACATGGAGTATACCAACGATATTGTCGATATTTTCCTTATATACAGGAACTCTTGTGTACTTGTCCCTATCCATTATATATAAAGCATATTCCAAATCCGAATCCACCGGAATACCTACTATTTTCGTTCTGTGGGTCATTATTTCGGATACATGCTTATTGTCAAACTCAAAAATATTGTCAATCATCTCTTTTTCAGTATCCTGAATTATTCCTTTTTCTTCTCCCACCTCCACCAACATTCTGATTTCTTCTTCAGTAACCCTTTCACTATAATCAGCCGAGGGATTACCACCGAAAAGCTTTATAAAGAAATTTGTCGAGCCTGTAAGAAATTTTACACAGGGATTGGTTATCCGTGACAACAAAGTTAAAGGCCCAACAGATATTCTGGATATAAAATCGGCCTTCTGCATAGCTATTCTTTTAGGAATCAGTTCACCAAAAACAAGTGTAAAATATGAAAGAACAATTGTTATTAATACAAGTGAAATTGTGCGGATCACTGCCTCTCCCACAGGCAGGTCAAATCTTGTTACAAGGCTTACCAGGTCATCTACAAAACTCTCAGCCGCATATGCACTGGCCAAAAGCCCGGCAAAAGTTATTCCAATTTGAATAGTTGCGAGAAAACGACTTGGTTCACTTAAGAAACTATAAAGTTGCTTTGCTTTTTTATTACCTTCCTCCGCCTGTTTCTTAATAAGCTTGTCATTTAACGAAATCAGAGCAATTTCAGCTGCCGAAAAGAATGCATTCAAGAAAACAAGTACTATAAGTAACAGTATCCTGGTAAGCAACGTATTTCATCCTCCAAAAAGTTATTACAGAAAAGTATCTATTACATAATTTGCATAATAATACATTTACTATACTAAAAAGGGCTATGTGTGTCAAATTACACGGCAAAATGGACTCCTACATACCAGTAAAGAGTCCATTTGCTTTATAGTAATGAAATGAGATCCTCCTGTGCGTGGGGATCCCATTTTAATTAATGTCTTAGTCTTTGTAGTTGCTTATTTCAGTTGTTGTTTATTGTAGTTGTTTTATTTAGTTAATATATTGTAGTTATTTTGATAAAATCATCTGCTGAGTGGTTATATTTTGCTTGTTATATTTCCTTGTTGTATTATAAGTACTGATTAAATCATTTCCCTTTGAATTGCTCTTGAGAGCATCGGTATTATCTGCTTCTTTCTTGAAACAACACCATTAAGAAATATACTTCTTTCTCCGTTTTTAATATTGAAGGCCTTTTCCACAAGACCCCTGTCATCAGCAGCAATCAATATTTCTGATCCCTCGTTTATTATATCGGTAACCATCAGAATTATTGCGTTATAGCCCTTGTTTTCCTGCACGCTTTTCATGTGTTCAAGCAGGCTTTCTCTTATCCTTCCAAAGGCTTCTGAATCGCTGGAATTTATTTGACCCACTCCAATCTTGTATTTATATAAAATGAAGTCTTTAAAATCATAGTCCAGTATTGATTGAGGGCTCATTCCTTCCAGCGAGGCACTTGCCTTATAAAGTGCTTTTGCGAACTCCTCGATATTAATATCTGCTATTTTTGCAAGTTTGCTGGCTGATAGTTCATCTGCATAGGTACTGGTAGGTGACTTAAAGTTCATTGTATCTGAAATTATTGCTGCACAAAGTATACCGGCTATCTTTTTGGATGGATACAAACCATTTTCAAAATACATATTTGCTATTAGCGTAGAAGTGCTTCCTACGGTGTCATTTTTAAAATAAATGGGATAGGTTGTCTGTATATCACCTATCCTATGATGGTCGATAATTTCAAGTATATCAGCCTGTTCAATACCATCAATGGTCTGGGCTTTTTCATTATGATCAACAAGTATAACTTTTTTCCTTCTCTGAGAAATAAGATGGTATCTTGAAATAAAACCCTTTATCCGACCCTCGTCATCAACCACCGGATAACTTCTGTATCTGGTCTTCAACATTTTTTCCCTTATATTATCAATGTAGTCATGGATATTAAATGTAACCAGCTGCTTCCTTGTCATAATGTAGCTTACCGGAATACTTTGATTTATTAATCTGGCAGTAGTGAATGTATCATAATTGGTTTCAAGAACAATACAACCTTTTTCACGGGCATAGTCCAACACCTCCTGGTCTATCTGTCCTCCGCAGGTAAGTATCAGGCAGCCCACACCAATAGAAATAGCTTCCATCTGACTATCTTTCCTGTTGCCTACAATAACAATATCTCCTTTTTCCACAAAAGGCCCCATATCCTCCGGAACCATCGCAGCAATGACTACCTTTCCCGAGGCTTTGAAATCATCCTCATTGCCGCAGATAAGTCTGGCATTGAGAGTATCAGTGATATTTCTTAATGGAGTATTACTGGCCGATAGGATATTATTTTCAAGAGCGTCAAGATAACTGCTTGTTATATCAGATAAGGTAATAATACCCAATAGCTTGCTGTTAATATCTGCAACAGGGAGAACTTTTACATTATTTTTCTGCATAATGCTCCACGCAGCTTTTATGGATATATCCTCAGAAACGGGATTGATTATGTCCATGTTTAAATCAGATACCTGTGTGCGAACCGTTTCCTTATATTCCGGTACGTCTACACCAAAATACTTAAGGACAAACTCAGTTTCTTTATTAATATCCCCAATTCTTATAGGCACTGCATTTATAGCATGTCGTTTTTTTAATTCTGCATAAGCTATCGCTGCACAAATGGAATCGGTATCTGGATTTTTGTGACCAGTAATGTATATAAGTTCACTCATTAGTCGTGCCTCCATGAACAACTAAAGTCAGAATTTTGAAGCCAAGCCTTATTTTACACCAATCACTGTCAGCCTTCAAGGTTTTTGTTTTTGCCCCATGCATATCCAGAATGGTTTTGGCTATGGACAATCCTAACCCTGTGTCTATTATTTCTACCTTTACACCGTCGTTATTCACTCCATAAACCTAAAGGAAAATATTAATTTTTATCCTATGCACTAAAATACCCATCACATTACTTCTTCATGATATAATTATTATATATCATCCCGAGCAAATAATTGTGATGGGCCTGTGAATTTCAACTGAAGTTTTCTGTTAAGCCATAGCCTTAATAGCTCTTTTATTTTTATACATCTGGTGGTCTGCCTTATCCAGAAGACTTTCAACAGTAATGTCCAATTCTCCGTTATATTCAGAAAATCCATAGCTTATACTTATAGTATAATCTTTATTTACAAAGGGTTTTAATTGCCGTAATTCTCCGCAAATCCTTTCCATAACCCTTTCGGAGTAATCCATTTTACAACCGGGGAATACAATAACAAATTCATCCCCTCCCAGTCTGCTGATTACATCAGTTTCTCTAATATTTTTCTTTATGGTAGCTATAACAGTCTTAATAAGAAAGTCGCCTTCCCTGTGCCCCAGCATATCATTTATTACTTTTAAATCATTAACATCAATATAACATAATGTCATGGATTTCTTTTGCTTTTTACACTGTACCAGCTGCTCTTCAATGTACTTAAGTCCGGAGTTTCTGTTAAGAGTTCCCGTCATAATGTCCTTGAGATTGTCCATTTTTAACCTGTCGTACTTTAATCTGTTGAGTAAAACATAGTTAATGAGATATAAGGTTCCTGCAATTGAAGCCAATAATACTCCAGCTATTATTATAGCGCTTACAAATAATATGTTGTTCCGAATAACCACTTCCCTTAACTCAAAAGTAAAGCTGTAAAGGCTGAGTACAAATAAAAGAATAACAAATACTGTAATAAGATTTCCGCAAAGCAGAATCATAAATTTTTTATGGTTTTTATATATCCTCTTCCTTGCCTTAATAAAATCGTCAGCAAAGCATTGTAATACAATATAGGAAAACAAAAAGGAAATAAGCCTCCCAATTGTCACATAAACAAAGTTTGACCGTAACTCAGCCTGGTTAAGTTTCAGGAGTTCTGTGGAAACAATGGACACAAGTAAATCACCGAGGCTAATGATTAAGACGCTGAAGAAAACCGATATGGTGGTGTAATACATATTATATTTGTAAAACGGGATCACGATAACTAAAATTGTTGTACTCAGAACAATTAATTCCAGCCCCATGTTCATATCAGGTATCAACACGTTAACCACAGTTAAAATGGAAGCAATTGATAAACTGCTAATTATGTAATTTTTGACAGATACTTTTTTTAGGTCCGTATTTATCCTGTATATTATATAACAAATAGTAAGTGCTGATATAAGTGCTGAATAAAACTCAAGACCAATATTAGCATACAATCAAAATCACTCCCCTCGTTGCTCAGTTCTATGGTTAATGTTGAAGAATATTATAATAATGAATATTATATAATAACTCTTTTTAAAAATATTGGATATATATTACAAATTTATTTGTCTATTTACAGAATTTTTTTGTGAAACATATCCAAAAAGTAACAAATCCACCTTCAGTCGGTTCTAACATTAACAGCCTATTCAGCGCAGGAATATTAAATCTTTGTTTTTATCTGTGTATATAAACTTATAACTATATTCTGCACTATTTCCCGAGCTTGTCCAAGTAACAGAGCATGAGGATGAATATTACTCTATTTAAAGTCGCTATTTTTACCATTTGTACAATACATTTTTTCATTACTGTTTATAAAAAAAGTAGCCCGAATATACTTATTCGAGCTGCTTTGAACAGATAGCACTATTCTTGTGCACATTCTGACAATTCAAATAAAACCTTTAAATTTCTCGGAATAGCCTGATACCATACATCCAAGCCCAACTTATAGACTTTTTCCTTTAGCTGCACCGGAAAACCATCAATGGGGTTCCCTTCCAACAGCATATCAGTTTCTTCTTCGGAAAATGATATATTATCAACCACCTTATTAAGCTGCATCTTATTCATAGGACATGTTCTCTGGCATATAAGGCAATCGTATAAAGTGTGATGAACATTGGCTGGTATCCAGTCGGGGAAATCACCCGGTGATTCATTTATAAAGGACAAACATCTTTGATTATCAATCAGAAACCTGTCCTTACGAATAGCATCGGTGGGACATGCATCTATACACAAATTACAAGTATTGCAAAGCCTTGCATTAGCAACTTCCCTCCAGCTATCATACTGAGCCTCCATGTCTGAGAAAAAAGCTAAATATGAAAAGTTACTTCCCAAACCATCTATGTATGTGATATTATTACGTCCATATTCAGCCAGTCCGCAATGTACACCCAATCTTTTCAGAGGAATGTTTTCAGCCCGTATTACATTATATCCGTTTTTTTCTGCAAAATCCTTTATATATGCCTCTGTCTTCTCAAAATCAGGCCGGACCGGGCTTAGAAATGTTTTTTTCCGACCTTTCCTATAAAAATCTACTTTCGCATAAAAGGGATGGTGTACAGCAATAAGAATTATTGAATTTACTTTGAAATGTGCCTGAATGGGCTCAAACTGATATAAATCATCTATAATCCATGCCTGAAAGTTGTTTAGTTCTTCCTGTGCCCTAAAATCTTTAATAATTCCCTCCAAATCCCTTAACCGGTTTACTGAAATTACCCTAAGTCTGTCACCATGATTAACTGCAATGTTTTCAAGTGTTCTATTCATAGTTTTTATTCCTTTCCTTTTGTTGTTCGTCAAAGATTTAATATTCAAATTTTATGTTTTCTATTAACAGTCTTACTTAGAATTATAATTTATTACTATTAGTAGGGATTTTACCATATTGCAGACAAAATTACCCTTGTTTTACTAAACATTTTTAATGGGATATAAAAAAAGCTATAGTCTAATTGCATTAATATACTGTGAATTAAAACGCAATTTTTCTATAGCTTTTTATGAAATGCTTTATCTTCAATAAAAATACACTTAAACTGTCTTTTAAACCTTAAATTTTGAAACTGTGTTTATAATTAAATTGGCATTTTCCTTTGATAATTCAGATAAATTGACAACCTCTTTTGACTTATTCATTATGACTTCTGTTTCCTGTGCTATGCTGTTAACTCCCTGAGCCTCTTCATTGGCAGAGTTCGCTATTTCTTCTATAGCTTTAACCATGTTTTTCACTGAGGCCAGAAGTTCTTCTGATGTTGCACTAAAATCTGAAACCATATTATCTATACTCAATGAGCTTTCACTATATTTCTTACTGGTTTCTACAAGTATGTCATAGTCATTTAGTACTTTTTTATCAATAAACTCTAAAATTTCACCCGAACCTTTTGAAAGATTATTTACAGCTTCTAATATTATCTTGGTTACTTCCTGTATTCTGGTGGCCATATTTTTAGAATCCTCTGCCAAATTTTTAATTTCGTTGGCAACCACAGCAAAACCTTTACCTGCTTCTCCTGCTCTGGCAGCCTCAATAGCTGCATTTAAAGCCAGCAAGTTAGTTTGTGAAGTTATAACAAGTATTGCTTCTGCTAATTCATTGATCTGGTTTACTGCCTTAGATTGCTCTATAGCTTCCTGCAAACTGTTTTTTGTACTTCCATAAATTTCAACAGCATTTTCCTTTGATATTATTGCATTGTTCTTCATTTCCTGGGCCATCCTGCTTACATTGTTTACAACTGCAGCCCCTTCCTGTGCTTTAGAAGCAATAGTTCCTACTGCTCTCTCAATTTCTGTGGAAGTGGCACTCATTTCTTCAGCCGAAGATGCCGTCTCCTCTGCTCCCGCTGATAATTCTTCAGTTGTAGCCGAAACTTCTTCTATTCCCTTGCTAAGCTGATCCATATTACTATTGACATTATCAAGCATATTCTTTACTTTTGATGCTTCATCAACTACCTGCATAATTATGTTTCTTATGGATTTCTGCATAGTATCAATTGCATTTGCAAGTATACCTGTTTCATCTTTTGCATTAAGAAGTTTTTCTGGCATTTCCTTTGTAAAATCTCCTGTTGAAACAACTTGAAGATACTCTGAAGCTGCTTTTATTGGCTTAGATATACTTGCTGCTATTATGTAGGTTAATATTATACTGAATAATATTATAACTATTGATAAAGTGGTAACTGCCCGTAAAAGAGTATCTATTTTCTCCATTACTTCTGTCTTCGGAGCAGTTATACTCAGCGACCAGTTAGTCCCCTCTATTGGGGCATAGCCCATGTATTTAGTAACACCCTGGAAGGTATACTCACCTACCCCTGATTCCCCTTTAATCATTTTCTTATGTAATTCAACAAGAGATGTAAGCTCAGCGTCATTCTGAACTTCCTCGGAAGCATTGTACCCATTAATAACAAGGTCTTTATCATTATGGGCAATAAATTGTCCTTTACTGTTAATAATATTGGCTTCACCATTGCTGCCAAATTCAATGTCGCTTATAAGTGTACTTAGTTCATTTCCATCACGTGCAGAGACCAGTACACCCTTTTTCCTGTCCCCCTCTTTTATTGGAACTGCATAAGCAACCACCAGTTCACCGGTAACCTTACTGATGAATGGGTCTGAAACTGTCCTTTCACCGGATATGGCTTTTTTATAATAGTCCAAATCTGTAATGTTAGCTTTTCCACCATTTGTCGTAATAGCATTTCCTTTTGCATCGACAATAGTCATCCACTTATGATTTGCTCTTTGTGCCTCGGATTTCAATATGCTTAACTTTTCATCTGTACTCAATTTATCACTTTTTATAAAATCACTTTCAGCTAATACCTCCAGTGCATTGAGCTGAGTTTCAATCCTTTCCTGTACAATCCTGGAAGCCTCTTTAGCCAAATTAGGAAGTGATTCATCTATGCTGTCCTTCAAGGCATTTTTTGAAAATGTGTAACCCAGAATCCCTAGTACTGAACAAATAAATAATATCAATATTCCAAAAACTACAGAAAGTCTAATTTTAATACTTTTTATTTGCATATGTAAATCCTCCTCACTTTACGACTAAACTTTTATTTTGAAGCAAAAAAACATTTTTCAGCTATGCTATATTGTTATCACTGACACCTTTTTTATAAAATTTAACGATACATTCATCCAACTCCATACTCACCAGTAAAATTTCTTCGGTAATAATATTTTGAATTATTAAATCCGAATACTTATGTAAATTCATTCTTAGCCTTTCAATGTTGTCTGAATTTTCCCGGTCTTCTGCATAACCCTTTCTCATCTGCCGCCTCACTCCTTTATCATAAAAATTTTTACATTTACTTTAAAAACTGGCCGAAAGTAGTGTCTAATTATAACGATTGTTGTATAATATTGTATAATTGCTATAATACAATATTATTTAAGCTCTGAGTTGCTTTAATAAAAAATGTCATAGCTGTGGCTATGACAATTTTTATCCCTATCATATAATGTAAATCTTATAACCTGCATATTATACTTAATACTGCGAGTTAGGAGGAATATTTATGCCTACAAATATGAAATTTGGGGAGTGCCTTCGCTATTTGCTTTCTATAGTTAATATTAGTATTGTCAAATTAGCAAAAGTTATAAATGTGGATACTTCACTTGTAAATAAATGGATTAACGAAAAAAGGACACCCTCATACAATACAGATTATATTGAGAAGATTTCTGAATATCTGTCAAGTTGCATTCTGAATTCTTTTCAAATTGAATATTTGGATAACCTCTTTCTGAAGATATTCGGAGATAATAAGACTGAAATAAACACAAAAGAGAAAATTATGAAAATATTACTGCAATCTCAGGGCTATTCAATAGAGTGCAGAAGGTTAGCCAATAAGGAAATGAAAAAACAGTTAATTAATCAGGAAAAGGTTTTAAATTCATTTATCGATCCTCAATATCAAGTTAATCAAACTGACAGTATTAATATTTATCCTAACTTAATAACTCCACCGAGTAATGAGTATTCGATAAATTTGTCTAATGAGGATAAAATTATAATTGGATTTAAAAATGTAATTGCCATAGGTATATATTTATTAGAAAAAGCTTCAACACATAAATGTGCTAATGATGATGTTATATATATTTCATTAGACAGCAATATGTTTATGCCATACTATAGCAATGATTTAAATAACTTTAGAGATTACATGCTTAAGGCCATCCATGCTGGTTGGAGTATACAATTTTTATTGAAACTAAACAATAGCATCAATAATGTAGTTAACTTGATTGAATTTGTACGTCCCCTTATAGGCACCGGAAAATTTCATCCCTATTGCTTCAAAAAGTATCACCATTTTTCTACTTATCAGGAATTTATTGTTGTTCCAAACTTGGGGACATTATTACAAATTTCAAGTAATTTCAATTCAGAAACTGATACTGCTTTTTACTTTAGTAATACTGCAGCAATTAATATTATAAAAAATAATGTTGAATCGATGTTCATTAACGATGTAAACTCCATTGTAAAATATTACACCCATGATGATGCCATTGATTACTCTGATTTTTTAGCCGAGCAGGAGGATATTATTGGTAATAGAATTCTTTACAAGAGGGATTTCAGTATTTTAGTGCTTTCTGAGAGTTTATACAAAAAATTTGTAAACAGGATTAATCTTACATCCAGTGAAATAGATGCATCTCTAAAATTCTACAACAGACGGCTAAAAGCATTTTTATCCAATGTAAAAAATTACAGTTATACAGATATTTACCACATTGATTGTATTAATAATCTGATAAAGTGGAGAAAATTTAAGCTTTACTTGTACAATAAGGTATTAACAATTAGTTTAGAGGTTGACGATGTTATTGAGATATTAAAAAATTTAGTTACTTTACTTAAGAACAATACAAATTACAATATTGCATTCATTTTTCATGACAATAATGTCTCGGATTTTGAGTTCTATTGTATAGTTAAAGAAAGAACTTCCATTGTGGCTGAAACTTATAGTTCTTCAAAAGATAAGCCACTGGTTAGATTGACAATCAAGGATCCGCTTCTTGTAAAAGCTTTTGAGGTTTATCTTAATGAAGTTTTGGAGCAGATTCCACCTATAAATAAGGATAAAAAAGAGATTATCAATTGGTTGGAACGTGAAATAAAATTGCTTGAAAACAAATAGTCTTTTGCCGCAAAGCAGGTAAAAATATAAATATTAAAATATAAATATTAAAATATAAATAAAAATATAAAATATATAATTGTAAAAAAATTATAGATACCATAAATGATAAAATGAAGAATATGTAATAAAGGAAAAGGGAAAATATGTCCAGTTGATACTTTCCTATTTTCCCTTCTATACCCATATTTTTAATTTTACTATATCATTATCAATTCAAACATTATATTTCTCTTCTGCCCTCCAAAGCCTTTGCCAGTGTAACTTCATCAGCATATTCAAGGTCACCGCCCACAGGGATTCCATGAGCTATTCTGGTTGTTTTTATACCAAGGGGCTTGATAAGCTTTGAAATGTACATAGCAGTAGCTTCACCCTCAACATTTGGGTTTGTAGCCAGAATAACCTCCTTGACCTCTCCGTTACCCAAGCGTCTGAGCAGTTCTTTAATTTTTATATCTTCAGGCCCAATGCCCATCATTGGTGAAATTGCTCCATGCAGAACATGGTACAGGCCTTTGTATTCTCGTGTGCGTTCCATAGCAACGACATCTCTGGCATCCTGAACAACACAAATAGAGGACTTGTCTCTAGAGGTACCGCTGCATATAGGACACGGGTCAATATCAGTTAAGTTACTGCAGACAGAACAATATTTTGTTTTTTGCTTTGCATCCAGTATGGAATTCGCAAGTCCCTGTACTTTTTCCATTGGCATGTTTATAACGTGAAATGCCAGTCTTTGCGCTGACTTATGTCCTATACCGGGCAGCTTTTGAAATTCTTCTACAAGCTTAGCAACAGGTACTGCGTAGTAATCCATTTATACCTCCAGGTCTCTTCCATATACTTTACATACCTTCAATAATCTTCCTGATAAAATACCATTATTGGCTATTCTATCTATTCTGTCAACATTTATTAATTCTAAAACAGTCCCGGGAATCCTCCCAAGCCGCCTGTAATCTTACTCATTTCAGAATTAGCAAGTTCATCTGCCTTTCTAAGGGCCTCGTTAACGGCACTTAATATAAGATCCTGCAGCATCTCTACATCGTCAGGATCAACAACCTCAGGCTTTATAACAATTTCCTTGATTTCTTTTTTACCAGTTGCAACTATTGAGACTGCTCCGCCTCCTACTGAAACCTCTACAGTCTTGTTTTCCAGTTCTTGTTGAGCCTTCTCCATTTCCCTCTGCATCTTTTGCGCCTGCTTCATAAGGTTGTTTATGTTTCCGCCTCCGAAGCCGCCTCCAAAACCGCCTCCCGGAAATCCGCCTCTTGCCATATATAACTTCCTCCTGTTTTTTGGAATTTTTATAGTTAAAATATCGTATACCAATCAAATAATACCAATTATTTAATTGCTCTTTAATATTATAACTTATTCATCTATTATATCAAGGTGAACATTAGCCTTATCTGCAATTTCCTTTACATTTTTCAATAAAGCACTTTCCTGTTCCTGTTTTTTATTGATAGTATGGCTTGGAGCTATATTTTGAAGCTCCTCCTCATCAATAAATTTAATACGTACCTGTCTGCCCAGCTTCCTTTCGAAAACATTCTGAAGTACCTCCACATGCTCAGGCTTTGCCACTACAGATTTAAAGGACGACACATTGGATGGAAAAACAATCAGGATTGTTGTTTCATCTCCTACAATAGCCCTCGCCGACATTAGATAGGTTGTCAGCATCATTCTTCCGCTGGCTTTAAGCTCTTTCATTATATCCGACCATTCTTCCAAAGGCTGGTGTAGCACCTTTGATCCGGCACTATCAACAGTTTCTGTACTACCCGAGCCAGAACCGCCGCCGACATGGACACTGCGTCCATAGCCGCCAGTGTTTCCGGCACTTGCAGCCCCATGTGTTCCAAAACCAGCCTGTAATCCGGGTCCACCTGCCGGGCCCGATATAAATGGATTTGCATTTCCTTCTGTACCAGGGGTAAATCCATTTATCCCTGGTGTCGGCGGCACTCTGTCAAAAATCCTTCCGGCAGCCTGTCCCTGAGCTGAATACCCAGCCGCAGGCGCAGCATCCATATTACTCCGGGGTTGGGCTGCGCCTGCACCTGCTCTGATGGCATTTTCAAGATAAGCAATCCTGTCAGCCAAATCATTACCACTGGTACTTTGCCCCAGGTTCCCAACACTTATGGATATAAGCATCACTTCAAGAAATACCCGCTGATTGAGTGCATATTTAAGCTGGGACTCAAAGGCTGACAGCTCCTTTATTATTGCAATTATTCTGTCGTTGGTAAAGGCTTCGGCCTGTTGCTTCATATTTTCAAGATACTGCCTGCTTACATCTATAATATCCTCTGGATTTTGGGTTATTTTGCACAGGAGAAGGTTACGGAAATACATGACGAGATCCGACGCAAACCTGAGAATGTCCCTTCCGTTAGAGGACAGCCTTTCCACACCGCTTACCAGTCCCTCCACGTTTTTGTCCTTTATATAGTCAACTATCTCTGCTATAAAGTCGTCACTTACAATGCCAATTACGTCCAGTACATCCTGATGGGTTATTACGGTACCTCCCATGGAAATACACTGATCAAGAATACTCAGTGCATCTCTCATGGCACCGTCAGCCAGCCTTGCTATCAGCACTGCCGCATCATTCTCAAGTTCGATACCACTTGCCCCTGCAATAACTCTTACTCTTTCGGCAATGCTTCCCGGAGTAATCTTTTTAAAGTCGAACCTCTGACATCTGGAAAGTATGGTAGCAGGCAATTTGTGAGGGTCAGTCGTTGCCAGTATGAAAACAACATGGGCAGGCGGTTCCTCAAGGGTTTTCAGCAGTGCATTAAAGGCTCCTGTCGACAGCATATGAACCTCGTCGATTATATACACCTTGTACCTTGCCTGGGATGGAGCATATACTACCTCGTCCCTTATTTCTCTGATATTGTCAACACTGTTGTTTGAAGCCGCATCAATTTCAACAACATCAAGTATGGAGTCATTTAGTATACCTCTGCAAATCTCACATTCATTACACGGGTCACCATCCCTTGTATTCAGACAGTTAATGGCCCTGGCAAATATCTTTGCCATAGTGGTTTTACCTGTACCCCTTGTGCCGCAGAAAAGATAGGCATGCCCGATTCTCCCGGACTTAACAGTATTTTTAATAGTTCTGACCACATGCTCCTGCTCTACAACATCTTCAAAAACAAGGGGTCTCCATTTTCTATATAAAGCTGTATATGACATATTTCCTTTCCTCTCTTTCATACGGCAGCCCATACTGACAGCCCACACTAATAGTACTCAAGATATTAACTGATTAGTCTATGTAAAATAATTAATCTACTGTATATACTAATTGCCTCTGAAAAATAGCTTATTTTAATAATAACACAGCTTTTGACTTGTATAATATAAATTTTATATTTTCCAGTCAATTACCACCAGCTTAGCTGGTGGCTTGATTAAGCCCTATAAGGGCATATTACTGGCATGCGCTACTCGCGCCCTGAATATACTGCCAATCGCAAAACATTTCCAGCGGCCACCCTAT
>Ga0134104_1000055_pt1 | contig 153342 bp, 145 predicted proteins | sample 15_3_2metaG_FD_94455 | JGI IMG/M metagenome (GOLD analysis project Ga0134104, IMG submission 94455) | Switchgrass degrading microbial communities from high solid loading bioreactors in New Hampshire, USA - 15_59_3.3_214_A2 metaG | ecosystem: Engineered > Bioreactor > Semi-continuous >...
AAAAATATGGTTCCAGAGTACATAAAGGTTTTGCATTAGTTCAGGCCGAACTAAATGAATTGTTTGAAAACTAACTTTTACATACAAGAAGTAGTTTACACAAACTTCTTGACACTATCAAGAGTGAAATTAAATATAATACATTTATTATAATAGGATATATTTTTCTTATTCCTCTCATATACATAAATCAAGCATTTCAATATGGGGGAAGAATATGAGAGGTTTAGCAAAGAAAATAGGCCTTGTTTTCTGCGTATTAACCGTTATAACAATAACTTTATATTCAATAGCAAAAGCCCAAAATCATAATCTTAATCCCGAATGGATAAAAAACTTTAATGATCCCGAGAATAAAAATAAGATATTAGCAGTTGTTTTAGACAATACGGGTTATTCCCAGTTGAGAGATCGAGTTGATCAAATCGATATAAAAGTTCATACAGGGGATTTACTGGGAGATACACAAAAGGAACTTATTTTAACAGTCTCACTGGAACCTAAAAAGTCCATTATTGCCGTATATCAGAAGGAAGATGGAGGATATAAATACGTAGGGTTAGTGGATACCTTTTTTGACATCTCAGGAGTTCAGACCATTCCTATGGGCAAAAAAGGGAAAGATATCGTTATTGTTCGTGAATATGTGGACCAGATGCTGGGAGCTTTTGAGAAAGGCACTTATTTAAGAGGGTATATATGGAATAATGGACAATTTCAGATGGTTCTTTCTGTTATAGAAGAATATCAAGGGTATTGGAATGAAATGTGGGATCAACCGCCTAAAACCAATCCAAGATGGCTTAGAGTAGCAGACAAAACCGACATCCAATGGGAGAACGGACCATATCCGGTCCTTAGAACCTTAGAACACCAATCCTATGCTAAATCAAAAAGCACTAACAGCATCAATATGCCAAGGGAAAGTGAATTTGAAGTCGTTGCTTCGAAGGAAGTTCCGAAAGTATACTATTGGAGTGAAAAGTATCAGCATTTTGTTTTAAATGAAGGAAAAGATATCAGGACAGGAGAAACCGTAGCGATTATAGAAGACTTATCTTTAAACCCATTCCAGCTGGCAGGTTTTGAACTCAATCAATATCGCATCAAAAGACAGGATGGCAAGATAGAAATAGTTCCCAAAAATCAAATTACCGATATTAAAACCCCTCTGAAAAAACCAGAGGGGTTTCATTATTGGCATTGACATGAATAGTTGTGTTTTTTATAATTTTTCCATAAAAGCTTTATAAAATGATTATTGGAGGCTAAAAAGATGAAATTATTTTTTATGTCGGATATTCATGGCTCAGCCTATTATGCCAAAAAAGCATTGGAAATGTTTAAAAAAGAAAAGGCAGACTATATTGTTATACTTGGAGATGAACTGTATCATGGACCAAGAAATCCACTGCCTTTAGAATACAATCCACAGGAAGTTATTGCGTTACTAAATAGTGTTGGGGATAAAATTATAGCGATCAGAGGGAATTGTGACAGTGAAGTAGATGAGATGGTATTGAATTTCCCGCTCATGTCCACATATTCTACGATTTTTTACAATGGAAAAAGATTATTCTTAACCCATGGACATGTTTATAATGAAGCCAATCTTCCTAAATTAAGCAGGGGAGATGTATTTATTTATGGGCACACTCATATTCCTAAAGCTGAAAAATCCGGGGAAATTTTTATAATCAATCCAGGTTCCGTTTCCCTGCCTAAAGAAAACAATCCAAATTCTTATGGAATCTTGGAAGATGATGTATTCAAAATAAAGACTTTAGAGGGCGAAACATTTAAGGAAATTAAAATAAGGTAGGGAACCCCTGCCTTATTTTATGAACCCTTTTTCTCTAAGTTCATTAGCATATTGCCTATCGGTTATTAAAATGTGATTGCTGATCCATTCAGAAAGAAAATTGAGGATATCTAATATGGCCTTTTGCTGGTCAGCATCGACTTTGTCCCCGGATATATGTGCTATTTTATCTATGTAAAAATTATGTTCGTTGCAGTGGCTGACAAATTTGCTGTAATTGTATTTTTCTAAAAGTTTTTCTTCGTATTCAAAATGATATTTGACATAATCCAAAAGTTCATCAACGATGGTCATAATTTCATCATAATGATCGTATCCGTCATTTAACATTGCCAGATTATAAGCATGGTACCCAATTTCAAAAAGTCTCTTGTGCTGTTCGTCGATTTCCGGGATATTAAGGCTGTAGCGGTCTTTCCATTCAAAGCTCATTTGCAGATTCCTCCTTAGTTTATAAAATACTGGTTATATTATATCATAGTATTTCATTATTTTACAGTATATCCCCATTGACTAAGTTTTTTTTGTGTTCCAATCCATACGGGAGTTCCAGGTTTAACAATTGAAAATAGCCTTTCGACATCTTTATTCTGCATTCTTATACATCCCTTTGAAACAAAATATCCGATACTCCATTCATTATTGGTGCCATGAATACCAAAAACATATCCATCGGATATATTAAGGCCCATCCAGCGATAGCCCAGAGGATTTTCCGGAACGCCTCCTTTAATGTTTTTCCATGCAGGATTCACAACTTTATTTTGGATTTTCCATTTTCCTTCCGGTGTAAAACTAGGTTCTTTGCCTGTTGCTACCGGAAACTTTTCAATAACGTTCTTTCCCTTTAATAAGGTTAATGTATTGGAAGATTTATTAATGGTAATCCAATATCCGTTTGTAGGGCATTTAGTTACGATGGTTTGTATATTAGGAGCAGTCATACCTGATTCGATCAATATTTTATTGATTGCATTCACAGTACTTTTTCCTACAATTCCATCAACTTTCAGACCGTGATCCTTTTGGAATTTAAAAACAATATTTTTCATATTTTGGTCAAACATATAGGAGGTTGTGGAAATCGGATAGCCTATTTTTTTTAAGGCTTTTCGAATTTGCATGACGTCTTCTCCGACTTGCCATGGATATAAGGTTCGGGTGAATTTAATACCTCCTTTTGCATTAAGATATGGATAGGGTTCGCTGCTCGCGTCTACAATTTGATTAGGATAAATGGCAACCAGAGGAATATCGTCAAAGGTTTCGTTTTTTGCAATATTGGGGTTGTTAGGGAAGATCATCAGTAAAACCAAACCTATAAAAATGATACTATACAGTATTCTTTTCAAGGTTTTCACCATCCCAAATATAGTATGACTTTTATATTCTATTTTTCGAGGAAGTATTATAGAACTATTATCTTAGAAAATTTCTGCAAGAAAGTTTAGTCTCTTGCAAATCATGCGCGTCAATTTCCATCTTGCCCGGGAAATTTTTTATTACACAGGGAATCCTTAAGGATTTCCTGTGTAATAAAAAAATCCTCGTGACTTATCACGAGGACTACATTTATTCTTCAACAACAATTACAGAAACGGGACATGCTTCTTGTGCTTCGATGGCAGCATCTTTGGCGTCTTCAGGAACTTCATCCACGTATACCTCAGCCAGTCCGTCATCTGCCATACGAAATACTTCTGGGCATACCTCAGGGCAGGTTCCACAACCAATACAGCCATCCCTATCTATTTTTGCAATCATTGTTTTAATTCCTCCTTTATATATGGTATAACTATTTTAATATTTTTTCCCGAAAGGGTCAATTATTATACTTTAAAATAAAAAAGATATTTAAAATTTTTTCTAATTTTATGTGAATGCTATACAATTGTAATTGACACAAATGATGGATGTGTTATGATAAATTTTGATATTTTATTAGAAAATGAGGGGATATGATGGAAAGACAGAAACGTTTAGTAAAATTAGCGGGGCCGATTTTTATTGAGCTGTTATTATCTTTGCTTCTTGGTATTGTTGATATTTTTATGTTAAGTCAATACGATGACCGAGCAGCTGGAGCAGTAGGAGCGTCAAACCAGATCATTAATAATCTCAATTTGATTTTTGCAATTATATCTGCCGGAACAGCTGTATTGGTGGCACAAAATGTAGGGGCTAAAAAGCAGGAGGAGATAGAGAAAGTCAGTGCAGTATCCCTTGTTGTGAATTTAATTATAGGTATAATCATCAGCACAATTATGATTATATTTGGAAAATCAATTTTGCAGGGAATAGGTGTCAGCCCTGATCTGATGCACTATGCTTATGAATATACTTTTATTGTAGGAGGCGCACTATTTGTTCAGGCGGTTTTAAACACTTTACTGGCCATTATCAGGAGCCATGGATATACAAAACAGAGTATGTTTATTACGGGTATAATGAATATTGTAAATATTATCGGAGATGCTGTATTTATATTCGGATGGTTCGGGATGCCTGTCCTGGGGGTAAAAGGCGTAGCGCTTGCAACTACTTTCAGTAAAATATGTGCTGTCATTGCAGCATTCACCTTCTTAGTAAGAAGTGTACTCTCGGTCAAAATGTTTAATCGTCTTAAAGAACATTCAATACATATTTTAAAAGAACTATTTCGTATAGGGTTTCCTGCAGCCATGGAAAATATGTCATATAGTTTGTCTCAAACTGTATTAATGAGTATTATACTGATTAATCTTGGAGATATAGCCTATATTACAAGGACATATGTATGGCAGATCAGCTGGATTGCGTGCATATTTGTCCTGGCTGTTGGACAGGCGAATCAAATCATCATCGGGCAATTGGTTGGTGCCGGTGAAATAGAGGAAGCTTATAAGACAGGTTTTAATAATTTAAAAATTGGAATGGCTTTTGCCATAATGGGAGCATTTATTCTGTTCTTTTTTGGAAAAACACTTACAAGTGTATTTTCAAAGAATCCTGCAATTATTGTTTTAGGCGGAGCTACCCTTATGGTAGATGCTTTTTTAGAGCCCGGAAGAGTCTTCAATGTCGTATTGATTAATGGCCTCCGGGGAGCAGGAGATGTGATTTTCCCTGTAGTGATGGCCATGATTTCCATGTGGAGTTTTGGAGTATTGGGTGGCTATATTTTTAGTGTTGTTTTGGGTTATGGACTTCCTGGAATATGGATGGGGATGGTTATAGATGAATGGTTTAGAGGTATATGTATGATTTTCAGATGGAAGAGCAGAAAATGGACAAGAAGATGGCAGACTGAGTAAAAGAATAAAAAAGTAGAAAGGTGTTTTAGGGCCTTTCTACTTTTTTAGGTTAAAACTCTTAATTTTTCAATACGGTTTTTGTCAATGTCTTCAACGATAAATTTAATATGATCATATTCCACATTTTCTCCCGGTTCAGGAAGGCGACCAAGAATTCCGATGACGAAACCGCCTATAGAATCAAAGTCTTCAGATTCAATATTTGTACCGATCATTTCATTGAGAAAGTCGATTCTCGTACTTCCGTCAACAATATATTCATCTTCTTTGATCACTTGTATTTCTTCTTCTTTTTCATCATATTCGTCTTCGATATCACCTACGATTTCCTCAACCAGATCTTCCATCGTCACAATACCTGCCGTACCGCCATATTCGTCCAAAACAATGGCCATAGGCGTTCTTTTGGCACGCATTTCAGCAAATAGCTCCGAGGTACCCTTAAATTCATAGGTGAAGAAAGGAGGACGGATGATTTGTTTTAAATCAAATTTATCTTGATTTCCTTCAAAGAAAATCAAGTCTTTTATATATAAAATACCAACAATATTATCGGTATTGTCTTCATATACAGGCATTCTTGAAAATTGCTCTGCCTTAAACAAATCAATAATTTCATCATAAGTTGCATTGATTTCTACAGCAACCATATCTGTTCTTGGAGTCATTACATCTTTTGCCTGGGATTCTCCAAATTCGAAAACATTATAAATCATCTTCTTTTCGTCGCCCTCTAAAACACCCTCTTCATGGCTGACATCCACCATGGTTTTTAACTCCTCTTCTGTTATGAAGGAGTTCTGCTTTTGTGGATCCCCTCCTAATAACTTAATGAGAAAGTTAGTAATAAACATAAGGACAGTTACAATAGGACTTAAGATCACTGTAATGACAGAAATTATTTTAGATACCTTCAGGGCAACTTTTTCTGAATTTTGAACAGCCAATGATTTTGGGGTTATTTCGCCAAAAATTAATACAAGAAGCGTCATAAGCCCCGTTGCTATACCTGCTCCTGCACTTCCAAAACGCTTGATCGCCAGAGAGGTTGCCAAAGCAGAAGCACCTATATTTACAATATTGTTTCCTACTAAGATTGCTCCTAATAATTTACTAGGGTTTTCTATCAACCTGTTAATTATATCTGCCCCTTTAATCTTTTCATCCACCATATGTCGAAGACGTATTTTGCTTAAAGACATCAAAGCGCTTTCAGACGCAGAGAAAAAAGCAGAAAAAGATAAAAGAATTAATAGGGCCAAAGCCTGCCATAGCTCACCAGGTTCCAAATCAAATCACACTCCTAAAAATTTAATCCTACACTGCCTTGCAGCCTTTGAAAGATTATAACATAAAAAATTGATTTTTCATAGTCTTTTACATATTTGCATAAAAAAATGGTGAATGATTATACTTCTTTTAAATGAATTATGGGTTGAATAAGAAGTTGTTATACTTTTTAATATGTGATAATATGCTTATTTTCTTCATTTCTTTTTAATTGGGTATCGAATATAAATTTACGAATGAGATCAGGATGCTTTGGGTTTTCATGTTTAAATTCAATCGCATAAGATTTATTGTAAGTGTTAACGAAGTCATTTAAGTTTTTAGGGATTGAATCATTCATAGAAGCAATAAATTGAATTACGGAAGTCGTTGGAATTATTTCAAAAAATGGAGTTGGAACTTCTTTTAAAACAATTCCTTTTAGATTTTTAACAGGAATAAGAGGGATATCAATAAAGACGTCATTTTCTTTCTCCAGAGTTTGAGATGTAACAATTCCTAGTCCACCTTCACTGATATTATAAAAGATTGCCTCGCTGGATATATCTAAATCGGGAATATACAGAGTGGCCGTACCTAATACCTTAAGACGGAAGTATTTTCTATTTTGGATTTTATTTATGGGAGATAGGACTTTAATATTTGCGACGTTCTTGTGTATGGATGAAATAGTGCCTTGAAAAGAGAAAAGAGAACTTTCTCGAAAAATTTTAATATCATAAGTTTTGTTTAAATAAATATTTGAATCAACATTTTCGAGGTTTAATCGTATGACTATTGTCTCCCCGGCTATATTTATTATTGAACCGAATAGATTAAGATCAGGATTATCGGGATCAGATAGTTTTAGAGGCAAATCGAGAAGATACTCTTTTATTTTTTTCAATTTTACTATACTCATATATACCACCCCTCAATGTATTATTACAACAATAAAATCTAAATTTTGCATATTTGATCCAATGAATAAAATACTAAATTTTACTTATAATGATTATATAAAATGTAGTAAGAAAGGAAGATCGTATGAAGAAATATATATGTTTATTAATATTTATGGGAATGTTCCTCTCATTATTCGGTTGTGCCAATAATAATACAACAAATAATCAGGGAGGGACAAATGTTACAGATAATGGCGGTACAAGCACAGATAATACGAATACAGAGCCAGATGTTATAGGAGATTTAAAGGATGGGGAATATACTGCCCAGGGAGAAAAAAGAGAACAGGGCAGTGAGGAAGCAACAGTTGTTATTGATGGCGGAAAAATTACCGCTATTACTTTAAGAAGATTGGATGCACAAGGTAATGAAGTTAATTATGACAATTGGACGGGAGAAGAAAAAGATGGAAAAACCTATCCTAATTTAAAGCAATATCGTATTGATATGGCGAATAGGATGATCGAAGCACAAACCTATGATGTGGATACAATTGCAGGAGCTACCCAGAGTTGTGAATCATGGAAATTAGCTGTTAAAAGAGCATTGGAACAAGCAGCCCAATAATGTGTACCCAAAGGTGCACATTTTAATTTTTTATTTTATTCTACAAAAAACATTGTCTTTTGGTAAAGTCGTGTTAAAATGATAAATAGGAGTCGCAGTAAGAGTACAAGGGGGATTCTATGCATAATAATTTTGAGCCAAGAGACAACTTGAATGAAGGAAACCAGTGCTGCAATCAATTGAAACTCTTAATCAACGCCTTTAATGCCCTGGAAATAGCAATTTGTATCATGGACGGAGAAGGGCTTTTTGTATATGTAAACGATGTCTATTGCAGACTTTATGGATATCAACAAGATGAGTTACTGGGACAGCCTTATCATTTGGTTATTCCTCCTGATGAGAGTGATCAATATTGGAATGAACATAATAAATTTATGAAAGAAGACAGCGTCTATTCAGGGGAACGAATTATAAAACAAAAAAACGGAAAAACTATACACGCATTGATTACAATTGTTAAAATTAAAGATGGCATGAATAATTATTATAAATTGATTACTTTAACGGACATTACTGAGAAAATAAAGGCAGAGTTAGAAGTAAAGAAATTCATGATGGCAGTCGGGCAGACAGTAGATTGGGTGATCATAACCAATAAACATGGGATCATCGAATATGCCAACGAGTCTGTTGCAAGAATAACAGGTTATAGTATTGAAGAGATTATAGGAAAGACCCCTTCTATTTGGAAGTCTGATAAATATAATCAGGATTTTTATAAAAATCTGTGGGATACTATTTTATCAGGCAAACCTTATCAAAATGTCATTATAAACAGAAAGAAAAATGGTGAACTCTTTCATTTAAGTCAGAGTATTTCGCCCCTAAAAAGTGAAGACGGAGAGATACTATACTTCGTTTCAACAGGAAAAGATATTACGGAAAGTGTGGTATTAGAAGACAAGCTCTATTATCTTTCTTATTATGATATGATCACAGGTTTGCCGAATCGTACCGAATTTAGTAGAAGAATTACTCAAGCCATAACCAATGCAGAATTAGGAACCAGAAAAGTAGCAATTCTTATTATGGATATCAATAAGTTTATTTTTATTAATGAAACCTTTGGTACCGAAATCGGGGATATGGTGCTTCGAAGCATTGGAAATCAATTATCAAAAGCCATAGGCAAGAAAAATGTAGTTGCCCGTATCGGAGGAGACGAATTTGGAATTATATTAGAAGATATAAAAAGTTCTGAAGATATCTTCGTATATATAGATAAAATTTTTAAATTAATTCAGCAGCCCATTAGAATAGATGAGCAGGAAATAGTGCTTTCTATGTCTATGGGAATTTCTATATATCCTAATGATGGGAAAGATATGAAGCAGCTTTTATCCAAGACAGAAATAGCTCTTTCTTTGGCACGAAGAAGTGAAACGAACACATATATGTTCTATGGAGAACACATGAATTCGGATGCAAAGAATTTTTTATTGATGGAAAATAAACTTTTAAAAGCAATTAAAAATAATGAATTTACCGTTTATTATCAGCCGTATTTTAATTTAAAAACCCATACATTAGCAGGACTTGAAGCGTTAGTGAGATGGGATGATAGAGAAAGTGGCATCATTTCACCGGGGGTTTTTATACCTATTCTCGAAGAAACAGGATTTATCAAGGAAGTGGGCCGTCAGATCATTCAAATCGTATGCCGTCAGCTAAGAGAGTGGATTGATCAAGGCTATCATGTTGTGCCGGTTGCCATTAATCTTTCGCCGGTCCAGTTCAGAAGCAGTACTTTATTGGAAGATATTATGGAAGCAGTAAAAGGATATGATTTAAATCCGAATTTAATTGTATTTGAAATTACGGAATCTACTTTTATGGAAGATATTGCTGCGACCTATGAAGTATTAAAAGAAATGAAACATGCTGGTTTCACTATTTCAATCGATGATTTTGGCACAGGATATTCTTCTTTGAGCTATCTGAAGAAGTTTCCGGTAGACCATTTGAAGATAGATTTATCCTTTATTAGAGACATTACTAAAGATACAGATGATAAAGCTATTGTAAATGCAATTATTTCCATGGCTCATCATCTCAATTTAAAGACTATTGCAGAAGGCATTGAACAAGAAGAGCAGCTTAAGGAGTTATATTCTCTTCAATGTGATATTGGGCAGGGGTATTATTGGAGTAAGCCGGTGCCTGCTCATATCGTAGAATCATTCCTTAAATATGGCCTTCGAAACGATATCACTGATACAGAAGAGTTCTAACAGAATATAACATAAATTTTTACTTTATTTATCCTCATAAATTTGCATAATTATGATTCTTGTATTAATATAATAGGATAATAAAAGTAGGAGGTCTATAATGGGGATTAAAATTGTTGCAGACAGTAGTTGTGATTTGACAGCTCAAATGAAAGAAGAAATAAACATTGAAATTGCCCCTTTAACACTTCAATTGGAAGACAAAAAATATGTTGATGATGAGCAATTAGATGTTAGAGAATATGTAAAGGAAATGAGCGAGTGCAAATCTGCACCGAAGACAGCTTGCCCGTCTCCGGAGGAGTTTATGAAAAAGTATGAAGGAGACGATAGTGTATTTGTCGTTACTTTATCTTCGAATCTAAGTGGAACCTATAATAGTGCCGTATTGGCAAAAGAGATGTATTTGGAAGAAGTAGGAAACAAATTCATACATGTATTCGATTCTCTTAGCGCTTCGGTGGGAGAAACACTCATAGCGCTTAAAATCCACGAGTTATCAAAAATTAATCTTGAAGAATCAGAGATTGTACAGAAAGTGAATAAATATATTAAAGAAATGAAGACATTTTTCCTGCTGGAAAGCCTGGATCATTTAGCAAAAGCAGGACGTCTTAGTCCTTTCATTGCAAAGATCGCTTCTGTATTATCTATTAAGCCGATTATGGGTTCAACAGAAGAAGGAACTATCCGACTGGTTCAAAAAGTAAGAGGCTATAAAAAGGCATTTGATAAATTTGTAGATATCATAGGAGAAGAAGGAAAGAATTTCGAAGAGAAAATTTTAGGTATTGCCCATTGCAATTGCTTGGAAAGGGCTTTAAAATTTAAAGAAGAAGTTCTTAAGAAATATAATTTTAAAGATATCATTATTGTAGAAATGAGAGGTTTAAGTTCCACCTATGCAGATGATGGGGGACTTGTCATAGCATTTTAGTATGTCGGGCGAAGGTTTTCGCCCATTATTGTTATTACATATCAAATATCAAAAGCCCTTTGGTTAAAATCCCTATCCCAGTAAAAAGGAATTCTTGTTATTTTGAAGAATTCATTATAAAAGGCAGGTGATAGGGATGATGTTAGGAAAAGAACAGACGATAGTCTTTCAGTGTGCAGCTTGTGGAAGGTTTTGTTTTAATGATTTTTCACTTTTTAATTTTTCAGGTAAAAAAGAAGAATATCTAGGTTGCAAATGTGGAAAAACTTCTATTAGAATTATTTTTAAAGATAGAAAAAAGATCTCTATTTTGGTCCCTTGCTTTTTATGCAGTGAAATACATACCTTTGGCTTTTCTATGGATAATTTCTTTTCCGATTCGTTAAAAACCCTTCAATGTCCCAAAAAAAATATGAAAATTGGATTTATTGGAAAAGACGAGAGTGTCCGAGATGCATTGGATCATCATGAAGATCTGCTCAAGTCTATTCTGGAAGAAATGGGAATCCCTGAATTGTGTAAGAATATCGAAGTATCTATTGAAAGTATTAATTATATACATGATTTGGCTGAATTAGGTAAGATTCATTGTGAATGTGGCAATAATAATGTAGAAATGGATGTACTTACGAATGTAATAAAATTAAGATGTAAACTTTGTGGAAATGAGATGAGCTTATTAACGAGGAACAATGAGGACTTAAAATTTATTCAAGCTCAGACGATTATATATCTTAAAAAAGGTAGGACTATTTTACTATGAGATGAGACTAATTCCAGATATGTATATATTTGTTTTAAGATGGACATATAGTATAGAATAATGTTATATTTTTACTATATTCCAAAGTTAAAAGCAAGGAGATGTACTAATGATGGAAGATAAAGATTATGTTGAAAATGATTATGAGCTTGAAGAACAGGACTATTTTGAACGCGAAGAGCAAAAAAGGATTAAAGAAGAATTGGATGCTTTGCTGAGGGAGACGAATCCTCTTAACCAGGAACGCAGGCTCACGGCAGAAGAATTGGAGAACTTTTATAGCCTTACGGCAAGGCGGAAAAAAAAGAAAAGACATAGCTTGAAAAAAAAGATTATGCGTATTGCAGTGCTAGGAACAGGCGCTTTATTAATCATTATAATAATGTGGGTGACATTCAATTCGATACAATCCTTATTTAATAGCAGAGAAACTGAATTAGCCCAGGCAAGTCAACAACAAATAGAAGAATTAAATACCCAAATTAGTAGTTTAAAAAAAGAAAATCAAGAACTATCCTCTGAAAATTTACGTCTGAAATCAGAAATAGAAGAACTTAAGTCTCAAATCCAGGAACAGTCTTTAATCATTTCCCAAGTATCCTCTAAATCCTCTGAAACTGAATCTTCCCAAACCAATGAAAAAAGTGAAACCACAAGTGCACAGACTACTCAGGTTACATATTATACCGTGCAAGAGGGAGATACTTTATGGAAGATCAGTACAAAGTTATACGGCAATGGACGGTATTACAAAAAGATCATGAATTATAATCATTTGAAAAGCGAAAATGATTTAATAAAAGGCATGAAATTAGAAATACCAAAACTGTAAGCATAAAGGTGGTAAAACATGGATAATGATTGGAGCAGTAAGACCCTTGCGGACTTAAGGGAAATAGCAAAAGAACTAGGAGTAAAAAGTGTTTCAAAATACAAAAAAAGTGAACTTATAGAATTAATAAATGAAATCCATTCAATGAATGAAGTCCGTTCGATGGATGAAGTGAAAGAAAACGAAGACAAGGAAATTGCAGATAAAGGAATTGAAGATAAGGAAGATTCTCAGGATGCAATTAAAGTTCCAACGGGAATTGGACAGTTAGACAGTGGGATCGTTGAAGAAGGCGTATTGGAAGTACTGGCAGATGGATATGGTTTTTTACGTTCTGAAAACTATCTTCCGGGGACTAAAGATATTTATGTTTCTCCTTCTCAAATACGACGATTTAATTTAAAAACAGGAGATTTGGTGAAGGGAAATATACGTATTCCTAAAGAAAATGAAAAATTTAGCGCATTATTGTATGTAAAAGAAGTTAATGGAGATCATCCTGATGTTGCAGCCAAACGTCCCAATTTTGAAGATCTAACACCCATCTACCCTACAGAAAAAATTCGTTTGGAATGTGACCAATTAGAGCTGTCCACGAGACTTATTGATTTAATAGCGCCTATAGGAAAAGGTCAGAGAGGAATGATTGTAGCACCTCCTAAAGCAGGGAAAACAGTGCTTTTAAAAAAGATTGCCAATGCAATCACTAAAAACCATCCGGAAGCCAGACTGATTGTACTTCTCATAGATGAAAGACCCGAAGAAGTAACTGACATGAAGCAATCCATTCAAGGAGAAAATGTTGAAGTCGTTTATTCAACTTTCGACGAACAACCAGAGCATCACAAAAGGGTTGCAGAGATGGTATTGGAAAGGGCTAAAAGGCTGGTAGAACAGAAAAAAGATCTTATTATTTTATTAGACAGCATTACCCGTTTGGCAAGGGCCTATAATCTTACAATTCCTCCCAGTGGCAGGACTTTATCTGGAGGTCTTGATCCTGCTGCACTTCATATGCCTAAAAAATTCTTCGGAGCCGCAAGAAATATTAAGGAAGGCGGTAGTCTCACGATTCTAGGAACAGCTTTAGTAGAAACAGGAAGTAAAATGGATGAAGTGATCTTTGAAGAATTTAAGGGAACAGGAAATATGGAATTGGTTTTAGACAGAAGACTCTCAGAAAAACGCATCTTTCCAGCTATTGATATTTACAAGTCAGGAACCAGAAGAGAAGAACTGCTTCTTAACCAAAACGAACTGGAAGTGGTTTATGGAATACGCAAAGCCATGAGTCGTATGACTTCTACTGATGTAACAGAAAGTATTATTGATACGCTTATGCATACAAAAAATAATCAGGAGTTTATCAGTATTATTGAGAAAAAATTGTAAATTAAAACTACCCTTGCAACAATGGAAGGTATATGTTATAATACGAATGTTGTCGCTATAGAGATATTATATAGAGAAATAAAACGGATAAAAGTCTAAAGCAGATATTGTGTGAAAGAGGTGAAAAGAATGAAAGCAGATATTCATCCAAATTATGAAGAAGCTACAGTAGTATGTAACTGTGGAAATACTTTTAAAACAGGTTCTGTAAAGAAAGAAATACGTGTAGAAGTTTGTTCCCAATGTCATCCTTTCTATACCGGGAAACAAAAAGCAGCAGCGGCAAAAGGTCGTATTGATAAGTTCAATAAAAGATATGGAATTGGGCAAGAACAGTAAGGGGTTGAGGCGGTTGCACTCAACCCTTTTTTTTAAACAAGGAAAATTGATCCTGCTTGAAAGAATTAAGTTTTTTGTTCAAAAATGCGATAGTTCTGTAAGTTATGAATAGAAGGGTCAATTTGTTAACAATATGACAGGGGGTGAGGGATTTGAAGCGTACAAATGTTGGCGGGCAGGCCGTTATTGAAGGCGTTATGATGAGAGGATCAAAAACTTATACTGTGGCAGTTAGAAAACCGGACCAGGAAATCGTTATGGATAAAAAGCCAGTTACTGCTATTATGACGAAGTATGCTATATTTAAACTTCCTCTTCTTAGAGGTGTTGCAGTGTTTATCGATTCTATGGTGATAGGGATTAAAACATTGGCGTATTCTGCAGAATTTTTTGAAGTGGAAGAGGAAAGCAAACCTTCAAAGGTTGAAGAGTATCTAGAGAAAAAACTTGGGGATAAATTAGAAGATTATTTGATAGGATTTTCAATTGTTGTATCCATTATATTGGGGATTGCTTTATTTATGGTGACACCTCTTTTCTTATCCAGATTATTTAAGAATTTCATTACCAATGTTTGGCTTCAAAATCTCTTAGAAGGTGCTATTAGAATTGCTATTTTTCTTATTTATATTTATTTGATTTCCCAGATGAAGGATATTCAAAGAGTATTTCAATATCATGGTGCAGAGCATAAAACCATAAACTGCCTGGAACATGAAGAAGAGCTAACCGTTGAAAACGTAAAAAAACACAGCCGACTGCATAAGAGTTGTGGAACCAGTTTTCTTCTTGTCGTAATGCTTGTCAGTGTTGCAGTTTTTGCAGTATTTAATATTGAAAGCCCGTTACTTAGGGTGTTGAGCAGAATTATTTTTGTTCCGCTCATTGCAGGGCTTTCCTATGAAGTCATCCGATGGGCAAGGAAATCGGAAACTAAGTTAGCCTGCTGGATTAGTATTCCGGGAATGTGCCTGCAAAAGACATTCACCACCAGAGAACCAGATGATGCACAGATTGAGGTAGCAATCACTGCATTGAAAGGAGTTCTGGAGGATGAAGAAGACAATTGAAAAAGTCCTGGCTGAGGGAAAGGCCCTATTAAAGGATGCTCATATCAGAACATGGGCATTGGATGGGGAAATTCTTCTTTCCCATGTTCTTTCTTTCTCCAGAGTTCAACTTTTTACACATTCAAAGGATGAAATTTCAGAAGAACAGGAAAAAGTTTATAAAGACCTTATTTATAGAAGGCTAAAGGGAACTCCTACTCAGTATTTGACTAATGAACAGGAGTTTATGTCTCTTCCTTTTTATGTCAATAATCATGTTTTAATTCCGAGGCAGGATACGGAAATATTGGTTGAAACGGCATTGGAATTGATCGATCGGAAAAAAGAATTTCAAGTTTTAGATGTTTGTACGGGCTCAGGCTGTATTGGCATAAGTATTGCCTACTATGCTCCATTAAGTCGCGTTATTGGTATAGATATTTCAGAGCCTGCCCTTAATGTGGCAGAACATAATGCAAAGTTGAATCAAGTTAATGACAGGATTCATTTTATAAAAGGCAATCTTTTTAAAGGAGTTCCTGAAGATTTAAAAGGAACCATTGATATGATTGTATCCAATCCCCCATATATTCCTACAGATGAAATCAAAGGGCTTATGAAAGAAGTGAGTGAATATGAGCCGACAATCGCTTTAGACGGGGGAAAAGATGGATTGGATTTTTATCGGTTCATTGTTAAAGACGGAAAAGAATATCTTAAATCTGGAGGAATTCTTCTTTTTGAAATAGGATATAATCAGGGAGATGAAGTCGCTTGGCTTTTAAAATCCCATGGATTTAATAGTGTTGAAATAAAAAAAGATTTGGCAGGGCTGAACAGAGTAGTTTTTGGAATAAAGGAATAGGGGTGAAAGCATGTTTGACAGATTAGAAGAAATACTAAAAAAATATGAGATTCTTTCAGAAAAAATAAGTGACCCTGAAGTGATCAGCAACCAAAGTGAATGGCAAAAAATGATGAAGGAATACAGCGATTTGCGTCCTTTGGTTGAAAAATATAAAGAATACAAAGCAACGAAAGAAGCGATTGAAGAAGCCAATATGCTTTTAGAAGATAATTTGGAAGAAGACTTTCGTCAGCTGGTGAAAGAAGAACTGGCAGAAAATAAGGACAAAATTGTTAAGATTGAAGAAGAGTTAAAGATCCTTCTTCTTCCTAAAGACCCTAACGATGAGAAGAATGTTATCGTTGAAATTCGTGGAGGAGCAGGAGGAGACGAAGCAGCTCTATTTGCAGGAGATCTTTTTAGAATGTACTCAAGATATGCCGAAAGAAAACGCTGGAAAGTAGAAATTATGGACAGCAATGAAATCGGCATTGGAGGCTTTAAAGAAATTGTATTTATGATTCAGGGAAGCGGTGCTTATTCAAGGCTCAAATATGAAAGTGGAGTACATCGTGTTCAACGTATTCCAGTTACAGAGTCTGGAGGAAGAATTCACACATCTACGGTTACCGTTGCGGTGCTTCCGGAAGCTGAAGAAGTTGACGTTGAATTGGATATGAACGATATTCGGGTGGATGTTTTCCGTTCTTCAGGAAATGGTGGACAAAGTGTTAACACGACAGATTCCGCTGTACGAATCACTCATATGCCTACGGGAATCGTTGTAAGTTGTCAGGATGAAAAATCCCAGCTAAAAAATAAAGAAAAAGCTCTAAAAGTTCTTAGGGCAAAATTATATGAAATAGAGCTGGAAAAACAACAGAAGGAATTGGCAGCAGCAAGAAAAAGCCAAGTGGGAACAGGAAACAGAAATGAAAGAATCCGTACTTATAATTTCCCTCAAGGAAGAGTAACAGATCATAGAATAGGTTTGACCCTTCACAGATTAGATGATATTCTGGACGGGGACTTAGATGAGGTTATTGAGAATCTTATTACAGTTGACCAAACAGAAAAGCTTAAAAATGAAGTTCAATAAACGACGCCTGGGCAAGACGCCTGGGCATTTTTATATTCTTTAATTCTGGATACTGTATACCGAGTTTGAATAGGATTAATTTTTATAATATAATTTTATTATCCATATTTAATAATATAATTTCTAAGGTGTAAAACCTATAATGTACAGGCGATAATGAAATTAATATTTTAGGAGGAATGATCATGGGTGGTATAGAATCTCTTTTACAAGGATTGGAAGAAAAGAAGTTCCTTTTGGATTTGGTACTTCTTTTAAGTGCTGCTTCCATAGGAGGATGGCTTTCAAGTCTCATCAAAATGCCTAAGGTATTAGGACAAATTCTTTTAGGAATTATTTTAGGACCGACTGTATTAGGATGGCTTAATGGACAAAATGAAATGATTCATACGATGTCTGAAATCGGAGTTATATTCCTGATGTTTTTAGCAGGGTTGGAAACGGATATTAATGAATTAAAGTCTTCTGGTAAGGGTGCTTCTCTTATTGCTGTCGGAGGTGTTATTTTTCCTTTATTTTTTGGAACGATCATTCCATATGTTTTCTTTAAAGAATATCTGCCTGGAGGTGATGGACATCAGCAATTACTTTTTGCTCTTTACATAGGAACCATTTTAACAGCTACTTCTGTTAGTATTTCGGTATCAGTATTAAGAGATATGAAAAAGCTGAACAGCAAAGAGGGAGTTTCTATACTGGGAGCAGCGATTATAGACGATGTACTGGGCATTGTCTTACTGGCGGTTATTACAGGGATGGCTAATCCATCGGGAAATGGCAATATCATTGGGTTAATCATTAGAATTGTATCTTTCTTTATATTATCTTTTATCATTGGAGTCATTATATCCAAATTAATTACTTCTTTTGCTATGGATTCGGCCTGGAGTGAGAGAATTATTGTTTTTGCCATTATTTTGTGTTTTCTGTTTGCATTTATGGCTGAAGTCTTTAAGATTGCTGCGATTACAGGTGCATATGTAGTTGGAGTTATTTTTTCTACAACTCCTTATCAACGCAAGATCACTAATAGGATTCAGGTACTGGCATATTCTTTATTCACACCGATTTTTTTTGTGAGCATTGGGTTAAAAGTAGCGATTACATCAGAAATTTTAAAGTATTGGAAATATGCAATTGTGGTTGTGCTTATTGCCGTATTTGGAAAAATCATAGGATGTGGATTGGGAGCTTTATTATCCAAATTTAAATTAAGACAGGCATTACAAATAGGTGTTGGTATGATTGCAAGAGCAGAAGTAGCGTTGATTATTGCCAGTCAAGGTGTTGCCGCTAAAGTGATCACAGATGCTACCTTTACAAGCATCGTTCTTTTAGTTGTCATTTCTACTTTAGTGACGCCTCCTCTTCTAAAGTATGCCTTCAGTAATGAGAAGGCCCAGGAAACTGTTTAGGTTTAATAAAATACTTATAATAAAGGAGAAGATACACTATGTATGCATTATTTATTGTATTAAATGAAGTGGAATATCTTCCTGATATACTGTATAAAATACGACAGCTAGGCATTAGAGGTGCAACCGTGATTGACAGTATGGGGTCCAGAGCCATTGAAGAAAAATCCAGATATGATATCCCGTTGATTGGTGGATTTATGAAATCTTTAGAGGGAGGTACACAAAGTAATAAAACGATTTTTTCGGTTATTGAAAGAGAAGAGCAAGTGGAGCTCGTTATGGAGTATGTGGAAAGAATTCTTGGAGGAGATATGCAAAAGCCGAATAAAGGTATTATGTTCGTATTGCCGGTGACCCATATGCGGGGAGGAGAACTTCAGAGACATATTGAAAGCAGGGAAAAGAAAAAGATTTTGGATAAAGAATTAAAAAGCGAATATTATTAAAATTTTTCGTCAATGGATAAAGGGGCGATTGAATGGAACCAAAAGGATATGTCCTTTTTATAGTATTAAGTAATGCCAAAAATTTAAAAACGGTATTAAAGTGTCTAAAAAGCTTCAATATTACAGGGGCTACTGTTATGGATTCGGTAGGCTCTGCAAATTTATACAGCATGGATGATATTTATATTCCTATGATTGCAAGTTCAATGAGAAATCTGGATTATAGCAGTACACATGGAAAGACTGTATTTTCTGTCATTAAGGACGAGGATACGGTACTGAAAGTGATGGATAAAATAGAACATGCATTAAATATAGACATAAAAAATCTTGGGAAAGGTATTATGTTTACTGTCCCTATTTATTCAATGAAGGGACTTATAGAACACCAATAACTTTATTCTATTTGAATAAATCACCCCATAAGATAATTAAGAGAACTGTATCTTATGGGGTGATTTTATGTTTTCGGCAGCCTCCAGTTTCGGATTAGGGTACATGACTGGATTTATGGGTATTTTAACAGGAATCCTATTATCCTTTCTCACTTCTAAAAAGGGAAAGCGATTTCAGGGAACCATTATGGGATTTACAGCCGGACTGATGATTGCTACTGTTTGCTTTGATCTTTTGCCGGAAGCTTTTTCGCGTGGAGGATTATATATTGGAATTATTGGAGTTTCTTTAGGCGTTCTCTTAACAGTAAAATTGGACAATATACTTGATGCCTATATGAAGAAAATTAAGCATTTCAAAGGTTCCCAATATCTTAAAACAGGATTATTGATGGCTTTGGGCATCTCGATTCACAATATACCAGAAGGTATTGCCATAGGTGCATTGGCTCAAAGTTCGATTGATGCCGGTATTAGACTTGCCTTGATAGTTGCCCTTCACTGTATACCGGAAGGAATTGCCATCGCTATTCCTTTAAAAGAAGCAGGTATAAAAAAGAAAGTTATCGCTTATTATGCCTTTATTTTTGCTCTGCCTATGGGATTGGGAAGTATTATAGGTTATTTAATCAGTGGAATATCCATACTTTTTGTTACGCTTTCATTGGGATTTGCAGGAGGGATTATACTTTATGTAACTTGCGGGGAGATCCTTCCCGAATCAAAGGAAATGTGGGGAGGACGATTATCTACCATTGGAACGATGATTGGTATCATTCTGGGGATTACAGTTGCTTCACACTTAGGATAAATTCAGTCTTAAATCGATATTTGTAGATAAAATTCAATAAATATTGACAAGACAGAATATTTATCGTATAATTTTACCAATATAGTAAGTCAGAACTCACTGGGGTGGTAAAAAATGGGTTCGAATTTAACTCACAGAAGAGAAAGCATTATATTAAATGCCATTGAACTTATTCATGAATTTGGCATTCATTCAGTTTCTACTAAGGAAATTGCGAGGAGATTAGAACTTTCCGAAAGTACTGTTTTCAAATATTTTCCCAAGAAAAATGATATATTTCTGGCTGTCTTAGAACAGTTTTCAGTATATGATAAAGATCTATTCTTCACTTCTATAGAAAAATCAAAGAAAAGCTCGCCCAGAGAAGCCATTATATTCTATATAGATTCCTATGCTTCATATTATGAAAATTATCCTCAAATAACTGCTCTTATGCAAGCTTACGAACTTTTCCGCGGCATCCCCGAACTGGAAACTAAAGCTAGAGACATTTCTTTAAGTCGTTTAGAGAATATACAGGAACTTATTAAAATAGCCCAGGAATCGAATATTATAAAAAATGATATAGATGCGGAAATACTGGCAGATATAATCTATTCAACATTTATAGGACTTTGTTTTAAGTGGAGGATAAAAGGGTTCAGATTTTCTCTGAGGAATGAAATGAGACAAATAACCCAGTTATTGCTGGATGTTTTTGGTGATAAAAAGAATGATTATGTATATAATGCCAGGGGGTGATACCTATGTCTGAACTGTATGCCAATGAGCCAATGCTTGAGATGTATATTTTTGAAACTACTCAAAATATCGAACAGTTGGAGACAATTATTCTTTTATGCGAGCAAACCAATTCTTATAGTCAAGAATCTGTTAATGAAATTTTTCGTATAATGCACACCATTAAAGGATCTTCAGCAATGATGCTTTTCAACAATATATCCACTCTTGCCCATTCTATGGAAGATTTGTTCTATTATATTCGTGAAGAAAAGCCCAAAGACATAGATTATTCTGTTGTTTCAGACCTGGTGCTGGAGGGTATAGATTTTATAAAAATTGAGCTTCAAAAAATAAAAGACGGACAGGAAGTGGATGGAGACTGTTCTCAACTGATTAATACGATCAAAGAATTCCTCTCTTTGATCAAACAACAAAATCCTTCGGAGATTCAGCCTAAAAAACCCGAAACGACTGAAAAGCAGCAGTATTATATCCCACCGGATAAGTCCAGTAAAGTTTTAAATGGGAATTGCTTTAAGGCAACTGTATTTTTTGAAGATGGCTGTGAAATGGAGAACATCAGGGCATACACCATCGTACACCATCTAAAAGAATTGACATCTGAAGTTTATTATATTCCAGAAGATATCATGGAAAATGACCATACTGCGGAAGTGATTAAAAAGCAGGGCTTCCAGGTTTATGTAAGGACAGATCAATCCTATGAAGAAATCCATAAGTTACTCATGCAGACCATGTTTCTTAAGGATTTAGAGTTGATTCAGCTGGAAAATGACGAAGAATTTAACCAATTCGTTAAACCTCCTAAAAGAAATGTGGAAGAAAGCCCTATAAAGGTTCCGAAGATTCAAACTCAGGAGACATCCTCTGTATCTGTTAGTCAGACGATGATCAGTGTGAATGTAGAAAAGCTGGATAAACTCATGGATTTGGTAGGAGAAATGGTAATTGCAGAAGCAATGGTGGTGCAAAATCCAGATTTAGCAGGACTGGAACTTAACAATTTTCAAAAAGCTGCAAGACAGCTCCATAAGATTACCAGTGAAATTCAGGATATGGTGATGTCCATTCGAATGGTTCCTCTTTCTACTACTTTCCATAAAATGCACAGGATTGTCAGGGATATGACCAAGAAACTTAATAAGGAAGTACAGCTTAAACTTGTAGGAGAAGAAACAGAAGTAGACAAAAACATCATCGAACATATTTCAGACCCGATCATGCATTTAATTCGAAATGCCATTGACCATGGAATAGAGAGTGGAGAGGAAAGGGAAGCTATAGGGAAGCCCAGAGTTGGAACCCTTATTTTAGAAGCTAAAAATGCAGGAGGAGACGTCCTGGTCATTGTAAAAGATGATGGAAGAGGACTTAATAAAGCAAAGATATTGCAAAGAGCAAGAGAAAATAATCTGCTTACAAAACCAGAAAGTGAAATGAGTGACAAAGAAATTTATGAGCTGATTTTGCTTCCGGGATTTTCAACCAAAGACAGTATATCCGAATTTTCCGGAAGAGGCGTTGGAATGGATGTGGTATTAAAGAATCTGGAAAATATCGGAGGATCTGTAGCGGTAGAAAGTGTTGAGGGAAAAGGCACGACGATTACGTTAAAAATTCCACTGACCTTGGCAATCGTTGATGGAATGACGATAAAAGTCGGAAACGCTCGGTATACAATTCCTACTGTATCCATAAAAGAATCTTTTAGACCTAAGGAAACAGATATTATTAAAGATCCAGACGGCAATGAAATGATTATGGTGAGGGGAGAATGTTATTCTATTCTCCGTTTGCATGAGTATTTTGGAGTGGATACAGAGATTAAAGATTTTACAGAGGGAATTCTCATCATGGTAGAACAGGGAAACAAGGCCCTTTGCCTTTTTGCAGATCAGATGCTGGGACAACAGCAAGTTGTTGTTAAAGCCTTACCTGCCTATATAAAAAATATGAAAAAAATAGAGGGATTGGCGGGCTGTACTTTGCTGGGAGATGGAAGCATCAGTTTGATTTTGGATGTAGCTGAGCTTATTCATATCAATAGTTCTGTTTAAGTTACCAGGGTGGCTATATGGACCAAGTGGCAGCACAAGAATTACAGGGACAGGAAGAAGACACTCAGAAAGGTAAATATCCCATTTTTGTCCTTGAAAATGAAAATTATGGGCTTGAGATCAGGTATGTGACAGAAATCATAGGCATACAACTCATAACGGAAGTACCTGAACTACCTGAGTATATTAGGGGGATTATTAACTTACGAGGGAAAATCATTCCTGTAATGGACGTAAGATTACGGTTTAAGAAACCTTTTAAAGAATACAATGACAGAACCTGTGTCATCGTTATAGACATAAGAGATGTATCCATCGGATTAATCGTAGACAGTGTATCGGAGGTTCTTACTATTAATAAAGATGAAATTGCAGCCCCCCCTGATATGAGTAAAGGAGGGAACAAATATTTAAAAGGCATTGGTAAGGTTGGAAACGAAGTAAAACTATTATTAGATTGCGATAAATTACTCAATGAAGAAGAAACGAAGAATTTATCAGAAATCTAGGGGGGATCTATATGAAATGGTTTCATAATATGAAAATATCTGCAAAACTCATTACAACTTTTGTGATTGTTGCATTTATTGCCGGAATAGTAGGATTTATTGGTATAATAAATATAAAGCAAATGGACCGTAATGATAATACATTATATGAAAATATGACTGTACCTCTGTCTGAAGTTGGGCAAATGTCAATTGTTTTTCAGAAAATTCGTGTTAATATTAGGAATATGGTTTTAGAAGATGATCTGGATGAAATCAATTCAACTTATAAGACGGTTGAAACGTATCTTTCAGAACTCCATACACTGGCTGCCAGCTTTGAAAAGACCATTTTGGCGGATAGAACCAGAAATGAATTTAATAATTATTTAAGTAATATGTCTGAATTTGAGTCTCAGTTAGAAACACTTGTGGCTTTGTGTAAAAGTAATAAAGACGAAGAAGCCTTATTATATATGAAACAAGGTATGACTGCAGTTGCCGATGCAATACAGTCAAACTTAGACAATCTGGTTCAAATAAAAATTGAAGACGCTCAGACAAAAGCTGATGAGAATACTCGTCTTGCAAATTCGGCAACTCTTTTGATGATTTTCATTGTCCTTGGAGGCGTTATCATATCTGTTATTCTTGGATTAAGTGTATCCCATATTATCAGTACTCCAATAAGACAATTGGCTGACACTGCTGAAAGAATTGCTGATGGGGATTTAAACGTAGAATTGGATATATATAGCAGAGATGAAATCGGAAACCTGGCAGTATCTTTCAGAAAAATGTCGGATAATCTTAATGAGATTATGACCAATATAACTTTTGCAGCGGATCAGGTTGCCACCGGTTCAAAGCAATTGTCGGATTCCAGTATAATGTTGTCTCAGGGGGCGACAGAGCAGGCCAGTTCCATTGAGGAATTGACTGCATCCCTTGAAGAAATTTCTTCGCAAGTAAGGCAAAATGCGGAGAATGCAAAACAAGCCAATGATTTGGCAGATACAGCACAAACAAATGCCGCACAAGGAAAAGATCAAATGAATGAAATGCTGAAAGCTATGGAAGAAATCAATAGTGCATCCAATAATATATCCAAAATTATTAAAGTGATCGATGATATAGCATTCCAAACCAATATACTGGCCCTTAATGCTGCAGTAGAGGCGGCAAGAGCAGGACAGCACGGAAAAGGTTTTGCAGTTGTTGCGGAGGAAGTGAGAAACTTGGCAGCCCGATCAGCCAATGCAGCAAAAGAGACAACAGCCATGATAGAAGGTTCTATTAAGAAGGTTGAAACAGGGACAAAGATTGCCAATGAAACGGCTGAGGCATTAAACAATATTGTTCAGCGTATTTCAAAGGTAGCCAATCTTATAGGAGATATTGCTACTGCCTCCAGTGAACAGGCCAATGGCATCGCTCAAATCAACCAGGGAATTATGCAGATCTCACAAGTGGTTCAGACGAATTCGGCTACCTCTGAGGAGAGTGCCGCTGCCAGTGAAGAATTGGCAAGTCAGGCTGATATGTTAAGAAAGCAGGTTACAAAATTTAAATTAAAGCATTCTGGCACCTTAAAGCGTTCTAATAAGAATGTCGCTACAGACTTTTATAATGGGACAAACAGAGAAGAACGGTTGAAAAAATCATCTGTTGAAAAAGATTTATATGGAGAAGGGACTGCTGCCACTACTGGAAAGATCATTCTGAATGATTCTGAATTTGGGAAATATTAATGGATCATTGAATAAAGTATCCGGCTGATATGGAGAGAATCATTTGATTCTCTCCATATGTTAAATAAAAGGAGTAGAGAGGATTAAAATATGAATATGAATCCGATGGTAAGAGAAGATCATGAATTTCTGACAGCAGCTTTGGCAAGCATTGGAGACGGTTTAATCATTACCAATACGGAAGGGGATATACTTTACATCAATCAGGTTACTACCCAAATTACTGGTTGGAATGCAGAAGAAGCCTATAAAATCAATATAAGAGATGTATTTAAAATCGTTAACATGTATACCAATGAAATATTAAAAAATCCTGTTGAACGAGTCCTGGAAACAAAAAGTACCGTTGGACTTCAAAACAATTCCGCTCTGATTACCAAAGATGGAAGTAAAAAATTTATTTCAGCCAGTTGTTCGCCTATCCAATCCTCCTGCGGAAAAATCCAGGGGGTTATTATCGTCTTTAGGGAGATTCATCGGATCAAACAGATGGAAGTAGAGCTAAGACTCGAAAAAGATAATTTGAAGACTCTGTTTGAATTCATTCCTATGGGGGTCATTCTTGTTGATAAAACCAAAGAGATTAAGCAGGTGAACAGAGCTTTTTTAAGTATGGTGGGTCTGGAAAACATAAATCTTATAGGGAAAAAATTGGGAAATGGAGTATGTTGCCTTGGAATCTATCATCAAAAATGTGGTTTGGACGGAAGTTGCACATCTTGCCTAATCAGCGAAAGTATCAATAAAGTCTTCGAATCAGGTGCCTCGTGTAATGATATCGTTATTTCTCAAGTAAATTTTGAGAATGGACAAGAGGTTAAGTCCTGGTATCGTATCAGCTTTCTGCCAATATTTCTTTCTATGGAGGACCATGTAATGATTGCCATAGAAGACATTACAAAAGACAAAAGGCATTCTGAAGATTTAAGAAAGGCGAAAGATGAGGCAGAAGCAGCTAACAGAGCCAAGAGCGAATTCCTTGCCAATATGAGTCATGAAATACGAACGCCAGTGAATGGTATCGTAGGAATGATTGACTTGACATTGCTTACAGATCTTAACGAGGAACAGAGAGAAAACCTCAATACTGCAAAGATATGTGCGAAATCTCTTCTTAATATCATTAATGATATTCTGGATTTTTCCAAAATGGAGGCTGGGAAACTTAAAATTCATAAGGTTAATTTTAATATTCAGAACCTGATCGAAAAAACAGTAAAAAGCCATATAATCAACGCGGATGAGAAAGGGCTAGAACTGACTTATTCCTTTTCTTCCAATGTACCTTCATATTTAATTGGAGATCCCGACAGACTTCAGCAAGTACTGAACAATTTAATCAGTAATGCGGTAAAATTTACTGAAAAAGGCAAAGTATCCATTGATATAACCACTACAGCTTTTTCAAGTGAAAGTATAGAGCTTAAATTTTCTGTTTCTGATACGGGAATAGGGATTCCTAAAAGTGCTATGGCTAAACTTTTTAAGAGTTTTAGCCAGATTGATGGGTCTTATACCAGAAAATATAAAGGAACAGGTTTAGGGCTTGCAATCAGCAGACAACTGGTTGAACTGATGGGGGGGAAAATATGGGTTGAAAGTGAAGAAGGTAAGGGCAGTATTTTTTACTTTACGATTCCTTTTAAGATAGGGAATACGAAGGAAGAAAAAACAGTGGAGCAGGCAGTTATCCATAAAACAGACAGGACTTTAAATATTCTGTTAGCGGAAGATGATTATATCAACCAGATTGTCATTTCTCGCATGCTGGAGAAAAAAGGTCACTTTGTAGATGCTGTGAACAATGGATTAGAAGCTGTAGATGCCCATAAAAGCAAAAAATACGATGTGATCCTCATGGATATACAGATGCCTGTAATGGATGGCCTTGAAGCATCAAATCTTATCCGGGAAAGAGACGGTGCCCATATGCATACTCCAATTATTGCGCTTACTGCTTTTGCCTTGCAGGGGGATAAAGAACGTTTCATCAATTTAGGAATGGATGCATATATTGCAAAGCCTGTTAAGATGGAGGAGCTATTTAGTACCATTGAGTATGTGTTGGAGACAAAACATCAGGAACGTAATTCTAAAGAAGTTACTTTTAATGATATTCCTAAGCTTAATGAAGATGGAGAATTGATCTTTATTCACCCCTCAGAATTAAAATCTCCGGAAGTTTTAACCGCGATCATCCATGAAGCTGAAGAAATGATGAAAATGCTTTTTATAAGCCTGGAAGATAATGACTTAGACCAGGCAGAAGCAATTGCTCATAATCTTAAAGAATTTTTTAACCAGCATGATGTGGATGAACTTAAAAATCAGGCATTTAAAATAGAGTTGGCAGCAAGAAGGGGAGATTTTAAAGCTGCTGTAGAGAATTCTATGGAATTAAGCTTCGGTCTTGAAACTTATAAAAAGTCCGCGAATTTTTAGGAGGGAGAACATGTTAAAAATATTGATTGCAGAAGATGATTTGGCGAGCAGAAAACTTTTAAAAAAATTTCTCTCACAATATGGAGAATGTGATATTGTAGTGGATGGGTTAGAGGCAATTGATGCTTATATGCTTGCTATGAGGGAGAAAAGACCTTATGATTTGATTTGCCTGGATATTATGATGCCAAAAATCGATGGAGTAAAGGTTTTAAAGGTCATCAGAGACATGGAAGCTCAAAACTTTATCCTGCCGGAAAAAAGAGCGAAAATTATAATGACTACGGCTTTAGCTGAAGCTGAATTGGTACAGACAGCGTTTGAATATGGATGTGAAGCTTATGCTTCAAAACCGATCGATATGGGAAAATTTGTAGAAGTTATGGAAAAATTAGAGCTTATTCCTAAAAAAGAATCTGAATATTAAAGCTGGCCATTTTTTCTTGACAAAGCTAAGAACCTATGATAACATTATCGAAAAAATAATGATGTTGAAATGGATAGCGCATTTCGACCTTTAATTTGGTCCCGTGAGGCCGGAAAGGAAGAGATTTAGATGCGAGACATCAGTGCGTTTTTTTGTTATGGAAAATTTGAAGCAACAACTGAATATTATAAAGAAAAAGCCATGGTAGAAAAAATGGTAGAGTTTTCATTTCTACCTGGCTTTATATTTTCTTTTTTAAAAAGGCAGAAAAAGGCAATAAAGAGATTTGGGTTAATCTCTTTATTGCCTTTTTGTCTGTGTTAAAAAAAAGGAGGAGCTGCCATGCTAAAACGTAAGGATATTCTGGGAATAAGAGATTTGACCGCCGAAGAAATTTTATGCATTTTAGAAACCGCCAGAGAGATGAAGGAAAAGATTGAGAACAAAAAGGCAAGAGAAAAAAGTCTTAAGAATTTCAGCATAGTGACACTATTTTATGAAAACAGTACGAGGACGAAAATGTCTTTTGCACTGGCAGGAGAATATTTAGGAGCAGATGTCTCTGATTTGGGGGTTGCCACCAGCAGCGTCAATAAAGGAGAGAGCCTGGTAGACACTGGTATTACTTTAGACCAAATGGGCATTGATATTATGGTCATAAGGCACAGCATGTCGGGAGCGGCTAATGTATTAGCAAGAAATGTCAAAGCCTCTGTCATCAATGCAGGAGATGGAGTGAACGAACATCCGACCCAGGCACTCCTTGATTTGTACACCATATATGAAAAGAAGAAAAGTTTTAAAGATTTGAAAGTGGCGATCATAGGAGACATTATACACAGCAGGGTTGCAAGAAGCAATGTGTTTGGGCTTACAAAATTAGGCGCCAATGTGGTTGTGGGAGGGCCTTCGACTTTGATCTCCAAAAACATGGAGTATTTAGGCGCTAAGGTCACAATGGATATCAAAGAAGCTCTAAAAGATGCGGATATCGTCATGGGTCTTAGAATCCAGATGGAAAGACAAAAAGGCGGTCTTTTCCCTGACCTTAGGGAATACAGAGATTTGTTCGGAATTAACGAAGAAATGATGAAATATGCAAAACCGGATGCCCTGTTGATGCATCCGGGACCAGTTAACCGCGGTATTGAGCTAAGTACGGAAATTATAGACGGCTCGCAATCTGTCATCAATGAGCAGGTAAAAAACGGTGTTGCAGTCAGAATGGCATTATTACACTTATTAGCAGAGGGGAGAAAAAATAATGAAGATATTGATTCAAAATGGACGCATACTCGATCCTTCATCCAAAACCGATGGGATCAAAGATATATTGGTTGAGAACGGGATTATTGCAGCAGTTGAAGAAAATATAAGTGCTTCGGCAGATCAAATCATAGACGCTAAAGGATATTGGGTGGCTCCAGGACTTATCGATGTACATGTTCACCTAAGAGAACCGGGATACGAATATAAAGAAACCATAAAAACAGGAAGCAGGGCTGCAGCAAAGGGTGGGTTTACCACCATATGCTGCATGCCTAATACCAATCCGGTTGTTGATAATGAGATTCTTGTAGAATATATCAAGATGAAAGCCGAAAGAGAAGCCATCGTAAACGTCCTTCCCATAGGAAGCATCACTAAAGGCCAAAAAGGAGAAGAGCTTGCCAATATCGGGAAGATGGCTGAGGCTGGGATTTGCGCCATCAGTGAAGACGGCAAAACTGTTATGAATGCAGGGCTTCTTAAGAAAGCAATGAAGTATGCCAGCATGTTCAATCTTCCAGTACTTTCCCACTGTGAAGATATTACCCTTGTGGGTGGCGGTGTGATGAATGCAGGGGAAATGTCAGAAAGACTTGGAATGAAGGGTATTGGAGCCGATGCAGAGGAAGTAATCGTTGCAAGGGACATCATTCTCGCAAGAAACACAGGAGTAAAGCTTCATATCTGCCATATCAGCACCGCAGGCAGCGTTCAGCTGGTACGGGAAGCAAAATTAAGAGGAGAGTATGTCAGTGCAGAAGTTTGTCCGCATCACTTTTCTCTGACGGATGAAGCTGTAGAAGGTTATGATGCCAATACCAAAATGAATCCGCCTCTTCGCAGTGCCAAAGATGTTAAAAGCTTAAAAGAAGGTTTAAAAGATCACACCATAGATATCATTGCCACTGACCATGCACCTCACCATATTGATGAGAAAAATTGCGAGTATGACAGGGCGGCTTTTGGTATTGTAGGCCTGGAAACAGCTCTGCCTTTAAGCATTACCCACCTGGTAGAAGAAAACATTTTAACACCCTTAGAACTTATAGAAAAAATGAGTACCAATCCGGCAAAGCTTCTGGGGATTGATAAAGGTTCCCTGCAAGTTGGAAAAACTGCTGACATCACCATCATTGATCCGGATGAAACATATGAAATTGACGTTAACAGTTTTGCTTCTAAAAGCAAGAACAGTCCTTTCCACGGATATAGGGTTAAAGGAAAAGTTAAATACACCATTGTAGGTGGAAAAATGGTTTTTAATAATGGAGAGCTGATATAAGAAGTGAATTTATGTGAACAGGGGGAATGACAATGATTGATCGATTAATAGAGAAGATCGAAAAAACAAAAAATCCGACAGTAGTAGGATTAGACCCAAGACTTGGATTTGTCCCAGGTTTTATTAAAGAAGAAGCTTATGAATTGTATGGAAAAACACCAAAGGCTGCAGCCCGGGCCTTTTATGAGTTCAATAAAGCCATCATTGACGCAGTATACGACCTGGTCCCTGCAGTAAAACCTCAGGTTGCCATGTACGAGCAATACGGCCCTGAAGGAATCAAGGCTTATATCGATACCATTTTATACGCAAAAGAAAAAGGGCTTGTTGTGATCGGAGATGTTAAAAGAAGCGATATTGCTTCCACGGCAGAAGCCTATGCTGATGGGCATATCGGAAGGGTTAAAGTAGAAGATGAAGTTCATGAAGTTTATCATGAAGACAGCATTACTCTAAATCCTTATCTTGGATATGATTCCATAGAACCTTACATGAACCACTGCAAAGCATACGATAAAGGGTTATTTATCCTCGTTAAAACTTCCAATCCCAATAGCGGAGAAATCCAGGATTTAGATGTAGGAGAAGAAAAGCTCTACGAAAGAGTAGGCAGGCTCGTGTCAAAATGGGGAGAAGCAGTTATGGGGAAGAGAGGATACAGCCATATCGGCGCTGTGGTTGGAGCGACTTATCCTGAGCAAGGAACTAGACTCAGGCAATTAATGCCTCATACCTTCTTTTTAGTACCAGGATACGGTGCCCAGGGAGCAACCGCTAAAGATTTGGCCGGATGTTTTGATCAAAATGGTTTAGGAGCTATTGTCAATTCTTCAAGGGGCATTATTGCTGCCTATCAGTTAGAGAAATACAAAAATAAATTCAGTGATAAGGAGTTTGCGCAGGCGGCAAGAGAAGCTGTGATCGATATGAGAAAAGATTTAGAAAGGGTGTTATGATGAAAGCACAACTGATACTGGAAAATGGAATGGTTTTTGAAGGAAATGCCTTTGGACATATCAAAGAGAGCGTTGGAGAAGTTGTGTTTAATACGGGAATGACAGGGTACCAGGAAATCTTAACGGACCCTTCCTACTACGGGCAGATTGTTACAATGACCTATCCACTCATAGGAAACTATGGCATCAATCTGGATGATATGGAATCGGCAAGTGCAAAAGTAAGAGGATTTATTGTAAGAGAAAAGGCAGACTATCCTAACAATTGGCGATGTGAGATGGAGCTGGACGGTTACTTAAAGCAAAACAGAATCATAGGCTTGGAAGGTATTGACACAAGAGCTCTGACTAAAATTCTCAGAAATCATGGCACCATGAAAGGCATTATAACAGTACGGGAACTTACTCAAAGCCAAATTCAGCAGAAACTTAAAGCCTTTCATAACAAAAATGCCGTAGCAGAAGTGACAACCAAAGAAATGTACCAAATTGAAGGAAACGGAAAGCACATAGCGGTGATGGACTTTGGCATTAAAGAAAACATCATTCGTTCCTTTAAGAAAAGAGACTGTAAACTTACTGTTTTTCCTGCGGATACACCGGCAGAAGAAATATTAAAGATTAATCCAGATGGGATCTTCCTGTCTAACGGCCCCGGCGATCCTAAAGATTTACCGGGAGTGATCAGTACAATCAAAACCCTCATAGGCAAAAAACCTATTTTTGGAATCTGTCTTGGCCATCAGCTTCTGGCCCTAAGTATGGGAGGCAATACTGAAAAACTAAAATTTGGACACAGAGGATGCAACCATCCTGTAAAAGATTTACTTGAAAGAAAAGTGTATATTACCTCGCAAAATCATGGATATGTGGTAACAGACCTGCCGGAGGACATGATTAAAACCCACATTAATCTCAATGACGGAACCGTAGAAGGAATGATGCATAAAAAACTTCCGATTTTCAGTGTTCAGTTCCATCCGGAAGCCTGTCCGGGACCTAAAGATACAGCATACATCTTCGACAGATTTATGGAATTAATGGAAGGAGGATTTGCATGCCAAGAGATCACAGCATAAAAAAAGTACTGGTAATCGGTTCAGGGCCAATCATCATAGGGCAGGCAGCAGAGTTTGACTATTCAGGTACTCAAGCCTGCCAGGCATTAAAAGAAGAAGGCGTTGAGGTGGTATTAATCAACAGTAATCCTGCCACCATCATGACGGATCAAGAAGTAGCGGACAAAATTTATATCGAGCCTTTAACCATAGAAGTGATCGAGCAAATTATTAAAAAAGAAAAACCAGATTCTCTCTTAGCAGGAATGGGCGGGCAAACAGGACTTAATTTGGCGGTAGAACTTTATGATAAAGGCATACTGGAAAAATACAATGTACGGGTAATCGGTACTCCCATAGAAGCCATCAAAGAAGGAGAAGACCGGGAAGGATTTAAGAAGCTTATGGAGCGAATAGGGCAGCCCATTGTTGAAAGTGAAATCGTAACCAACCTTGAAGATGGCATAAGATTTGCTGGGAAGATCGGATATCCTGTGGTGGTTCGGCCAGCATACACTCTGGGAGGAACAGGAGGCGGAATTGCAGAGAATGAAGAAGAATTAAGAGAAATCCTCTCCCAGGGGCTTCATTTAAGCAGAGTAGGTCAAGTGCTCTTAGAAAAGTGCATCAAGGGATGGAAGGAAATAGAATATGAAGTGATGCGAGACAGGTACGGCAACTGCATTACGGTATGTAATATGGAAAACATCGATCCAGTTGGAGTCCATACAGGGGACAGCATAGTTGTTGCCCCAAGTCAGACCCTTTCTGATAAAGAATACCAAATGCTTCGCTCGGCATCTATAGACATCATTAACGCCATAGGCATTCAGGGAGGCTGTAATGTACAGCTTGCCCTTAATCCCAATAGCTTTGAATATGTGGTTATAGAAATCAACCCAAGAGTAAGCCGTTCATCAGCCCTGGCTTCTAAGGCAACAGGTTATCCGATTGCCAAGGTAGCAGCAAAAATTGCCTTAGGCTATGGACTGGATGAAATCAAAAATGCGGTAACAGGTAAAACCTATGCTTGTTTTGAGCCTACACTAGACTATGTGGTGGTTAAAATACCAAAATGGCCTTTTGATAAATTCCACGGAGCAAAGCGTTCCCTTGGAACCAAGATGATGGCAACTGGAGAAGTAATGGCCATAGGCAATAACTTTGAAGCAGCCCTGCTTAAAGGGATCCGATCCCTTGAGATTGGTCAATATTCTTTAGAAAGAAAATCTTCTTCCCAAAGAACTCTGGAAGAACTAAAGAAAAAAGTGCAAGTCCCCGATGATGAGAGAATCTTTGACTTGGCTGAAATGCTTCGAAGAAGCTATCGTGTGGAAAAAGTGTGTAAAATCACAGGCATAGATCCTTTCTTTGTGGAAAAAATCAGGTGGATTGTAGAACAGGAAGAGTCCCTAAAGCAAATGAACGTAGAAGATTTATCCAAAGAATACCTCTATATGTTAAAGAAAAAAGGATTTTCAGATAAGGGTATTGCAGACTTCTTAAAAATCAGTCCTCAGGATGTCTATGGTTTAAGAATGAAATGGAATATAAAGCCTGTCTATAAAATGGTAGATACCTGTGGAGGAGAATTTGAGGCGGAATCTCCTTACTACTATTCCACCTATGATGAATACGATGAAGTGGAAGTATCCGACAACAAAAAGGTTATGGTAATTGGCTCAGGCCCCATTAGAATCGGCCAGGGAATAGAATTTGATTATTGTTCTGTCCACAGTGTATTAGCCCTTAAAAAGGCAGGAATTGAAACCGTTATAGTCAACAATAATCCAGAAACGGTCAGTACGGACTTTAACATATCTGACAAACTATACTTTGAACCCCTGACAGAAGAAGATGTTCTAAACATTGTAGAAAAAGAAAATCCGGATGGAGTGATCCTTCAGTTTGGAGGTCAAACAGCTATTAAGCTTGCAAAGTTCTTCAGAGAAATGAATATTCCAATCTACGGTACCAAACCTGAACAAATCGATGCGGCAGAAGACAGGGAAAAATTCGATGCACTTTTAGAAAGACTAGACATCAGACGTCCTAAGGGAAAAGCTGTCTGGAGCCTTGAAGAAGGACTAAAAGAGGCTAAAGAACTGGGATATCCTGTACTGGTTCGCCCTTCTTATGTCCTGGGGGGACAGGGCATGGAAATTACTTATTATGAAGATGAACTCAAGCAATATTTGGGCAATGCCTTCGAAAGAGATTCTAAAAACCCGGTATTGATCGACAGATACTTAACAGGCCGGGAAATAGAAGTAGATGCTATTTGTGACGGAGAAGACATCTTAATCCCTGGCATTATGGAACATCTGGAAAGAGCCGGAGTTCATTCGGGAGACAGTATTACCATGTATCCAAGCCAAAATATCTCTCAGGAAATGAAAGAAAAAATACTGGATTATACGAAACGTGTGGCGCTTGCTCTTGATGTTATAGGAATGGTAAATATTCAGTTTATAGAATTTGAAAATGAATTGTACATTATTGAAGTGAACCCCAGATCCAGTCGTACGGTTCCTTATATCAGCAAGGTCACTGGCGTACCGGTAATAGAACTGGCGACACGAGTAATGCTGGGAGAGCGTTTAAAAGATTTGGGTTATGGAGTGGATCTATATAAGGAAGCCGAACTGATTGCAGTGAAGGTACCTGTTTTCTCCACAGAAAAGCTTCCTATGGTAGAAGTAAGTTTAGGACCTGAGATGCGTTCTACAGGAGAAGTCCTGGGCGTTGGAAGAACTTTAGATGAAGCTTTGTATAAAGGATTTATTGCGGCGGGCATCAATGTTCCAAAGAAAAACGGTACAATACTTGCCACCATCAAACCTTACGACCAGAAGGAATTTGTACCTATCGCAAAAGCGTTTAAAGAAAAAGGTTATCGTTTTATCGCCACGGAAGGAACGGCAAAACTCTTAGAAAAAGAAGGTATATCTGTAACCGAAGTTAAAAAAATCAGCGAAGGAGTTCCAAATATATTGGACAGCATCCGAAGCGGGATGATTGACATCGTTATTAATACGCCGACTAAGGGCAATGATTCCAAAAGAGACGGATTTAGAATAAGAAGAGCAGCCATAGAATCTTCAGTGAATATATTTACTTCTTTGGATACGGTGAAGGCCATGTTAAAGGTTTTGGATGCGGACTTAGATTTAGCCGGGATAGGCGTATATGATTTGGGAGGAAGTCATGAAAGAAATTAAACATGCGATGATACAGGAAAACCGAATGATTGCTCCAGGGATGTACAGTATGACTTTGCAGGCAGAAGATATTGCAAAGCTTGCAAAGCCAGGTCAATTTGTCAACTTATATTGCAAAGGAGAAGCAAGGCTTCTTCCAAGGCCGATCAGTATATGTGAAATCAATAAAGAAGAGGGTACAATTAATCTGATATATGCCGTTGTAGGAAAAGGCACCGGGGAATTTAGCCAGTTAGAAGAAGGAGATACGGTTGAAGTTCTGGGACCTTTAGGGAATGGATTTATGATCGATGAAAACAAGAAAAAACATATCGTTGTAGGGGGAGGGGTCGGAACCCCTCCGCTTCTTGAGCTGGTAAAGCACTTAAAAGGAGAAATCGATGTTTATCTCGGTTTCAGAAGTTATCCAATACTTGTTGAAGACTTCGAAAGTCTTGGGGCCAGGGTTCATATAGCCACTGAAGATGGCAGCGTAGATTTTAAAGGAAATGTCCTGGAGCTCATGAAAAAGGAAAATGCCAATGGAGACATCATTTATGCCTGCGGACCCAAACTTATGCTAAAGGCCGTATCCGAATGGGCTGCTTCCAATGATATACCCATGCAGGTTTCTTTAGAAGAAAGAATGGCTTGTGGGATCGGGGCTTGTGTAGGATGTGTATGTAAAACTAAGAAAAAAGAGGATAAAGATTGGCAGCACAGAAAAGTATGCAAAGACGGCCCTGTATTTTGGCACACTGAGGTGATATGGGATGAATGAAAAAACTTTGGATCTTAAGGTTGAAATAGGTGGAGTAGTTTTAAAGAATCCTGTAACCGTTGCTTCCGGAACTTTTGGTTCCGGAAGGGAGTTTTCGGAGTTCATTGATTTAAACAAGTTGGGGGCTGTTACAGTAAAAGGCGTTTCAAGTGCTCCCTGGAAAGGGAACCCTGCGCCCAGAATTGCAGAAACCTATGGCGGTATGTTAAACAGTGTGGGCCTGCAAAACCCCGGAGTTGAAGAGTTTATCAAAAACGATATTCCCTTCCTTAGGGAGTACGATACGAAAATCATTGTAAACATTGCAGGAAAGACCATAGAGGAATATTGTGATGTGGCTGAAAAACTCTCCCATGCAGATATCGATTTAATAGAGCTTAATATTTCCTGTCCTAATGTTAAAGAAGGGGGTGTAGCCTTTGGAACGGATCCTCACATGGCCAGAGAAGTCACAAAGGAAGTAAAACGCCACTCCAAACACCCGGTCATTGTAAAGTTAAGCCCCAATGTAACAGATATAACAGAAATCGCAAAAGCTGCAATAGAGGGAGGAGCTGATGGACTGTCTCTGATCAATACCCTTCTTGGAATGGCAATTGATATTCATAAAAGGAAGCCGATCCTTGCCAATGTAGTAGGGGGCTTTTCAGGTCCGGCCATCAAACCAGTTGCGCTTAGAATGGTGTACCAGGCAGCTAAAGCTGTATCGGTTCCTATTATTGGTATGGGAGGCATTTCTACAGGAGAGGATGCCATAGAATTTATTCTGGCTGGTGCAACGGCCATAGCTGTAGGAACGGCCAATTTCAGAAACCCAAAGGCAACCATGGATGTACTGGATGGGATCAAGGAATATATGATCAGCAACGGAATAAAATCCCTTAATGAAATAAGAGGGGTCATATAAACCAGTTATCTAAAACAGGAGGAATGAAGATGTTAAATAAAGACAGAGTATTGGAGATATTAAGAGAAACAGGAGTACTTCTTGAAGGACATTTTCTTTTGACCTCAGGAAGGCACAGCAACCAATATATGCAGTGCGCAAAGATTTTGCAGTACCCAAACTATGCAGAGGAAATAGCTAAGGGTTTGGCGGAAGAATTTAAAGAAGATGCTATTGATATTGTTGTGGGACCTGCCATGGGTGGTATTATCATAGCTTATGAGCTGGCAAGGCAGTTAAATGCTAAAAATCTGTTTGCAGAACGGGAAAATGGAAAAATGGTTCTAAGAAGAGGCTTTAGTATTCCTAAAGGAGCCAGAGTGTTGGTGGCAGAAGATGTTGTTACCACAGGAGGATCCGTGTTTGAAGTAATCGATATCGTAAAAGAACAAGGAGGAGAAGTAGCAGGGGTTGCTGTATTAGTGGACAGAAGCAACGGGAGTGTTGATTTTGGTGCCAAACTTCGCGCTGCATTAACTGCGGATATTATATCCTATGAAGCTGAAGAATGCCCTCTTTGCAAAGAAGGAAAGCTGCCTCTTGTAAAGCCTGGAAGTCGTAATATAAACGCAAAATAAAAATAAATGAAATTTTAGTAATACTCTTCCATTTTGCCTCGAAATCAATTATAGTTATAATTAAATCAGTATAATTTATTGTTGGTTGGAGGCAGGTCATCATTATGAATTATTGGGAGGCCCTTACGCATGCCAGGAATAAGTTGATTGTCAAATTACTCTGGGCATTTTATCTATGTACAATTATTATGGCGACCATTCATCTGGGGCAATATATGTCATATTATATTATTGGTTTTGCTTTATGCACTCTTGCAACCGTTTTCGTATACAGGAAGAGGCATGTGATTTTAACCATGTACCTTCTTGTCACTATTATGTTTGTATACTTTTTATCGCTGATGGAACTGCGCCCTCATTTGGTAAATGTTATTTTTGTCTGGCTTACGCTTATTCTTAGCTCGTTATACCAACAGTACCGAGTTATTGTACTGGCTGGGGGGTATTCAGCAAGTATTACGCTTTATTCCTTTGCATTCCATGGCAAAGAACTTCTAAGTAATTTTCAGCATTCAGATATGATCTATCTCGTGCTTTTTGGTGCTTTTATGACAGTGTATTTTCTGTTTTATACAAAATTTACGAGAGATTTATGGATGAAGGAAAGGGAAAGAGATCAGCAGTTAAAAAATATATTGGACAGCGTTGATATTATTACTTTAAGTTTTGATATAAGAAAAAAGAAAATATCTTTCTCAGAGGGGATCACACAGCTTACGGAATACAGCCCATCGGACTTTGAAAATGATCTTAGTTTATGGAAGGAATTAGTCTATCCTCAAGATTTAGAAGCCGTAGCAGATCATTTTAAAGAGCTTTATAAGGGAGAATCCAAGGTATTCGATATTCGTATTACGACTAAATTAAAAAAGGAAAAATGGCTTCATATCAGAGCGATACCTGTTTTGGACAGTAATAGAAAAGTTGTACGAATTGATGGTGTTGTGATTGACGTAACGGAAAGAAGATGTATGGAAGAAGAGATAAAATACATGGCTTACCATGATATCTTAACAGAGCTTCCCAATAGAGTTCAATTCAATGATTACTTTATGAAAACACTATCCGAAGCAAAGAATGAAAAGAAGAAGCTGGCCATTTTATTTATTGATTTAGATCAATTTAAATCAATTAATGATTCTTTAGGTCATGATATCGGAGATTTGCTCTTAAAAGAAACGGCAAAAAGATTAAAGGCTGCTTTAAGAAAAACGGATTTTCTGTGTCGTATTGGAGGAGATGAATTTATTATACTTTTAAACAATATTAAAAATGATGAAGTGAACCGACTGGCACAAAGAATCGTAGATGCATTCAAAGAACCATTTGAACTTCAGGGGCACGCCCTTTCAGTAACCCCAAGTATAGGCATCAGCATTTATCCTAATCATGGTAATGATATCGAAACATTGATTAAAAAAGCAGATGATGCCATGTATCTTGCAAAGAAAAAAGGGAAAAATAATTATCAGTTCTATAGTCCCATGCTAAAAGATGCATAGTAAAGAAACCTCTTTATCAACGTATAAAGAGGTTTTTTATGCATATAGTAATAATAACGAGTGCAAAAAGAAGGAAGCAGCATGAAAGACTTTTTTGGAATACACTATAAAGGAAATGCTTTTCATGCATTTTCATATGCACATCTAACTACTATTTTTGTTATAGTCTTTCTTTCTTTTATGATATATCAGTTCAGAGAAAGATTAAGGGAAGGCCGAATTAATCAATGGATGAGATATGCAATGGGAGTGGCTTTATTGATCCAGCAAAGTCTTCTGTATCTTTGGTATCATGTAAACGGATTGTGGTCTTTTGCTGTATCCCTTCCCCTTAATCTATGTGAAGCGGCAGTACTTCTGTGTATTGTGCTATTATTTACAGGATCCAAACGAATCTATGAGGTATTATATTTTTGGTCAATCGGCGTGTTGTCGGCAATCATTACTCCTGATTTGAATGGATATAACCCTTCTCATTTTATGTTTTATCACTTTTTTATTACCCATGGACTGGTTGTTATTGCTGTTTTGTTTATGACCTTTGTCAATGGATACAGGCCTCAGAGAAGTTCTGTCGGAAGAGTAATGCTTATAACGAATATGTATATGTTTTTTGTTGCTTTTATAAACATCATTACAGGAGGGAACTATCTTTTTCTTCGCCAAAAACCCGTAGCATTTTCAATTATGGATTATTTAGGTCCCTGGCCCTGGTATATCCTTTCTTTGGAAGGAGTAGCTTTGGTCGGTTTTATATTAGCTTATCTTCCATTTAAAAAAGACGGTGCCTGCTAATTAGAGGCACCGTCGCTGGTTAAGAGGGTTTTATACATTTCTGGTCTTCTGTCTCTGAATACACCCCATGCAATTCTTTGATTTCTTAATTCATCCAAATCAAATTCAGCCGTAAGGATGGTTTCAGTAGAACGGTCTGCTTCAGCAATTTTTTCTCCAAAACCATTGGTAATAAAAGAAGAACCATAGAAAGTAATACTGGAGTCTTGGAAGGTCTCTGTTCCAATTCTGTTGGATGCCACCACAGGCATCATATTGGCAGCAGAATGGCCTTGCATGGTAAGTTGCCAGTGATTCTTGGAGTCATATTGCGGATTCTTTGGCTCAGAACCGATGGCTGTAGGGTAAAATAGAATTTCAGCCCCCATCAGGGCCATGCAGCGAGCAGTTTCAGGGAACCATTGATCCCAGCAGATTCCGATACCTATGGTGCCAAACTTCGTATTCCAAACTTTAAATCCTGTATCTCCCGGAGTAAAATAGAATTTTTCTTCATAGCCCGGTCCATCAGGGATATGGGTTTTTCTGTAGGTTCCAAGTATTTTTCCGTCAGCGTCAATCACTGCCACTGAGTTATAATGTGCATTATTTTTCTTTTCAAAAAAGCTGATTGGAAGCACTACATTTAATTCTTTTGCAATGGATGAAAAATGGGCAACTGCTTTGTTGGCAGAGAGTTCTGAGGCCAAAGCAAAGTATTCAGGTTTTTCTTCCTGGCAAAAGTACAGAGTTTCAAACAATTCCTGAAGAAGAATGATATTTGCGCCCTGTGATGCTGCATTTCTTACCAGTTTTTCTGCATTTTTGATATTTTCATCTATATTTTTACTGCATTGCATTTGCGTTGCGGCAACGGTTACTTTTCGCATCAAATCACCTCTTTCATCATCATATAAGGATTCCCTGCGGGCATTTGCTGAGTGATACAGTGAATATTGCCTCCACCTCGGACAATGGGAAGTCCATTAACAGGAACGATTTTTCTGTCAGGAAATATACCCTGCAGGATATTTAGGGCATTTTCATCAGCTTCCTGACAAATACCTCCAAATACAGGAACCACAATTCCGCCGTTGGTAAAGTAAAAGTTAATATAACTAAGAGACAGTCGTTGGCCTTCTTCATACATTGCAGGAGGCTGTTCAATTTCAATGATTTCGAAGGAGTGTCCTTTTGCATCCGTTGAATGTTTCAGAATTTCTATATTCTCTTTTGAAATATCGTAATTAGGATCTGATGGGTCCTTGCAGGTTTGAATGAGTATGGTTCCCGGCTTTGCAAAACAAGCAATATTATCTACATGACCGTCCGTTTCATCACCATATAATCCTTTTTTTAACCAGATGATTTTTTCTACGTTGAGATAATTCATTAAAACAGATTCTATATCTTTTTTTGACAGATGGGGATTTCTGTTGGGGTTTAAAAGACATTCTTCAGTCGTAAGGAGCGTTCCTTCCCCATCTACATGAATGGAGCCTCCTTCTAAAATAATAGGTGCATCAAAGCAGGGAATGTTTAATTTTTTTAAAAGACGGAAAGCAACCTGATTATCATTTTCAAAAGGATAGTATTTTTCACCCCAGGCATTAAATTTCCAGTTGATACCGGCTAATTCTCCTTTATGGTTTATCAGAAAGGTAGGACCGTTATCCCGCATCCAGGAATCATCATGGGGGATTTCCAGTAATTGCACTTCAGGACCGCAGTAATGGGATGCCTGAAAGATCGTATCTTTATTTACAATCATAACGACAGGTTCGAATTTTGCTATCGCTCTGGCAACATCTCCATAAGCTTTATAGGTTTCTGTGAGATGTTCGTGCCAGATTTCTTTCCTTGCCGGCCATTCTAAAAAAGTACAGGCGTGGGGATTCCATTCTGGCGGCATCGTATAATGACATGATTTAGGTATTTTACTCATTCCAAAGACTCCCTTCAACTGGAAAAATGGCAAAGAAGAAGTCTATCGCTTAAGAGCAATAGACTTATGTTAATTCAATTTAAAACACCGTATCATACTGACAAGATGGATTCATTATAGAAAAAAACATCTCTATAGTCAATATAAAAAAAATGGAGAAATACAAACTTTTTGGAGAAATATTTCAATATTTGTGATATATTTATTTTATGATACAATGCCTATAAGCAGTGAAGATTTACATTTATGGAGGTAGAAATATGCAGACATTTAAGGACTTGACATTTAAAAAAAGGGTGGAACATATTTTTTACTATTATAAATGGCATATGCTTGCGGCTGTGATGATGCTAGTTTTTATGACGAATTTGATTGTGACTATTTCTCAAAAAGATAAAAACACGCCTTTGCTTACAATTTCCATTCAAGGCAACCCTCAGAATTATGACCAGATCACAGCTTGGGAAGAAGAGATTACCAGTAAAATAGCAGCCCCTGACACTGAGCAAAAGGTAAGGGTGGATTATTACCCTATTCGTTTAGAAAATGAAGATCAAATTTCCGCTGCCCATACTCAGAAATTTGCAGTGTTATTGGCGGCGGGGGACCTGGATGTGGTATGTCTGGATGAAGAATTATTCTTAGCACAAGCTGCAAAGGGATATTATCATCCTCTGGACCAATTGCCTGAGCTGTCCGATGTTTTAGATAAAATCGAGACAAGAGCTGTAAAATCCAAAACAGATGATGATTCCAGCGAGCATATATATGGGATTTGGGCTAAAGATTTGGAAGCACTTGAACAACTCGGAGAAAACACCGAGAATAAGGTCATAGGAATAATAAGAAATTCAAAGAGGCTGTCCTACAGTATTGACTTTATTAAGTTGATACTTCAAGAATGAGGAGGGAGCTTTATGAAATGTAAAGTTTTTAGGCTTAGAGTAGATGGAGAATATCAGGCAGAAGATGAAGAGCATTTAAATCAGTTTTTGGAAGCTGTGAAAGTGCATCAAGTTCACTCAGCTTTTGTTGGAGCTGAATTAAACTACTGGTCTGTTCTGATCTATTATGATGAAATCGTACAAGAGCCTGTTAAGGATTCCATAAACTCTGCTTTAACTTCAGAGATTCCTCTTAATTCTATGCAGAAAAAATTATTCGATATTCTCATTAAATGGAGAGATACTCAGGCAGAATATGAAAATTTACCTGCCTATGTTGTATGTTATAATCAATGGATTCGTGAAATAGTAACCATGCCGGTGAAAACACTGGAAGATTTTAAGAAAATCAAAGGATTTGGAGAGAGACGAATCAAAAAATATGGAGAACAGATACTAAAAATTATGGAAGTATATCAAAAAATCAGCTAAATTTAAATATGAAAATATCAAAAGAAGTGTAGAGGTGGCATGACATGACAGTAAATCTATTAAAGCAAAAAATAGGGATCATTGGCGGAGGACAATTAGGTAAGATGATGATTTTAGAGGCCAAAAAAATGGGATTTTATGTGATTATCCTGGATCCTACCTTTAATTGTCCTGCCCACAGTATTGCAGACGAACATATCGTAGCGAATTTTAACGATACAATCGCTATAAGAAAATTAGCCGACAGAGCAGACATCATCACGTATGAATTTGAGCACATTGATGCAGAAGTACTCAAAGTTTTAGAGGAAGAGGGGCATAAAATATATCCTACTCCTAGAAGTCTTGAGATTATTCAGAATAAATATGAACAGAAAATGCTCCTGAAGAAAAAGAGGATTCCTGTTCCAGAATTTATGTATATCGCGGATGAAGAGGATATGATGGAAGCAGGAGAACAATTTGGCTATCCTTTTATATTAAAAAGCTGCAGGGGAGGCTATGACGGAAAAGGAAATGTGGTTGTACATAGTCCGCAGGAAATCAAAAGTGCTTTTGAAAGTCTTGGGGGCTATGAACAAGAATTAATGGCAGAAGAATTCATACCTTTTACTAAGGAAATATCCGTATTGGCCTGCAGAGGGATAGATGGCGATATAGCAGTTTATCCCGTTGGTGAAAACGAACATGAAGACAATATCCTCATTCAGACAAAAGTACCTGCTCAAATTACAAAAACCCTTACAACGAAGGCAATGAGCCTTGCCAACAGAGTGATGAAAGTATTTGAGGGCGTGGGCATGTTTTGCGTTGAAATGTTTGTGACAGAAGACAAAAGAATACTGATTAATGAAGTTGCCCCAAGACCTCATAACTCAGGGCATTATTCCATTGAAGGCTGTGTGACTTCTCAGTTTGAACAGCACATCCGTGCGATCACCGGACTTCCCTTGGGAGATACGACCCTTATTCGTCCTACGGTCATGAGAAATATCTTGGGAGACATGGAAGGAAACGGAGAAGCCTTTGTTTATGGAGCAGAAGAGGCGCTCAAAGTTCCTGGGGTAAAAATACACATTTACGGGAAAGAAAATACCAGTCCCAAAAGGAAGATGGGACATCTGACAGTTACAGCCCAGACTTTGGAAGAAGCGGCAGAAAGAGCCCAAATAGCAGCGAACACTATAAAAATTAGCCCAAGAAAGGAGAATTAATCGTAATGAAGGCACAAGTAGGCATTATTATGGGAAGTGATTCAGACCTTCCTGTGATGAAAGAAGCAGCGAGGATCCTGGATGAGTTTGGGATTTCCTATGAGTTAACGATTGTATCCGCCCATAGAACGCCTGACCGATTGTTCCAATACGCAAAAGAAGCAAGAGATAAAGGTTTAAAGGTGATTATTGCAGGGGCAGGAGGGGCTGCCCACCTCCCCGGAATGGTCGCTTCTATTACCACTGTTCCGGTTATAGGAGTACCAGTAAAGACTTCTACTTTAAGTGGAATGGATTCACTTTATTCCATTGTTCAAATGCCTCCCGGAATTCCGGTGGCTACGGTGGCCATTAACGGGGCCAAGAACGCAGGAATTTTGGCGGCTCAAATCATTGGAAGCTTTATGCCTGAAATTGAAAAGAAGGTTATGGACTATAAGGTGAGTCTTAAAAATATGGTAGAAGAAAAGGCGGCAGAATTAGAGAATATTGGATATAATGCCTATATCAATAAAATGAATATGTAAAACTCGAACATTAAATAACAAATTTAAAATAAGATTCGTTTTTCTATTGACAGTATTTATTCTATGTGGTACATATATAGATGTAAAATACTCATATATGCTTAATAATATGGTTTAAGCGTTTCTACCAGGGAACCGTAAATTTCCTGACTATGGGTGAATATGTCTAAGTTAATGTTCGTGTTTTACGGTATTGTTATGCCTTTTTTGGATAGCAATACGTTTATTTATTAGACAGATTTCATGCATATGAAATCTGTCTTTTTTATTACATAGGAAATCTTAAGGATTTCCCATGTAATAAAAGCTTTCAAGCTAAACTTTTTCTTGAAGAAGAAATCATATCCTTAAGGGGGATTCAAAAGTGAAAAAGATGGATTTATTGTATGAGGGAAAAGCAAAAAAGGTTTACAGAACGGAAGATGAAAATTTATACATTGTTTCGTATAAAGATGATGCAACTGCTTTTAACGGTTTGAAAAAAGGAACCATCAATGAAAAGGGAAGTATTAACAACCGAGTATCCAATCACTTAATGAAGCTCTTGGAATCTAAAGGTGTTCCGACCCATTTGGTAGAAGAAATCAATGACAGAGAAACCATAGTCAAAAAGGTAGAGATTGTACCATTAGAAGTTATCGTCAGAAATATTGCTGCAGGAAGTTTGTCCAAAAGATTAGGATTAGAAGAAGGATCAAAGCTTAGAAGAACTGTTTTGGAATACTGCTATAAGAATGATGATTTAGGGGACCCTATGGTGAATGAATACCATATCTTAGCCCTTGATTTGGCTACAGAAGAAGAGCTTAAAAAGATTGCCGAACTTTCCTTTAAAATCAACGAGATTTTAACGGATTATTTAAAGGAAGTGAACATAGAACTCATTGATTTTAAATTAGAATTTGGAAGAACCCCCCAAGGGGAAATTATTCTTGCAGATGAGATTTCTCCTGATACTTGCCGCTTCTGGGACAGCAATACAAAGGAAAAATTAGATAAAGATCGTTTCAGAAGAGATTTGGGCAATGTTGAAGGGGCTTATCAGGAAATCTTAAGACGTCTTATAGGAGAATAGGATATCGAGGAGGAGCTTTTGATGGATCAAGAGTTTTGGGAAGATAAATTTCATGATGAATGTGGCATTTTTGGAATTTACAACAAAAACAATTTTAATCCTGCTGAAATGACTTATTTCGGATTATATGCCCTGCAACACAGGGGACAAGAAAGTGCAGGCATAGCAGTCAATGATAATGGTACAATCATTTATCATAAAGAAATGGGCATGGTATCGGAAATATTTGATGATGTTGTGATCGGGCATCTTCAAGGAAAAGTGGCTATAGGGCATGTAAGATATTCAACCGCAGGAGAAAGTTTAAAAGAAAATGCCCAGCCTTTAGTCATTAAATATACGAAGGGACATATGGCAGTGGCCCATAATGGAAATTTGGTCAATGCAGATCAAATCAAAGAAGAATTAGAAGCTAAAGGATGTATCTTTCAAACAACCACCGATTCTGAAGTTATAGCAGCGCTTCTTTCAAGAGAACGTATTAAACATCATAGTATAGAAGATTCATTGGTGGAAGTTATGAAGCAAATTAAAGGTGCTTATTCCCTTTTGGTGATGACACCTCATAAGCTCATTGCCGCAAGGGATCCACTGGGTATGAGACCTCTTTGTATAGGTAAAAAAGAAGATTCTTATATTTTTGCTTCAGAGACGGCGGCTTTGGACACTGTAGGTGCTGAGTTTATCAGAGATGTGAATCCCGGAGAAATTGTTATCGTCAATGAAGACAATCTTCGATCCATTCAAACAGAAGTGCCTGAAGAATCCAGGATGTGTATTTTTGAATACATTTATTTTGCTCGTCCGGATAGTGTGATCGATGGCGCCTCCGTATATGAAGCAAGGTTGGAAGCAGGCAAAATCTTGGCAAGAGAATATCCGGTAGAAGCAGATTTGGTTATGGGAGTGCCGGATTCGGGACTGGTGGCAGCCCTGGGATATGCAAGAGAAAGCGGAATTCCTTACGGAGACGGCTTAATGAAGAATCGTTATATAGGAAGAACCTTTATTCAACCCAGCCAGGGAATGAGAGAACAGAGTGTGAGACTAAAACTCAATCCTTTTAGAAGCCAGGTAGAAGGAAAGAGGATTATTCTGATTGATGACTCCATAGTAAGAGGAACTACCAGTAAACGCATTGTGAAAATGTTAAAGGATGCAGGAGCGAGAGAAGTGCATATGAGAATCAGTTCTCCTCCTGTTAAGTATCCCTGTTATTTTGGGATTGATACCCCTCACAGGCAGCATTTAATTGCTTGCCATAATACTGTAGAGGAGATAGCAGAAACTATTGGAGCAGATACCTTACAGTTTTTAAGTATTGAAGGACTTAAGAAAACCCCCATAGGGGCCAGATGTGGTTTTTGCACAGCTTGCTTTGATGGAAACTATCCTATTGAAGTGTCAAAGGAGGAAAAATATGAGTCTTAATTATAAAGCTTCCGGAGTGGACGTAGAAGCTGGATATGAAGCAGTTCGTTTAATGAGGGATCATGTAAAAAGTACATTTCGTCCAGAGGTGTTAACCGATATAGGAGGCTTTGGAGGTTTGTTTTCCATTGCAAACCAAACCATGAAAGACCCCGTGCTTGTGTCGGGAACTGATGGCGTTGGAACGAAGCTTAAAATTGCATTTTTGATGGATCGACATGACACGGTTGGGATTGATTGTGTTGCCATGTGCGTGAACGATGTGATCTGTTCAGGAGCAGAGCCCCTTTTCTTTTTGGATTATATCGCTTGTGGAAAAAACATCCCTAAGAAAATTGCTCTTATTGTAAAAGGGATTGCAGATGGCTGCAGACAGGCAGGGGCTGCTCTTATAGGAGGAGAGACAGCAGAAATGCCGGGATTTTATCCTCAGGATGAATATGATATTGCAGGTTTTTGTGTAGGGATTGTAGACAGATCAAAAATCATTGATGGAAGTACTATTAAGAAAGGTGATATACTTATTGGAATAGCTTCCAGCGGAATCCACAGCAATGGCTATTCCCTGGTCAGAAAAATCTTTCACCCCAGTAAGGAAAGTATGACGGAATATATTGAAAAGCTGGGATGCACTTTAGGAGAAGAACTCTTAAAGCCCACTAAAATATATGTAAAAGCCATTAATAAGCTTAAAGAAGAAATTAATGTAAAAGGCATCAGCCATATTACAGGTGGCGGATTTATTGAAAATATCCCAAGAATGCTTCCTAAAGGTCTGGGGGCAAGAATAGAAGAAGGAACCTGGGATATACCTCCTATATTTGATATGATGCAAGAGCTTGGGAATATTGACAGAAAACATATGTATAATACATTCAATATGGGTATAGGAATGGTTTTAGCCATCGATGAAAGCGAAAAGGAAAAAGCTCTTTCCGTACTGACAGAAGCTGGAGAAAAAGCCTATGTGATCGGCAGTGTAGTTGAAAGTGAAACAGAGGTGGATTTATGCTTAAAATAGGGGCATTAGTTTCAGGAGGCGGAACCAATCTTCAGGCCATTATTGATGCTATTGAGAACGGAAAAATAAAAAATGCCAGGATTGTAACAGTTGTCAGTAACAAGCCCCAGGCTTATGCCCTGGAGAGGGCAAAAAACCATGGGATTGAAGGTGTTTGCATAGCGCCAAAAGATTTTAGTAACAGAGAAGCTTTTAATCTTGCACTGATTAAGCATTTTGAAGAAAGACAAGTAGACCTGATTGTTATGGCAGGTTATTTAGTGGTGGTTGGAGAAAGCTTTGTGAAGCATTTCAGGAATCGTATTATGAATATTCACCCTTCCTTAATCCCCTCATTTTGCGGAGATGGATATTATGGTCTTAAGGTACATCAGGCCGTGCTGGACAGAGGGGTTAAAGTTACCGGTGCGACAGTACATTTTGTCGATGAAGGCACCGATACAGGGCCGATTATTTTACAGAAAGCCGTTGAAGTCAGACAGAATGATACGAAAGAAACTCTTCAAAAACGGGTTATGGAAGAAGCAGAGTGGATGATTTATCCTGAGGCCATCAGATTATATGCAGAAGGCAAGTTAAAAGTACAGGATCATAAGGTCATCATAAGTGAGTGAATCTAGAACTTAGATTAGCCATCTATAATGGAGGTAAGTTTATGAAAGTATTGGTTGTTGGCAGTGGTGGAAGAGAACATGCGATTGTATGGAAAATTGCCCAAAGTAAAAAAGTGCCTAAAATATTTTGCGCACCAGGAAATGGCGGCATAGCGTCTTTAGCAGAATGTGTGGACATCGAAGCCACAGATATAGATGCTTTAGCAGATTTTGCACAAAAGGAACAAATTGATTTCACAATTGTGGGGATGGATGATCCCTTAATGCTTGGAATTGTGGATAAGTTCCAGGAAAGAGGATTAAAAGTATTCGGCCCAACGAAGAAGGCAGCGCTTATTGAAGGCAGTAAGGCTTTTTCAAAAGCTCTTATGAAAAAATACAATATTCCTACAGCTGCTTATGAAGTTTTTGAAGATCCTACAGCTGCCATAGAGTATTTAAAGACTCAGTCTTTCCCCATTGTTGTAAAGGCTGACGGATTGGCCCTGGGGAAAGGGGTTTTAATCTGCAACAGTTTTGAAGAAGCAAAGGATGCTGTACATGCCATCATGGAAGAAAAGAAGTTTGGAGATGCAGGGAATAAGGTCGTGATAGAAGAATTTATGGAAGGGCAAGAAGTATCCATTTTGTCTTTTTGCGATGGTAAGACCATTATTCCGATGGTTAGTGCACAGGATCATAAAAGAGCTTTGGACAATGACCAGGGGCTTAATACCGGAGGTATGGGAACTTTCTCACCCAGCCGTATTTATACAGAGGAAATCAATGACTATTGTATGGAAAAGATCTTTAAGCCCACTTTGGAAGCTATGAGAGAAGAAGGAAGGCCTTTTACAGGAATTCTTTTCTTTGGGCTTATGATTACTAAAGATGGAGTTAAAGTATTGGAATACAATGCAAGATTTGGAGATCCTGAAGCTCAGGTTGTGCTTCCAAGATTAAAAGGAGATCTGCTTGAGATCCTGGAAGCTTGCGTAGATCAACGTTTACATGAAGTTAAAGTAGAATGGGAAGATCATGCAGCTGTATGTGTTGTATTAGCTTCAGGAGGCTATCCGCTTTCTTATGAAAAAGGCTATCCGATTGCAGGGCTGGAAAACTTCAAAGATGCAGAAAATATGATTATATTCCATGCCGGAACTGCTAAAAAAGGTGATCAGATTGTCACGAACGGAGGCAGAGTTCTAGGTGTCACCGGAATTGCAAAGACCCTGGATGAAGCAATTAAAACAGCTTATCAGGGAGTAGAAAAAATTTATTTTGAAAAAATGCATTACAGAAAAGATATTGGAGTGAAATGAGATTAATCTTTGCTTACAAAATCTACATATATGGTAGCGTTTATTTTTTAAAAGATTACAGATACTAAAAACAAGCAGACCAAATAAGCCAAGATACTTCAAGGTGGGAATTTGAATGCCGTATGGACAGAATGCTGATGAACTTAAAGAAAAAATTGAACAGGTAAGGAAACGTTTAAACCATTTGATTGATTTAGAAGAAAGTAAAATTTCTACTACGGAGGTATTAAAGTTAAGTCAGGAGCTGGATGATTTGCTGGTTGAGTATCAAAAAAGCTAAATAAAGTAGGGAATATTCCCTACTTTATTTATATTATTATATAGAAAATTCTTTACGTTAAGGCAACTTCTGCATGGCTTACCAGTTCATTGATTAATTGCTTAACGGATATGATTTTATTTAATTTATAGGCATTGCTTCCCGTAAAAATCAGCCCATTTTTTACATCGCCTTTTACTGCCTGTATAAGCGCTTTTGAGATACAATAAGGAGTTGTAGCAGGATTGCAGGGTTTCAGGCAGTTATAACATTTCGCAACTTTTTGATTGGTTTCTTCCAGTGCTTTAATGAATTCATTTCTGATGGCTCTTCCGGGCATCCCTACAGGACTTTTTACAATCTGAATGTCTCCTTTGGAAGCTTTAAGATAAGCTTCTTTATAGTTTTCATGGGCGTCACATTCCCGGGTTGCAACAAACCGTGTGCCCATCTGAACCCCCGATGCTCCTAATTTTATAAAGTTTGCAATATCATTTCCGTCAAAAATACCTCCTGCAGCGATCACGGGTATTTTTTTATTGTATTTTTCTTCAAATGGTTTGATGGCTGTCAGCACATCTTTTACAATATCTGACAAGCTAGGCAGAGGATTTGATTTAAGCTGTTCCAGAGAAAAACCTAAATGTCCTCCGGCATGGGGGCCTTCTACGATTAATGCATCGGGAAGATATTGATATTTTTTATCCCACATTCTGGTGATGACAGATGCAGCCTTACCTGAAGAAACAATGGGAATGATTTTGGAAGCGGAATTTTTCACCAGTTCAGGTAAATCCACAGGAAGTCCCGCGCCGCATATAATCAAATCGATCTTTTCTTTCACTGCAGCTAGGACCAGCTCCTTATAGTTGTTCATTGCTGTCAGGATATTTACCCCGATGATGCCTTTAGGGCTTAATTCCCTGGCTTTTTTTATTTCTTTCTGAAGAGCTCTTATATTCGCGCCTTTATTGTCCGTTTCAAAATCAGGCTCATTAAATCCAATCTGAACGCCGGAAATAACACCTATGCCGCCTTCGTTTGCAACAGCAGAAGCTAAATTTGATCTGGATATGCCTACCCCCATTCCTCCTTGAACAATGGGGATTTCTGCTATGAGATTTCCTATTCTTAATGAAGGAAGTTTCATCCTACCACTTCTCCTTTTTTGAAAATCAAATATTTTGATAGTCAAAGTATATAGAAAAAAGTATACCTTGTCAACGGGTCCTTTTAAGTTAATTGATCTTGCCTGCAAGAGAGCAAATTTTTTTATTTCATGAGTGTAGTCTAGCCACTTTCATGTTAATTTAATGAAGAAGACTGATAAATCGTCTTGCCCCTATAGAAAGAGGAATGTGTTTGTGGGTTATGATCCCTAAACTTCTCTCAGGAATTTCTTCTTTTACATTGACAATAAACACTTCCTTTTTCTTCAGCTGTTCTTCAATACAATTTTTCCATACAAAAGTAATTCCAAGGCCGATTTTTGACATTTCAACTAGGAGGTCAATGCTGCCGAGTTCGATTTCGGGGACAATATGGATTTTATTTTTTACCAGCATAGAGTCGAAAAATTCTCTTGTAGTAGTTTTATGTTCCAACATGAGGAAAGGATATTTTCCCAATTCCTTTAGAGATACTGTACGATTTTTAAGTTCCTTAAACTGCATTCCGGCGATGAAAACATCCTGAATAGGCTTGATAGGTGTGACTTCCATGGAAGATGTAACGTAATGATTGGGAAGATTGGATACGATAAAATCCACATTGCCTTGCTTTAAATACTCCACACATTTGGGGGAAGTTCCATTGGTAACAAGAATTTTAATTTTAGGGTAAAGTTTGTGAAACTCTTTAAAGTAAGGCATAAGATAATATTTGCAGATGGTATCACTGGCGCCTATGCGTATTTCACCCTGTTCCAAGGAATGGATTTCATCGATGGTCCGTTCTGCGCTTTTAATCAGATTATATGCCTGTTCAATGTGTTTAAACAGAATTTCCCCATCTTTTGTAAGTTGAACCCGTTTCGTATTTCTGAAGAATAATTGAATATTGAGTTTTTCTTCCAGAGTTTTTATGGATTGGCTTACGGCAGACTGAGAAATGAAAAGTTTAGCTGCTGCTTCAGAGAAACTTAGGGAGGAAGCTACATGATAAAATACTTTATACAGTTCGAAATTAACATCCACTTATTAGTCCTCCTTATAAAACCTATTAAAATAATTAATTTTATTTATTAATTTTACCATGATACAATAAAGCTGTAAATGCTATAAAGCATATTAAGAGATCATGATGGATATAAAAATGGGGGATTGAGAATGTCTGATGTAAGAAGAATATTTGTGCAAAAGAAATCCGGTTTTGATGTAGAAGCTAAAAATTTATATACCGATTTAAAGGAGAATTTACTGATTGAGGCGCTGGAGGATGTGCGAATTGTTAATCGCTACGATATAGAAGGCATAGACGAAGAAGCCTACAACCAAGCGAGAACTATTATTTTTTCTGAACCTCCCGTAGATTTGGTCTATGATGAGGAATTACCCCTGGAGGTTAATGAAAGAGTATTTGCAGTGGAATATCTTCCGGGACAATACGATCAAAGAGCTGATTCTGCTGCTCAGTGTATTCAGATTTTAACTCGTAAAGAAAAGCCAGTTATTCGTACTGCTAAAGTCATTTGCCTTAAGGGAAATATCACAGACGAACAGTTTGATGTTATAAAAAATTACTGTATCAATACCATAGATTCCAGAGAAGCTTCTTTAGAAAAGCCAGAGACTTTAGACATGGAGCTTTCCATTCCTGAGGAAGTTGAGATCCTAAATGGTTTTATTCATCTGTCTTATGAACAGTTAGAGAACTTAAGGAATGAATTGGGACTTGCCATGAGTACAGAGGATATTGTATTCTGTCAGACTTATTTCAGAGATGAAGAAAAAAGAGATCCCAGTATTACAGAAATCAGGGTGCTGGATACTTATTGGTCTGATCACTGCAGACATACGACATTTCTCACTAAGCTAGATAATATTGAAATCGAAGAAGGACACTTTTCAATCCCTATTCAAAAGGCTTACCAGGAATACTTGGAAGGCAGGGATATCGTATACGGAGAAAGCAAAAAAGATATTTGCCTTATGGATATAGCCCTGATGGGAATGAAGGAATTAAGGAAACAAGGGAAACTTGATGACCTTGAAGTATCTGATGAAATTAATGCCTGCAGCATTCAAGTTACAGTTGATGTGAATGGTGAAGATGAAGAATGGCTCGTGATGTTTAAAAATGAAACTCATAATCATCCCACAGAGATAGAACCCTTTGGAGGGGCTGCCACTTGTCTTGGAGGTGCAATCCGAGATCCATTGTCTGGAAGAGCGTATGTGTATCAGGCAATGCGTGTAACAGGCAGTGGAGATCCAAGAACCTCCGTACAGGATACATTACCTGGGAAGCTGCCTCAAAGAAAAATTACCACAGGAGCTGCCCACGGATATAGTTCCTATGGAAACCAAATCGGCCTTGCCACCGGTCATGTAGCGGAAATATATGATGAAGGTTATGTGGCAAAAAGAATGGAAATCGGAGCGGTGATCGCTGCAGCGCCTAAGAAAAATGTCGTTCGTGGCGTGCCAGAAGAAGGGGATGTAATTATTCTTCTTGGAGGAAGAACAGGAAGGGATGGTTGCGGTGGCGCAACAGGTTCTTCTAAGGAACATACGGAAGAATCCTTAACCACTTGCGGAGCAGAAGTTCAGAAAGGAAATGCACCGACTGAACGTAAAATCCAAAGATTATTCAGAAATCCTAAAGTAAGTACAATGATTAAACGCTGCAACGATTTTGGTGCCGGTGGCGTATCGGTTGCCATTGGAGAGCTGGCAGACGGACTTGAAATTGATTTGAACGCGGTACCGAAAAAATACGAAGGACTGGATGGAACAGAACTGGCTATATCTGAATCTCAAGAAAGAATGGCAGTAGTAATTGAGCCCCATCATGTGGAAGAATTCATCGCGCTGGCAGAAGAGGAAAACTTAGAAGCTGTAGTCGTTGCTAAGGTAACCTCTGACAATAGATTGAAAATGTTCTGGAATGACAAAGTAATTGTAGATATCAGCAGAGAATTTTTAAATACCAATGGTGCTACTCAAAGAGCCGATGGGTTTATCACAGCTCCAGAAGAAAATAAAAATTACTTTAGTGTAATTAAAGAAGATATTAAAGATAAACTTGAAGATCTTAAAGATGCTTGGATCACCAATCTGAAAGACTTAAATGTATGCAGTCAAAAAGGGTTAGTGGAACGCTTTGACAGTACCATTGGTACAGGAACGGTTCTTATGCCTTTTGGGGGCAAATATCAGTTAACTCCTGCGGAATGTATGGTTGGAAAAATTCCTGTATTCAATGGTGAAACAAAAAGCGGAACCATTATGAGCCATGGCTATAACCCTAGATTATCCAAATGGAGTCCTTTTCATGGAGCAGTATATGCCATCGTAGAAGCTGTGGCAAAGGTTGTAGCAGTAGGGGGAGATTATAAGAACATTCGCTTAACCCTCCAAGAATACTTTGAACGATTAGGGAAAGATCCAAAAAGATGGGGTAAACCTTTAGCTTCTCTATTGGGAGCATATTATGTGCAAAAGAAACTAGGTACAGCGGCTATTGGAGGAAAAGACAGCATGTCAGGGACCTTTAAGGACTTAGACGTTCCTCCTACTCTTACAGCTTTTGCGGTAGATATGGTCAATGTAGACAAGGTTATTTCTCCTGAATTTAAAAGGTCAGGAAGTGTAGTTATTTATGTTCCTCTTAAAAGAGATGAATTTGAACTCCCTGACTTTGAAGAATTAGACAGAAATTATTCTACAATAACAAAGCTTATTCAAGAAGGAAAAATCTTATCTGCCCATACGGTAAAATTGGGAGGAATCGCAGAAGCCATCAGCAAAATGAGCTTCGGAAACAAAATAGGAATGAGATTTACAAAGGAAATCCATCCGAAAGACCTGTTTGCGCCTAATTATGGTTCATTGGTGCTCGAAATCGAGGAAAAAGATATTGCTTTATTTAAAGATATTCGTTACATCTTGTTAGGAGAAACTCAAAACAGTCCATCTATTTGTGTAAACAATATTGAAATTCCTCTTGAAGAACTTCTAAAAGCTTGGGAAGCACCCTTAGAAAAGGTATTCCCTACGAAAGTAAAAGAAATAAAAGAAAAACCAATCCATAAAATTTATACGGAAAGAAATCCTCATAAATCTAGGATTAAAATAGCAAAACCACGAATTTTTATCCCAGTATTCCCTGGAACCAATTGCGAGGATGATACTCAAAGAGCTTTTGAAGAAGCAGGAGGCATCGTTAATATATCAGTATTTAAGAATTTAGTGCCTTCTCATATTGAAGAATCCATCGATCAAATGGTAAAAGCAATCAATAATGCTCAAATTATAATGATTCCTGGAGGATTTAGTGCCGGTGACGAACCGGAAGGAAGCGGAAAATTCATAGCTACAGTATTTAGAAATCCACGAATAAAAGAAGCCGTAATGAATCTGCTAAGCAATAGGGACGGTTTGATGCTTGGCATTTGTAACGGTTTTCAAGCCCTTATGAAATTAGGATTACTTCCCTACGGAGAAATACGAGATATAGATTGCGATTGTCCGACCCTTACTTTTAATACTCTTGGACGCCATGTATCCAATATGGTTACGACTAAAATCACATCCACCAAATCCCCTTGGTTTGCCAATGTAGAAGCAGGAGACCTTCATCAAATCGCCGTATCCCATGGGGAAGGAAGATTTGTTGCATCGGAGGAAATGATGCGTCAACTTTTTGACAATGGACAAGTGGCAACTCAGTATGTAGATTTAGATGGCAATCCAACTTACGATATCGCATTTAATCCCAATGGTTCAATGAATGCCATAGAAGGGATCACCAGTCCCGATGGAAGAATCCTTGGTAAAATGGGACACTCCGAAAGAATAGGCACCAATGTGGCAAAAAATATTCCTGGAGCAAAAGATCAAAAAATCTTCCAGTCAGGAGTGGAATATTTCAGTTAATCAATAGGAACGGTTCTTTTAAACAGGACCGTTCCTATTGATTTTTTTATTACATAGGAAATTTTTCGAATTTCCTATGTAATAAAAAGCTCTCCGGGTGAGATGCGCACTCGCGTGTAATGTATTTTGCCGGCTTTGCCGACCGAGCGCAGTGCGAGAGCTTCACAAGCGAAACGCTTTTGCTTTTGATAATGAATTTCATTATTGACGCACTGGAAAAATTATGATAAGATTACTGATAGTAATGATAATCAATTTCAAAATGTGAAAAATTTAATGATCTGTGGGAGGGATGATCATGCTGCTGACGATGGCTAAACCTGGAGAGGTCAATTATATAAAGAAAATTACAGGCAAAGATCAGATTCGTAAGTTTTTAGCTACTCTTGGGTTTGTTGAAGGGGAAAAGGTGACAGTTGTTTCAGAAAATGGCGGGAATATGATTATCAATATTAAAGAAACACGGGTAGCACTGGATAAAAGACTCGTCAACAGAATCTACGTTTAGGAGGAATACCATGAGAACATTAAAAGCTGTAAAATGCGGAGAAACAGTTACCGTTGTAAAACTCCATGGATCAGGACCGGTTAAGAGAAGAATTATGGATATGGGCATTACAAAAGGGACTGACATTTTTGTCAGAAAAGTTGCTCCCTTGGGTGATCCTATTGAAGTGAATGTGCGCAATTATGAATTAAGCATACGGAAAGCGGATGCTGAAATGATAGAAGTTCAGTAGTATTACACTTTTATAGGAGGAATTAATCATGGGAATTAAAATTGCGCTTGCTGGTAATCCCAACAGTGGTAAGACAACTATGTTTAACCATTTAACGGGAAGTTCACAGTATGTGGGGAACTGGCCTGGTGTAACAGTGGAAAAGAAGGCGGGTAAGTTAAAAGGACATAAAGATACAGAAATCATTGACTTACCCGGTATTTATTCTCTTTCACCTTATACCCTGGAAGAGGTTGTCACAAGGAATTATCTTATTGAAGAGAAGCCAGATGTAATTATTAATATTGTTGACAGCACGAATATTGAAAGGAATCTTTATCTTACAACACAACTTATGGAAATTGGCATACCGATGGTTATGGCCCTTAATATGACCGATGTGCTGAGGAAGAACGGAGACACGATCGACGTACATAAACTGAGCAAGTATATAGGCTGTGAAATCATTGAAACTTCTGCACTTAAGGGAGAAGGTTGTAAAGAGGCAGCCGAGAAAGCAGTAGTATTAGCTCAAAAGAAAGTAAAAGCTAGACCCTCTCATATGTTTTTTGAAGAAGTGGAAAAAGTTCTTTCTGCCATTGCAGATCTTATAAAAGATGTTGTGGGACAGGATAATCTTCGTTGGTTTGCCATAAAGCTCTTTGAACGGGATCAAAAAGTAATGGAGCAAATCAATTTGCCGCAAGAAAGACAAGATCAAATTGAAAAATTAATTGAGCAAATAGAGAATGAATTGGATGATGACAGCGAAAGTATTATTACCAATGAACGCTACAATTATATCAGTGGCATTGTTAAAGAATGTGTACAGAAGAAAAACACTTCAAAGATGACCACCTCAGATAAAATCGATACGATTGTAACAAACAGATTTTTGGCTTTGCCTATCTTTGCAACAGTAATGTTTTTAGTGTATTATTTGTCCATAACAACTGTAGGAGGATGGGCTACGGACTGGGTAAATGACGTATTGTTTGGAGAAATTATACCCCCTGCAGTGGAAAGCTTCTTAACATCTGTCGGAACAGCGGATTGGCTTACATCTTTGATCCTTGACGGCGTTATTGGCGGTGTAGGAGCTGTACTTGGATTCTTACCGCAGATGCTGGTACTGTTCTTCTTTCTGGCGATTCTGGAAGACTGCGGATACATGGCTCGTATTGCATTTATTATGGATAGGGTTTTCCGCAAATTTGGTCTTTCCGGTAAGTCCTTTATTCCAATTCTTATTGGAACAGGCTGTGGGGTTCCTGGGATTATGGCATCCCGTACTATTGAAAATGAACAAGATCGTAAAATGACCATTATAACAACCACATTTATTCCTTGCTCAGCGAAACTCCCAATCATTGCATTGATTGCAGGGGCTTTATTCCCAGACTCCGCCTGGGTTGCTCCGTCTGCATATTTCGTGGGAATGGCTGCAATCATTGCTTCGGGAATTATACTAAAGAAAACAAAAAGTTTTGCAGGAGATCCTGCCCCCTTTGTAATGGAACTGCCGCCATACCATGTTCCGGGACTTAAAAATGTGTTGCTTCATATGTGGGACAGAACGAAATCCTTCATCCAAAAAGCGGGGACAATTATTTTCCTTGCTTCTGGCCTTGTATGGTTTTTAAGCTCATTTAGCTGGTCTATGGAAATGGTAGATACTCCAGATTCTATACTGGCTTCAATTGGCAATATTCTTGCACCTTTGTTTACACCGCTTGGCTGGGGAGATTGGCAATCAGCGGTTGCAACGATTACAGGACTAATTGCAAAAGAAAATGTCGTTGGTACTTTTGGAATTTTGTATGGGTTTGCAGAAGTTGCAGAAGATGGCGCAGAAATATGGGGCAATCTTCAGGCTTCTTTCACCACGATTTCTGCTTATTCATTCTTAGTTTTCAATCTATTGTGTGCGCCATGTTTTGCTGCTATTGGCGCGATCAGAAGAGAAATGGGCAATGCAAAATGGACATTGATTGCAGTAGGATATCAAACAGGATTCGCTTACGTTATTTCTTTGATCATTTATCAATTAGGTATGGCATTTACAGGACATGGATTTGGCATCGGAACCATGATAGCTCTCTTACTTACCGCAGCACTCGTTTATTTATTATTTAGGCCGTATAAAGAAGCAGATAGACATTATCGCACCAAAGAAATTGGTGCCTAGGAGGTGTTTTCATTGGCAACATGGATCATTGGCTCTCTTATATTCGCTTGTTTTGCTTGGGTTGGTTACAGAATGTTTAAACGATATAAAACGGGAGATGGAGGCTGTTCAGGTTGTTCAGGGTGCTCCCATTCCGATGGATGTGGAAAAAACTAAATATTAAACATTTATACCATAGGAGCATTCCATTAGACTTTTCTTATATATAGTAATATAATATATATGGAGAAAGTAAGTAGTAATCATTACGATGAAAAGGGGATGCTCCTATGGAATCTTTTGAATATGTAATGCCTACGCAGATTTTATTTGGAAAAGACGTTATATCCACTCATGCACATCTGTTTAAGAATTATGGTCAGAAAGCGTTGATTGTAACAGGCAGGAGTTCTGCCAAGAAAAATGGCTCTTTACAGGATGTTATTGTTGCCCTTGATCAAAATGGAATAAAGTACTGTATTTTTGATGAAATAGAAGAAAATCCTTCTATGGAAACTGTTCAAAAGGGCGCAGAGTTTGGAAGAAAAGAAAAGGCAGATTTTATCATTGCTGTAGGGGGAGGTTCTCCTCTTGATGCTGCAAAAGCCATAGATCTTCTTGTTGCCAATGAAGACGGTACTATAGAAGACCTTTTTGCTTCAAATCCTATGAGTATTATTCCACTTCTTGCAGTGCCTACTACTGCAGGAACAGGCTCTGAAACAACACCTTATGCCATATTAACTGACCATAAGGCAAAGACAAAACGCAATTTCGCCCATAAAGTATTCTTTGATGTTGCATTTTTAGATGCAAAGTATATGATGGATATGCCAGAAACCATTACAATCAATACGGCAGTGGATGCTTTGTCTCATCTTGTTGAAGGTTATCTGACAGTGAAGGCAAATCTCCTTAGTGATATTTGGGCGGAAAAAGGTCTGCTCATTTTCTCAGAATGTATGGAAGCTTTAAGAAATAAGGATTTTACTTATGAACTCAGAGAAAAATTATTGCTGGTTTCTACAATTGCTGGCATAGTTATTGCTCAGAGTGGAACTTCTCTTCCCCATGGCATGGGTTATGCCCTTACATACTTTCATAATGTAGCCCATGGAAGAGCGAACGGCCTTCTTATGAAAGCGTACTTAGATATTCATCCGGACAAGCAAAAGGTACAAAAAATCCTCACCTGCTTAAGACTTAACAGTCTGGAAGATTTGGGAGAATACTTAGACGTGTTGTTAGGAGAAAAGGAAACAGTTACGGAAAATGAAATTTTTGAATATGCAGAAGGTATGATCAGTAATGAAGCAAAATTAAAAAATCATCCGGGTAAAGTTTCCAAAGAAGATATTTACACCATTTATAAGAAAAGCTTAAATATAATTTGAAGATAAAAAGCAGCCAAGGTTTCTTGCCTTGGCTGCTTTTTGCAATTTTCTCCTTATTTCCTTTGAATTTCTACATGATTTTTAGAATACTCATTGACAAGTGAAATACTAGGTATATAATGGAATTAAAGGTGAGTGAAAATTCACTCTCAGGAGGGATCGAATGTTAAAAGGATTTCCAACAAGAAGAGACAGTATTATTTTAGCTGCAATTGATATTATCAGTGAAAACGGGATACAGGGTTTATCTACCAAAAAAATCGCAGAAAAACAAGGAATATCTGAATCGCTTTTATATAAGCACTTTGACAAGCTGGATGATGTTCTGGTTGCAGTTCTTGAATATTTTTCTCAATTTGATTCAATGATTGCCAATACGGTTATAAAAAAAGATATTTCTTGTAAAGACAAGATTATTGAATATATCAAGTCATTTGTTGAATTATACGAGACCTATCCTGCTCTTGCATCCATTATTTTAAATTACGAAGTATTAACGCATTATGATCACACCCGCCAAATGATCACAGAGATTTTTACTAATCGTTTGCGGTTTATTACTCAAGTTATAGAAATTGGTCAGGAAAGAGGAGAAATTGGCCATTATTATACAGCCCAGGAATTGACGGATATTATTAAAGGAATTATGCTGGCTACCACGTTCCGTTGGAAAATTACAGGTTATACTTGTCAGCTAAAAGACAGTGTTCTTACAACGATAAGAAAAGTGCTGGAAACCAGCTGATTTAGTAAAAACCAGATTAAAAATGGGGGATGATAATGAGAATATTAATTGCAGAAGACGATTTTGTCAGCAGAAAATATCTGTTTAAGTTTCTTTCTAAATATGGAGAATGTGATATGACAGTGGATGGAATAGAAACTGTTGAGGCTTTTGCCATCGCACATGATTCAGGAAACCCTTATGATTTATTATGCCTTGATATTATGATGCCAAAGATTGATGGACTAAAGGCATTAAATACAATCAGAGAAATAGAAAGAAGAAAGAAAATTCAAGATTCCAAGAGGTGCAAAGTGATTATGATCAGTGCACTCAGCGAAACAGAAGTTAAGGTTGATGATTCTAAGAAAGAATATGAAGTGTATATAACTAAGCCTATTGAAATTGAAAATATTATAAGTGCCATGAAGGAATTAAAACTTATTGACTAAGTTATAATAATAAAATTTGAAATTAAATTATAGGATGAAAGGGTGTATATATGAAAAAAATATTGATTGTAGATGACGCAATGTTTATAAGAAGCAGTTTAAAGCTTATGCTTGAAAATAATGGATTTGAAGTTATAGGTGAAGCAGGTAATGGATACGAAGCAATAGACAAGTATAAAGTACTTAAACCGGATATTGTAACGATGGATATTACAATGCCTGAAATGGATGGGATAGAATCCTTAAGACAAATAAAAGAGTATGATAAAAACGCAAATGTTGTTATGATTACTGCTTTAGGTCAGGAGAGTTTTGTAAAAGAAGCGATTATGCTGGGAGCTAAGGGTTTTATAGTAAAACCTTTCAAAGAAGAAACAGTGGTCAAAGCATTAAGTAAATTTTAATATCTGTTTCCAGTCGGCATAAGAAGATTACAATATGCCAAAATGGCATCAATCTTTTTTTGAAGCAGCTTAAGGGATGAAAGTATCAGGGTTTTTGAAGTTGCCCATAAATTAAGTGAGATTGCCTTTGGCATAATGCATATTATAAAAGAATTGTCTGAAGAAAAACACAAAAATAGTCACAAATGAAAGCTTTATGGCATATTTTATGGCATATTTTAAATCAGATAAAAGTCTTAAAGAGTTTCGTTTATTTTTGTCAGGCATCATATTCCTTGAAAGACTCAATCTGGAGCCATACAGCACAATCAAACGATCAATTTGGACCAAAAGAAATGTGCAAAAGATCAGCATATAGCTGAAAGGTATGAAAAAAATGCCGCTGTTTATTTAGTTTAATAAGTGTCAACGGATCAAAACTGTAGTGTTTATGGATATTGCAGGAGAACTGGTTATATCTCAGGTATTAAACCCAGCATCCGGAACTTAAGGGGCTGCCTCTTAATCATTTTTACAAAGCGCCATTATATTCTTCTACCAAATACAATATCAGATAATTTTGGGCTTCGAGCGTTCTAAAGAGGTTAAAGAAGATGGAGGATGCACATTGCGGTGAGATGTAAGTGTCAGCCTGATTTTTGATATAACCGGTTTTGCAAATTCAATAATGGGACAATGAGGGGGCCTAAGCCATGGGAGAAGAAATGGATAGTTTGATGGTAGAAGAAGATACTCAAAAGGGTAAATTTTTAACTTTTTCGATTGGAGCAGAGGAGTATGCAATCGAAGTCCGATATGTTACAGAAATCATTGGTATGCAGACCATTACAGAAGTACCGGAGCTGCCTGAATACATAAAAGGTATAATTAATTTACGAGGTAAAATTATCCCTGTAATGGACATCAGGCTTCGATTTAAGAAAGAACCAAGAGAATACGACGACAGAACTTGCATTATCGTGATAGATATCGGTGAAATATCCATTGGTCTTATAGTAGATACAGTGTCGGAAGTACTATCCATAGATGAAGGAAACATTGTATCTCCGCCACAAGTGAATCGAGGTAGCCAGAATAAATATATCAAAGCTATTGGTAAAATTGATCAAAACGTAAAACTTATTCTTGATTGTCAAAAATTGCTCAATGAAGACGAAATTGAAGATCTTTCACAAACATTTTAGAAAATGATCGATAAATTATTCAAGGGGATGATGCGGCATGAAATGGTTCCATAATATGAATACTGGTAAAAAATTGATTTTATCTTTCTTACTTGTTGCTTTTATCGCAGGCATTATTGGGGGTATAGGGGTTTTAGATATACAGAAGATTGCCGATTTGGATGCAGAATTGTATGAATATCATACCGATGCGCTGGATGATTTGACAAGAATTATGCAGGATTATCAATTAAAGCGGGTAATATTAAGAGATTTAATTATCAATACCGATGCCTCCTTTAGGGAGGACAAGTGGAAGGAATATGATGAATTAACTTACGAGATTAATGAACTTTTTGCTAATTTTGAAGAAAAAATTAATAGCGATGAAGTAAGAGTTGCTTTTGAACAGTTGAAAAACAGTATTTATGATTACGAAGAATATAAAAGTAAAATAGATAATTATATTAAGCTAGGGCAGGAAGATGTAGCTTTCAAAAGTTTATATACCGACGGCGCTCCCATCGCAACAGCAGTACAAGACTCTATTGAACGGTTGCTGCAATTAAAAATTGATTTGGCCAGACAGGCTGCAGAGACAAACAGTAGGACTGCATCAGTATCCACTGTAGTTATGCTTATAATTATTCTTGTGGGTCTTCTTATGGCAGTGTTTCTTGGATTTTTTATCTCCAGAAGTATCAGCCATCCTGTAATCCAGCTCATGAATGCAGCCGATCAACTTGCACTGGGTGATGTGAATGTGGATATTCATGGAGACAGGAAGGATGAAATCGGAAGGCTTATGCAATCTTTTGGCAAAATGATTGCCAATATAAGAGAACAGGCACTGGCAGTTGAAAAGATTGCCAATGGCGATTTAACCGTAGAGGTTAAAGTAAGATCAGAGAATGACCTTTTAGGAAGAAAACTCTCAGAAATGATCGAAAAGAATAATGAAGTATTGAGTAATATTAATTCGGCCTCGGAACAGGTAGCTTCCGCATCAAAACAGGTAGCAGCAGCCAGCCAGGCCTTGTCTCAGGGTTCAACAGAACAGGCAAGTTCAATCGAAGAGATTACTTCTTCTATTGAAGAAATTGCCACTCAAACGCAGGAGAATGCAGAGAACGCGAATCAAGCCAATGAGCTTGCGACAATTGCTAAAAACAGGGCGGCTGAAGGCAAACAGCAGATGAAAGATATGCTTTCAGCCATGACAGAAATTAATGAGTCTTCCAATAATATTTCAAAGATTATAAAGGTGATAGACGATATTGCATTCCAAACCAATATCCTTGCATTAAATGCAGCTGTTGAAGCAGCCAGAGCAGGACAGCACGGAAAAGGATTCGCTGTAGTGGCAGAAGAAGTAAGAAACTTAGCAGCCCGTTCAGCGGATGCAGCGAAAGAAACCACAGCAATGATTGAAGAATCCATCAAGAAAGTAAATGATGGAACAACAATAGCCAATTTTACAGCAACAGCCTTAAATCAAATCGTAGAAGAGGTTGCAAAGGCTGCAGATTTAGTAAGAGAAATTGCTATAGCTTCTAATGAGCAAGCTTCAGGGATTGCACAGATTAGTCAGGCAATTAATCAGGTATCCCAGGTGGTTCAAAACAACTCTACCACTTCCGAAGAAAGTGCTGCTGCCAGCGAAGAATTATCCAGTCAGGCAGAGCTTCTTAAGGATCTTGTTAATCAGTTTAAACTAAAAAGGAATAATCTAAAAAGCAATTCTGGTTCGCTCAATTCTGAAATGCTGAAAATGCTAAGGACTATGGAAAACAGAAGTAATTTTTTGTCCCCTAAGGGCGAATATAATGAAACTATGATGCCACAAATAAGAATAGATTTAGATGATAAGGAATTTGGTAAATATTAATCTCTTTATATAAAACAGAGAACTCTACAAGTTCTCTGCTTTTTGATATAATATGAAAGGTGAAGCCAATGCTGAACATTACAGAAAAAGAATTTAAAAAGCTTGCTGAGTATATGAAAAAATACTATGGCATCAATTTTAAGCCAGAAAAAAAGAGTCTTGTTATAGGAAGGCTTCAAAATATTATTTCACAGGGCAATTTTGATAGTTTTTCCAGCTACTTTGATTATATTCAGGCAGATAAAACAGGAGAGGCTGTAAAGACTTTAATTAATAAACTTACAACAAATCATACTTTCTTTATGCGGGAATCTGAACACTTTATGTATTTTAAAGATAAAATATTGCCTTATCTGGCTTCTGTTGAAGCATCCAAGAAAGATCTAAGAATATGGAGTGCAGGGTGTTCCAGCGGAGAGGAACCTTATACATTGGCAATGATTATGGCGGATTATTTTGGGGCGAATAAAGGTTTCTGGGATACCAGAATACTGGCAACGGATATATCTACTAAAGCTTTGGAAAAAGCTATACGGGGGGTATATTCCAAGGAGAGCATTTCTGTTCTGCCCAAACATTGGCAGCTCAATTATTTTAACCGCCTTAATGACAAAGAGTATGCGATTTCCGACGAAATAAAAAAAGAAGTAATTTTTAGGAGATTTAACTTAAACAGTGCGGAGTTTCCATTCCGAAAAAAATTTCATGTGATTTTTTGTCGAAATGTTATGATCTATTTTGATGCTGAAACAAAAAGGAAACTTATCAATAAGTTTTATGAAATTACGGAACCTGGGGGGTACTTGTTTATTGGTCATTCAGAATCCATAAATCGCAATGAAACAGGATATAAATATGTTATGCCTGCTCTTTATAGAAAGGAATAGATTGTTTTGATTAATCAAAGAAAACTAAAGGTGCTTATTGTAGATGATTCTATTGTATTTAGACAAATGCTTGCAAAAAGGCTTTCAGAGGATAAAGGGATAGAAGTCGTTGCCACGGCATCTAACCCTTATGAGGCAAGAGATAAGATTTTACAGTACCATCCTCATGTCATGACGTTGGATGTGGAAATGCCAAGGATGAATGGAATTGAATTTTTAAAAAAGCTTATGCCTCAATATCCTATTCCTACAGTGGTTGTAAGTTCTGTCAGTGAAAATGTATTTAATGCCTTAAATGCCGGGGCGGTAGATTTTGTATCCAAACCCCAGGGCGTAGACCCCAAGGCAAGAGAACAGTTTATCAATGAGCTTATTTTAAAAATAAAGATTGCCTCTACGGCAAAAATATTAAATAAAAATGCTTCTTTGGAAAGCGGTGCTGTAATTACATCTCAAACCAGGCAGAAACGAGATATAAAAATGATTGCCATAGGTGCTTCTACAGGAGGGACAGAAGCTTTATACAATATTTTAACTAAGCTTCCCCCCACTATGCCTGGCATAGTGATCGTACAGCATATGCCTCCGGTATTTACCAAAATGTATGCGGAAAGATTAAATAGTGCTTGTCTATTAGAGGTTAAAGAAGCAGAGACTGGGGATATCGTATTACCGGGGAAAGCATTCATTGCTCCAGGTGGGCTTCATATGAAGATAAAAAAAGCAGGTACTCAATTTGTTATTGAATGTTTCAAAGGAGAGAAGGTCAATGGCCATTGCCCTTCTGTAGATGTATTGTTCCATTCTGTTGCCGACCATCTGGGCGATCAGGCACTGGGAATTATTCTGACTGGAATGGGATATGATGGAGCAAAAGGACTCCTTGCTATGAAGAAGAAAGGCAGTATGACTTTGGGACAGGATGAGAAATCCTGTGTGGTTTATGGTATGCCTAAAGTGGCATTTAATATCGGAGCAGTTGAAAAGCAAATACCATTAAATAATATGGCAGAAGCAATTTATAAATTGGTCACCCCTTAAGGGGTGTTTTTTTATCTTAAGAAAAATTTAAGAATTATATCCGGCAGAATTTAAATATTGGACTTTATAATAAAGTAAAACTTAAATTTTGAGAGGTGTGATATAATCTTTTTAACTTGTGTGAAGGAAGGGTGTAATATGGATCAGTATACAGTTCTAGTGGTTGATGATGAAAAAGAAATAAGAGATGCCATCGAGATTTACTTAAGAAATGAAGGGATTACCGTACTACATGCAAAAGACGGTATTGAAGCAATGGAAATTTTGAAAGAAAAAGAAGTACATTTAGTTCTTATGGACATTATGATGCCAAGACAGGACGGAATTAATACAACATTTAAAATAAGAGAAGAGATGAATATACCCATTATTATGTTGACGGCCAAGAGTGAAGATACGGATAAGGTGCTCGGTCTTCAGATAGGGGCTGATGATTATGTTACTAAACCCTTTAATCCTATTGAATTGATTGCCCGAGTGAAATCTCAGCTGAGAAGATATATGAAATTGGGAGTTTATCAAGGAATGAAAAGAGTGATCGACATCAACGGGTTGATTTTAAATCAGGACACTAAAGAAGTCATTGCTAATGGGGAACCTGTAAGGCTTACTTCTACAGAATATAAAATACTGGAACTTCTTATGCTCAATGCTCCTAAAGTATATTCGATAGATGAAATTTACGAAAAAGTATGGAATGAGCCCAGTTATAATCCGGAAAACACCGTAGCCGTACATATAAGAAGAATCAGGGAAAAAATTGAAATTAATCCGAAAGAACCAAGATATTTAAAGGTGGTGTGGGGAATTGGATATAAAATTGAAAAGTAAAATCAGAATCATAGCTTATGCATTAACTATTTTGGCTTTGTTTTCCTTTGGTTTTAGGACCACTGATTTTTTAGCGAATAAAGCCAGTTATTACTTAAAAGGCAGTTATTTCAATACCAGAGAGTTTGCAGATGAATTGGAAGATTTTATATATTTATTTGAGCAATTTTATATGGGCCCTGGAGAATCTTATGTGCAAAATGTGCCCGTAGAAACAAATGAAGAGTTTGTTGCAGAAATATATGATGAAGAAACAGATGAAGAGTATACTTATACCACAGAAGTGACTGAAGAGTATAATATCGTAACTGACAGGCAAAGGTTTGAATATGAGCAAAGTTATATTAATTATTATATAAAAGATCGTAAAGGGAATATTTATACGAACCTGGAGAACTACGAAGATTTTGACTCCATCCAGCAATCCAGTTTTTTTGTCTGTACATTTCCTTATCATACCAAAGGAAATGATGTCTTTACGTCTATTAATCGCTTTTTTATAACAAAGGATTTAACAGGATTCATCGCTATTCCCAAAAGTGATAAGAAACACAGTTTAATTGTTGAAAATATGTATGATTATCAGGACGAAATGACAAATTATCTCATATTACTCGGTACTGGAATTACTGCACTGATTTCAAGTATTGTTCTTGGCTATTATTATTTGAAAAAATATGCTTCGGAGTGTTCCGAAATTTTACAACCTCTTAAAAAAATTTATTCCAGGTATCCTATTGATCTGAGGATATGTGTTCTGCTTTTAAATCTTTTATTCATTAACACACATTATACGTACATAGAATACTATCCCTACTATTATTTGGATATTTCAGATTTTGCTGTATATACAGTGGCGCTCACTGTACTGATCATTCAGATTATATTTTTACTGCCTGTTTTTAAATCACTTCAGCATATAAAAACTGAATGGGAGAAGAGTTTTATCGTAAACGTTAAGAAATCTCTTGAGGGCAGTTTTTTATTTAAAAGTGGTGTAATTAAAATATTGCTTATACTGGGAATTGTTTCATTCTTAGGGATAGGAACAGGAATAGCTTTAGGAGAGCTAGGAATGAGTGATATACTCGCCCTTTTCCCCTTTGGTTTAATCATTAGTGTCTGCGTACTGATTTATATTTTTAGCAAGGTGGCATATTTTAACCGATTGCTTAAGTATTCAGAAGATATATTGGCAGGAAATGCAAATGGCCAAATCATAAGAAGCAAGAAAGGACTTCTGGGAAAACTGGCAGAAAACTTGGACCGCCTGAAAGAAGGAATAGATACTTCACAGAAGGTACAGGTAAAAAGTGAAAGATTAAAAACAGAACTTATTACCAATGTCAGTCATGATCTTAGAACCCCTCTTACTTCTATAATCAACTATACGGAACTTCTTAAAGACAAACAACTTAGTGAAGAAGAAAGGGAAAAATATATAGAGATTATAGACAAAAAATCAAAAAGGCTCAAAGTATTAATAGATGATTTATTTGAAGTCTCTAAAATGGCCAGTGGCAATATTGAATTATCTAAAGAAAAAGTGGATATTGTTCAATTGCTTAAACAAGCTTTGGCAGAATATGATGAAAAAATACAGGCAGCCAACTTGGATTTTAAGATCACTTTTGACAGTCCTCATATATTTGCCTGGGTTGACGGACGCAAGATGTGGAGAGTATTTGATAATATTATCAGTAATATTGTAAAATATACTTTGGAAAATACGAGAGTTTATATTACAATTACTGAAAGAGATTATAGCGTTGTTATTACTTTTAAAAATATTTCCAAGTACGAATTGCCGGAGAATATAGATGAACTTCTTGAACGCTTTAAAAGAGGAGACGAATCAAGAAGTACCGAAGGGTCAGGTCTTGGCCTAGCGATTGCAAAATCCATTGTGGACAGCCATGAGGGGAGATTTGACATAGAAACTGATGGTGATTTGTTTAAAACGATTGTGGAAGTTACTAAATAACGTATTCTTTCGTTCTTGTGGATAAGTATAACCTGTGTTATAATTGCTTTGAAAGATGATGGGAGTAAAAGGTAATTATCTTTTATGTCCATCATTTTTTTTAGGGATAGGAAAATTGATTTGTATGAAAAAGCAAACGAGCCCAGTTTAATCAATAAGGAGGAAAAAGAATGCATGAAGCAATGTACAGATATTTAAAGAATATCTTAATGTTTACTTTAATTTTAACTATAACTTTTTCAAGTGTTTCTTTAACTCATGGCGCTGAAAGCGGTATATATATCCATTATGCTGAAACGTTAAAGGAATTAGGACTGTTTCAGGGAACAGATCAGGGATTTGAATTAAGCAGAAAGTCTAATCGTGCAGAAGCAGGAGTAATGCTGGTGAGATTATTAGGAGCAGAAGATCTTGCCCTTAAGGAAGCGGATAAGAATTTACACCCTTTTGTGGATGTTCCTCAGTGGGCAAGCCCACATATAGCTTACTTATATCAAAGGGGCTTAACCAATGGGATTAGCAGTACTTTATATGGGTCAAAGGAGGAAATTACTCCTATTCAGTATACTACAATGCTTTTAAGGGCTTTAGGTTATAAAGATGAGGCAGGAGATTTTGATTACCGCAAAGCATTAGATTTCGCCTATGAAATTGGTATGTTGGATGATACTGAATTATATGTTTTAAATTCCATGGGCAATGGAGGCATTTTAAGGGATTACATGGCCATGCTATCCTATAAGAGCCTTTTTGAAGAAATGAAAAATCAAGACAAAAGCTTAATCCTTGCTTTGATAGAAGACAAAGTTATTTCTCCTGTCAAAGTTGAAAAAGCTTGCAAGATAGATAGTTTTTTAACAAGCTTTTTGCTGGCTGAAGGTTATTTTAGTGATGATAAAATAAAAGATCTCCTTTCACAGACAGAGGATGTTATGCCACAGGATGAAAAGGTGGTTTTCCAGGATGGAGAAGTAAGGGCTGTCTGGATTTCTTATCTGGATTTACAGAAAGTGCTTCCTAATAAAAGTAAAGAAGAATTCAGAAATTCTATAAGAAGTATGTATAAAAATATAGCAGATGCTACTTTGAACACAGTCATTGTTCAGGTAAGACCCTTTGGAGATGCTCTTTATCCTTCAAATTATTTTCCATGGTCTTATATTATAACAGGAACAGAAGGGATCAGTCCTGGTTTTGATCCTTTAGAAATTATGCTGGAGGAAGCCCATAATAAAGGTCTTAAATTTGAAGCGTGGATTAATCCTTATCGTATAAGAGCAGGTTCAAAGAAAACTTTAAGTGATCAGAATCAAGCATTAACATGGCTTAATGATGGCAGTAACAGAGTTATCGAATTAAGCAGCGGCATTTATTATAACCCTGCCAGCAAGGACGTTCAGGAATTAATCACAAAGGGCGTTATGGAGATTGTGAAAAACTATGATGTAGACGGAATTCACTTTGATGATTACTTTTATCCTACAACCAATTTAGACTTTGATCGTATATATTATCAAAAATATGTAGAAAACGGAGGAAGTTTAAGCCAGGCAGACTGGAGAAGAGAAAATGTCAACCAACTGATTAGAGATGTTTATAGTTCAATTAAATCTTACAATCCATCTGTACGTTTTGGCATAAGCCCTCAAGGGATTATAGAGAAAAACTATAATGAGCAGTATATAGATGTTGAAAAATGGCTGTCAAGTTCAGGATATATCGATTATATTTGCCCTCAAATCTATTTTGGCTACAATCATTCCACACAGCCATATGAGAAACTGCTAAAACAGTGGAATGGTTTGATTAAAAATGAAAATATTAAGCTATACATAGGCCTGGCAGCATATAAATTAGGAAACGAAGATACTTGGGCTGGAAATGGCAAAACAGAATGGATCGGGACCACAGATATGCTTCAAAGAATGATCCGGGATGGCAGACTGCAAAGCCATTATGGAGGATTCGTATTGTTTAGATATGATTCTTTGTGGAATCCACCGGCTAATTTGAAATCTCAAATAGAGAAAGAATTAAAGGCAATTCGACAATAACAGTAAAATTTTTTTCTTTCTCCGATTAATCGACAAAAAATATTTACTTTGTTTATTTATTGACAAAGTTCTTGATATAGTATAAGTTGTATATAAAAGCGTATATTGATCTATTGCAGGAGGACATATTATGAAGAGCACAAGAGGGAAATTAACGATTTATTTTGGTTCTTTATTTATTATAGTCAGTATCCTTATCAGTGTATTTGGGTACCATCAGGCGGGGAAAGCTATAGAGCAGGTTGTCTTAGATACGAAGCTTGAAAGTGATCTTTATACAGCAAAGTTAATGCTGAAACAGCATTTTGGAGACTTGTACCTAAAAGATGGGAAGTTATATGGCAAAGCAGGGACTGGTTTACAAGGCAACTATGGGATGGTAGATACAATCCTGGTGGATTTAGGAGATGCAGCCACTATTTTTGCTAAAGATGGTGAGGATTACTATAGGATTGTAACCAATATAGTCGATGATAATGGAAAAAGGTTTGAAGGTACTGCATTGGAAAGAGACAGTGAGATATATGCTTCTATAGCAAGCGGAGAAACATATATGGGAGAATCGAGTATACTGGGAAAAACGTATTTGACAATTTATGAACCTTTGTACGATGCTCTGGGAGAAAATATAGGGATTCTCGCTGTTGCAGTTCCAATGGAAAATATTGCAGAGATTATAAAGGAAGACTTGTCAAGTTTGGGCATAGTGTTTCTTATAATGACTATCATTGGAATTGTGGCTGTAATATTTGCTACTGTAGTCATAGCTCGTAAAATTACAAATCCGATTGCTTCTATTGCAAAGTATGCTAAAAAGGTATCTGAATTAAATGTTCAAGAAGATCTATCCCAGGATTTACTAACAAGAGAAGATGAGATAGGAATCTTAGCTAAGGCATTTCAGAAGGTTATTAGCAGTTTAAGAAACTTTATTTCCAATGTGGACAATATTTCTCAGCAACTGGCTGGGTCTTCAGAAGAATTATCAGCGATTAGTGCAGAAACCACTGCTTCTGCAGAAGAAATTTCAAAATCCATGGAAATCATTGCAAGAGAAGTTTCAGAACAGGCAAAGCAAGTAGAGCAGGGAGAAATTCAAATTGAAGAAATGGGACAGATCATTACTAAAGAATGGGAAGAAATGAAAAGCTTAAATGTAGCTGCAGAAGAAGTTAACGATTTAAAAAATGAAGGATTAAAAATCGTTAAAGAATTAGTAGAACGCAATAAAGAAACTAATAAGGCAGTAAAAGCTATCTATGATTTAATCATTAATACTAATGAAGATGCTGAAAAGATCGCGAATGCCAGCCAAATGATTAAAAATATTGCAGATCAGACGAATTTACTTGCGTTGAATGCAGCCATTGAAGCGGCCCGGGCAGGAGAGATGGGAAGAGGCTTTGCGGTGGTAGCAGAAGAAATAAGAGCGTTGGCAGAGCAGTCAGACAAGTTTGCAGGAGAAATAACCAATATCATTCAAGGATTGACGAATCGAACAGAGCAAGCTGTTAACAGAATGGAAACGACCAGTCAAATTGTATCGACTCAGTCCGAAAGTGTTGAAATGACACAGAATAAATTTGAAGGTATTGCAGAAGCTATCGGAAAAATGAAGAGTATCACTGAAGAATTAAATCAATTGTCAAAGAAGATGGCAAAAAGAAAAGACAGTATGATCGAAGTTATTGAAAACTTAACTGCTGTATCTCAGGCCAATGCGGCAGCTGTACAGCAAATTTCTCAGCCGATGGAAGAACAGGTTGCTGCTAATGAAGAAGTGGCCAATGCAAGCAATGCTTTATCGAAGCTGGCAGAAGAAATGACTCAAAATATTGATGTATTCAAATATTAACATAAAGGTTCTATTGTCTTTATAAGAATATATAAAAAAATGGTGAGAGGGTGTATCACGAATCTCACCATTTATTTTTTATAAGACAGGAGATTCCGCTTGATTTTCGATGATCCTGATTTCTGATAACCGTTTTAGCTGTTATGATCAACTGATGATTAACCAACTTATTGATTATGTCTAAAGCCTTAAAACTTTCTTCTGTTCTATTTATAAACTCTTTGGATAAAATAAGTCCTTTCTTTTTAATCTCATCAAGTAAACTTAATCTCATAAAATATGAAGAAACAGCACCTATAACCATTAGGCGTTTTTTTCGCTTTCCCTTTGATCATGCAGATGCCTCATTAAAGATTATTGACAAATGGGTTTTTATTGTATAGTGTTGCGTTATATTTGTTAAATTTTATCAATTAATATATAAGTTTAGAATTTTAGTAAGAAATTACTAATATTACATCGAAATAACTAGATTATTTAGTAAGGTTAGTTTTAAAAATTGGAAAAGTAGATAAAAACAGAATAAAGAGATAACCTTTTATCGATAAAGTATACAAAAAACATTAAAAACATATTTTGTTTATATGCAAACCATATATAAATATTCGAAGCAATTCGTCAAAATGGTACTTGTGATTTCAAAAGTGTCATGGTGCAATATAGGACACTTAACTGATTTTGGATATTAAGTAATTCATATACCAGTTAAGGAGATGGATGAGATGGGAAAGATGTAAAAAGTTGTTGTAGGATTTTTGGGTTTTACAATGATTTAATTCTTTTGAAGGCAGTAACTATGGGTATCAAAGGGAGCCTTGTATACCTGTAGTTATTATAAATTATTTATAGATTATGGGAGGGATGCAAAATGAAAAGAAAATTTGTTTCAATAATGACCAGTATTGCGTTTTTAGCATCACTTTTGATTGGCTGTGGAAACACGGCAAGCACTACAACTACAAACAACATAGACAGTACAGCTGCATTAGAAGAAGAAAAAACAGCGGATCATAAAATCAGTGAAGACAAAATCAAAATAGCCGTTATCAGAAATCTGCCTTCAGACGACCATACAAAACAATTTCTGGATGGAGCAGTATCAGAAGGACAATCCTTAGGATATCAGGTAGATACTTTCATATCTAATGGAGATGACGCAAAATTCCAGGAACTTGTAGCCCAACAAATTGAAAAAGATTATGATGGGTTTGTTATTTCCCATGGTAAGGCTGAGTATTCTACTGAAATGTTACAGCCGGCTTTAAATAAAGGAATAAAGATTGTTACTTTTGATACTTCATTTAAAGATGGAGTAATACCAGAAGGGATCACTTCTACAGCACAAGACGATTATTCCCTGGCAAAATTATCTTTGGATGAAATTGTTGCCAGATCAGCAAACAAGCCTGCCAGAGTTATAAAATTATGGTATGGTCCTGGGGTTCCTCCGCTAGATCGACGTGAAGAAATTTATAAACAATACGAAGCAGAAGGTAAAATTCAGACTCTTGAACTTATTGGACCATCAACTTTGGATGATGTTCAGGGAGAAGTATCATCCCGCGTTGGTGCAATACTTGCTAAATATCCTGAAGGTAGTGTTGATGCAATTTGGGGTTCATGGGATGAGTTAGCTAAAGGTGGATACAAAGCATTACAAGAAGCAAATCGTAAAGACATACAACTCATTTCCATTGATATTTCAAATCAGGATATTAATTTGATGATGGAGCCAGATAGTATTTGGAAAGCTACTGCTGCAGTAGATCCAAGACTTATTGGAATGGTAAATATGAGAATCTTAGCTAAAAAATTAAAGGGAGAAGAGACTCCACAAACTTATGATTTAGCTGCTCATCTTATTAAACAAGAAGATTTAAATGCTGATACAACAATGGATACTTTAAAACAAGTGGTTCCTGGATGGGGAGAATCAGATGCATTTAATGAACCTTGGATGGATGAACTTAGAAGTCAAAATGGTAAGTAAGCTTGGAAGCATACATAATTAGGTGATGGTTGTGCTCATAGAAAAGATTCACTCCACTTTTCTATGAGCCAACTTTTAAAGCAGTAGAAAGATCGAGGTGAGCTCATGGAGCAAAAGAAAAGTATAAAGATCAGAATGAATAATATTTCAATAGAGTTTCCAGGGGTTAAGGCCCTTTCAAATGTTCATTTTGAAATGGAAAGTGGCAATATTCGTGCATTAATCGGCGCCAATGGAGCCGGAAAATCAACACTTATGAAAGTATTATCCGGGGCAAACCCACATTATCAGGGACAGATATACATAGATGACCAGCCAGTAGAGATCAGATCTCCAAAGGATGCTAAAAAATTAGGTATTGAAATCGTATATCAGGAAGTAGATACCGCTCTTATTCCTTATTTAAGCGTTGCGGAAAACATTATGCTTAACAGTATTGTAAACAAGATGGAAAACAAGCAGTTTGTAAAATGGAAAGAAATAAAGAAAAAAGCAAAAGAGGTTCTTCAAAAATTAAATATAGATATTGATGTTAATGCTTTAGTGAGTGATTTATCCCTCGCAGAAAAACAGATGGTTCTTATTGCCAGAGCTATAGTTGAAGAGTGTAAATTCCTGATCCTTGATGAACCAACTGCTCCCCTTAGCAATACGGAAACGAAAGAACTTTTTAGGATAGTAAAAGATTTGGCGAAGAATGAAAATGTAGGAATCATATTTATTTCTCACAGGCTTCACGAATTATTTGAGATTTGCGAAACTATTACCGTAATGAAAGACGGTATGATCGTAGCAGAAAAAGTAATCGATGAACAGCTTACGCCAAAAGCAATTGTAGAGCTAATGCTTGGTAGAAAATTTGATGACACTTATCCTAAAAAGCAGATCTCAATAGGGGATGTTATACTGGAAGTTAAAAATTTAAACGAGAAAAATGGAGCTGTTAAGAATATCAATTTAAATGTTAGAAAAGGCGAAATTGTTGGTATATCAGGACTGGTTGGAGCAGGGAAAACAGAATTGTGCAAAACGCTTTTTGGCGCAATGAAGCAAAGCAGTGGAGAAATTAAATTACATAATAAAGTTTTAAATATTACTGATCCCTATTCTGCAGTAAAACAAGGGATTGCATTGGTTCCGGAAGAAAGAAGAAAGGAAGGCATCTTAGTAGAAGAGCCAGTGTATTCCAATATATCCGCTACTTCTCTTCATAAATATTGTGATAAGCTCAGCTTCGTAAATAAAAGTAAAGAAAAAGAAACAGCCCGTAATGTTATAAAAGATCTTGGAATAAAGACGCCGTCAGAAAATCAGTTGGTTAAGTTTCTCTCAGGTGGAAATCAGCAAAAGGTAGCAGTAGGGAAATGGATTGTATCCGACGCAGAAATTTATATTTTTGATGAACCTACAAAAGGAGTAGATGTAGGCGCTAAAAGAGACATCTTTGAGTTAATAGAACGTTTGGCGGAAATGGGAAAAGGCATTATCTATGCTTCATGCGAGTTTTCAGAAATACTGGCGATTGCAGACAGAACATACATTATGTATGACGGAGAAATTGTAAAGGAACTGGATGTAAAAGACTCAAATGAAGAAGAACTTCTTTATTATTCAACAGGAGGTCGTTAACAATGGAACCCAATCTTAATGTAAACAAAAGAAAGCCCCAATTCTCTTTGATGGATTTTTTAACCAAATGGGGAACTGTAATCACCGTAATATTTCTATTTGTACTATTCTCAGTATTGATGCCCAGAACATTCTTAACTGCAAGTAATATGATTACCATTCTTCGAAGTATTTCGATTGTAACAGTTATTGCCATAGGGGTAACCATATCTCTTACAGTTAATGGATTTGATTTGTCAGTAGGGTCAACAGCCACTTTTGCAGACGCACTGATCATGACTATGTTCATATGGTATGGTATGCCAACAAGCATATCCATTGTCTTAACAATAATTATAGCATTATCCATAGCATGTATCAACTCATTCTTTATCGTAAAGGTAAAAATACCTGATATGCTTGTAACATTGGCCAGCATGTTTGTCTTTCAAGGGGTTGCGATGACATATTCCGGTGGAGGCTCTGTATCAGAAAACATGGCAAGACTTGATGGAACGCCAACAACCGGTAAAGTTCCGGATATTTTTGATAAAATTGGACAAGCTCCCTGGATCATCATCATTATGTTAGTAGTAGTTATAAGCGTACATATATTCTTAACCTATACAAAGCATGGAAGATACCTATATACAGTGGGTGGAAACTTAGAAGCGGCACGTCTTTCAGGAATTCCTGTCAATCGTTATCGTACCTTAGCATACTTTATGTCTACATTTTTTGCAACATTGGGTGGAATTATGCTGGCTTCAAGAGTTGGTTCAGCGCAAATCAATGCAGGAGCAGGATATTTAATGCCAGCTGTAGCAGCAGCATATATCGGATTCTCTGTTGCAGGGGCAGGAAAACCCAATGCCATAGGAACTCTGATTGGAGCATTGCTTGTAGGTATTCTTGAAAATGGACTTGTAATGCTTTCTGTACCATATTATTCCTTAGACATTGTAAAAGGTACAGTACTGATGTTGGCACTGGCAAGTACCTATTTCAGATCAAAAGATTAATGAACAAGGCAGCAATAAATCAATTCATTTATTTTATAAATTCAGGAGGGATTTAGATGTCCAGATTTGATACTTATTTTTTGATGAATACAGAAGATGTGAAGGAATATGTTAAAGAAAAACTTGATATCTTTGATGCTCATGCAGAACTTGAAGCAAAAGAAATAGGTGATGGAAATTTAAATTATGTATATAAAGTATGGGAAGAAGCTACAGGCAAATCCGTTATCGTAAAACAAGCAGGACCTGAAGCCAGAATCTCCAGTGATATTAAAGTTTCAACCGATCGTGCAAGAATTGAAGCGGAAGTTCTTATGAAAGAAGGAGAATTAGCTCCAGGTTTTGTACCTAAAGTTTATAAATATGATTCTGTTATGAGCTGCTGTTCCATGGAAGATCTTTCAGATCATGTGATCATGAGAACTGCCCTGATTAATCATAGAAAATTCCCACTTTTTGCAGATCATATTTCTACATTTATGGTGAACACTTTGCTCCTTACATCAGATGTTTGTATGGAGCATAAAGAAAAGAAATTAGAAGTGAAGAAATACATTAATCCTGAGCTTTGTGAAATTACAGAAGACCTTGTTTATACAGAGCCTTACAATGATATCGCAAAAAGAAATAATGTTTTCCCTCCAATAAAAGATTTTGTGCAGAAAGAATTGTATGAAGATAAAAAATTACATTTGGAAGTAGCAAAGTGTAAATTTGAATTTATGAATAATGCTCAGGCTCTTATCCACGGAGATCTTCATACAGGCTCTATCTTTATCACAGAAGAATCTACAAAAGTGATTGATCCGGAATTCGCTTTCTATGGTCCGATGGGATATGACATTGGAAATGTAGTAGCAAACTTGCTTTTTGCATGGCATAACGCTAATGCAACCATAGAAAATGAAGAAGAAAAAGCTTCTTATTTAAAATGGTTAGAAGATACAGTAGTAGATACAATTGATTTGTTTATAGAAAAATACAATAAGCTTTATGATGAAAAAGTATCTGACTATATGGCAAAAACAGAAGGATTTAAGGAATGGTATTTAGATACGATATTAAGAGATACGGCAGCTGTAGCTGGTCTTGAAACGATTAGAAGGACAGTTGGTCTTGCAAATGTTAAAGACATCACTTCTATCAAAGATGAAGCAAAAAGAGCAAGAGCTGAGAAAGTATGCATCTTAACGGGTAAAGACTTTATTATTAACCGTGACAGATTTAAAACAGGTAAAGATTTTATCGATGCACTCAAAAAAGCACTGGATGAAGTAAAATAAAGAACTGATCCGAAAGGAGTTTTGAAAATGGAAGAAAAAAATATTATGACTTATGAAACCGTAAGTTTAGACGATGAAAACAGTCAATTGGTCATTATAGATCAGACTCGTCTGCCTTATGAAACAAAAATGTTATATCTAAAGACTCAAAAAGAAATTTGGACCGCTATTTATTTACTTCAGGTAAGAGGGGCACCAGCTATTGGTGTAGCAGCGGCAATAGGAATTTATTTGGCAGCTAAAGAAATTAAGGCAGACAATTATGATGATTTTTATAAAGCTTTTAAAGAAGCTAAGGATTATCTTGCATCCGCAAGACCAACGGCAGTAAATCTTTTCTGGGCACTGGATCGCATGGAGAAAGTCGTTTTAGACAATGCAGATAAGTCTGTAGAAGAAATTGTGAAATTATTACATGATGAAGCAGTGGCAATTAAAGAAGAAGACATTTGGGTATGTAAATCTATTGGAGAATACGGATTATCACTGGTTGAGCCGGGAATTGGTATTTTGACACACTGCAATGCAGGACAGTTGGCGACAGCAAAATATGGAACAGCTTTAGCACCAATTCATTTAGGACAAGAAAGAGGCTATAACTTTAAAGTATTTGCTGATGAAACAAGACCATTGCTTCAGGGAGCTCGTTTAACAGCTTATGAACTGCATTCAGCAGGAGTGGATGTAACACTGATCTGTGACAACATGGCATCCATTGTTATGAAAAATGGATGGGTACAAGCAGTATTTGTAGGTTGTGACTGAGTGGCTGCCAATGGAGATGCAGCAAATAAAATAGGAACATCTGGCGTAGCTATTTTGGCGAAACACTATGGTATTCCATTCTATGTTTGCGCTCCTACTTCTACCATAGATATGGAATGTGCTACCGGAGATGACATTCATATCGAGCAAAGACCAGCAGAAGAAGTTACCGAAATGTGGTACAAAGAACGCATGGCACCAAAAGGTGTTAAAGTATACAATCCGGCCTTTGATGTTACGGACCATGATTTAATTACAGCAATTATTACAGAATATGGTATTGCAAAACCCCCTTATAGTGAATCCCTTAAAGAAATCTTTGCAAAAAAAGAAGCAGCAAAAAAGAATAAGTAGATCAAACCTAGAAGGTTTGCTTAAGGAACACAGACCTCTAAAGCAAACCTTCTATTTTAATCCTGGTATTTTACAAAAGAAATCATGACAGAAAGGAGTTAAGCTTATGGCGTTTAATAATGGCCCCAGATATCTTTCGGATTTTGAAGCCAAAAAAGCCATTATAGAAGTTGGAAAAAGAATGTATGCCAAAGGTTTTGTGGCTTCAAATGACGGAAATATCAGTATAAGGGTTGGCCCTAATGCAATTTGGACAACTCCAACAGGGGTGTCTAAAGGTTATATGACACAAGACATGCTGGTAAAGATTAATTTGGACGGAAAGGTTTTGGTAGGACGTAACAAGCCATCATCCGAAGTAAAGATGCACCTTAGGGTTTATCAGGAAAATCCTGAAGTTATGGCAGTTACCCATGCTCATCCACCAGTGGCCACTTCCTTTGCCATAGCAGGAATCAGCTTAGACAGAGCTATTTTACCGGAAGCAGTTGTTAACTTAGGCTCGGTTCCTATTGCGCATTATGCTACACCGGGAAGTACAGGCGTACCAGATTCTATTGCACCTTATTGCAAAAGCCACAATGCAGTATTGCTTGCGAACCATGGTGCTTTATCATGGGGAAAAGATGTATTTGAAGCATATCATAGACTGGAGTCTTTAGAATATTATGCGACAGTACTGATGTATACAGGAAACATTATTGGGAAGGCAAATGAATTAAGCTGCAGTCAAGTAAGTGAGCTCATTTCCATAAGAGAAAAGCTGGGAATTAAAACAGGAGGAATTCCACCTTGCTCAACAATTGTAACGAATGACAAAGACGTAGTATCGTCTTCAAATACGGAAGATCTGAAAGTAAAGAGCAATTTAAAACCCAATTATCCTACATATATTGACTCCAATTCCGGCTGTGAAATTTCGATCAGGCCTAAACCACAATCCAAAGAAGAAGTTATGGAAGAGCTTATAAACAAGATCACTGCTAAGGTTTTAGAAAGTTTAAAGGGGTGACAACATGGAAATCCAACAAAAAGATATAGAACTTATTGTTCAGCAAGTTCTAAAAAATGTTTTAGCGCATCAACCGGTGCAGGAAGAACCGGAGATTAAAACTTATCAGCCGACAAAGACACCAGCAATGGTTTCATCTCCATCATCGCAAGTTTGGTCAAAAGGTGAATATGGTGTATTTGATCGAATAGAAGATGCTATAGATGCAGCTTATGAAGCACAAAAAATCTATATTAAAAACTTTCAATTAAAAGACAGAGAACGTCTTATTTCTAAAATAAGGGAAGTTGCCAAAGCCAATGTTGAAACCCTTGCAAAAATGACCAGAGAAGAAACCAATATAGGACGCTATGAGGATAAAGTGTTAAAAAACCTTCTTGTTATTGAAAAAACCCCAGGAACAGAGTGCCTAGAGACAAAGGCTGTTTCCGGAGATGACGGCTTAACAATCATAGAGCAGGCGCCTTTTGGTTTGATCGGAGCGATCACTCCTGTTACTAATCCAACAGAGACAATTATTAATAATGTTATTTCCATGATTGCAGGAGGGAATACGGTTGTCTTTAATGTGCACCCTTCAGCGAAAAAGAGTTGTGCTTTCTGCTTACAAATGATTAACAAGGCAATTGAAGAAGCAGGGGGCCCCAGTAATCTGGCAACGATGGTCAAAGAACCTACTATGGATACAGTCAAAGCTTTGTGTGAAAGTGAAAAAGTAAGATTGCTGGTAGGGACTGGGGGAACCCAGATGGTAAAAGCACTTCTTAAATCAGGGAAAAAAGTAATCGGGGCAGGAGCAGGAAATCCTCCGGTGATTGTAGATGCCACAGCGGATATTCAACATGCAGCTAAAGAGATTTACAAAGGTGCTTCTTTTGATAATAATTTGCTGTGTTTAGCTGAAAAAGAAGTATTTGTAGATGAAACAGTAGCTTCTGACTTAATCTATTACATGATCAAAGAAGGGGCATTCCTTTTGAATCATGAGCAATTACAAAAGATTATGGATCTGGTACTCACCCATGAAGACACACCAAAAGGAAGAGTATATCATGTCAACAAGAAGTGGGTGGGACAGGATGCAGGCAAAATGCTTGAAGCTATAGGGTTACAAGATAAGGCACATATAAGATTGCTGATCTGTGAGGTAGAGCATGACCATCCTTTTGTCATGCTGGAACAACTCATGCCTGTACTGCCTATTGTTAAATTTAAGACCCTGGATGAAGGTATAGAATATGCGTTATTGGCAGAGCACGGGAATAGACATACAGCGTCTATGTTTTCAAAGAATGTAGACAATCTTACAAAGTTTGCAAGAGCAGTTCAGACAACAATTTTTGTAAAGAATGCATGTACTCTTGCAGGAGTTGGCTTTGGAGGAGAAGGTCATACGACGATGACGATTGCAGGGCCAACCGGTGAGGGTATTACCAATGCAGTATCATTTACAAGACAAAGGAGATGTGTTCTGGCAGAAGGCGGCTTTAGAATCATATAGTAAGGAGGTATGTGTATGGCAATAGGTTTTTTAGAAGTAGCAGGGTATGCAGTTGCCTTATATGCGATGAATAAAGCGTGTAAAGCGGTCGATATCGAAATTCTGGGGATTGACACGATCAATCCAAAGGATTCCAGTGCCCATATACCTCTTACGGTTCAGGTAAAGTTTCAGGGAAGTATTTCTGATGTAAAGATTGCAGCAGAGATAGCCAGAGAAGCTGCGCTGCAATTTAATAACAAAAAAGAAGTGATTACCAGTGTTATAGAAAACCCTTATGAAGGGACGAAAAAACTGGCAAAAATTTCGAAGGTAAAATTTTAATAGGAGGTTGATCATATGTCAGCAATAGGATTAATTGAAACAAGAGGATTAACAGCATCTATTGAAGCAGCAGATGCTATGCTTAAGGCGGCGGGAGTTGAATTGGTAGGAACAGAAAAAATAGGTTCAGGATTGGTTACAGTTATAGTAAAAGGTGAAGTAGGTGCAGTTAAAGCTGCTGTAGAAGCAGGAGAAGCTGCGGCAGCAAGGCTTGGAGAACTAGTAGCAGTTCACGTAATTGCAAGACCACATGATGATGTTGCTAAAATTCTTCCAAATTTAAAGTAAGAGTTGAAGTCTATGGCTAAATATAATTTTAGTGCAATAGGGATAGTCGAGATCAGCTTTTATGTCAATGCACTTACTGTATTGGATGAAATGTTAAAAACTGCAGAAGTACATCTCATACATTGGGAAAAAAAACTTGGTGGAAGATTGGTAACCATAATCGTTGGAGGCGATACTTCTGCGGTTCAATCTGCTATTGATGTAGCAAAATCCATGGGGCAAGTGGTAGGAGAAAAAAATATTAAAGTAGCAATTACGATTCCAAGCCCTCATCCAGAAATAATTAAACTTATTTATAAAGAGAGAGAAAAAAGATACGGGGAAAATCAAGGTGAAATAAAACAAGAGGAAGAAGAACGACAAAATTGCTTACAAGAAAATAATGATAAAGCAATAGAGACAGAAGTAAGACAGAAAAGAATGGATCAAGAAAAAGAATCGAATGTTGAAACAATAGAAGAAAAACCCAAAAAGAGATCAAGGAGGAAAAAAGATGAAGGCAATAGGAATGATCGAAACTAGAGGATTTGTGGCGGCAATTGAAGCGGGAGATGCTATGTTAAAGGCAGCAGAAGTAAAATTAATTGGAACAGAAAAAATAGGTTCAGGCTTGGTAACTGTTATTGTTCAGGGAGATGTTGGAGCAGTTAAAGCTGCAACAGAAAGTGGTGCAGAAGCAGCGTCAAGACTTGGAGAAGTAGTGGCTGTTCATGTTATTCCAAGACCACATTCAGATGTTTCAAATATTTTATTACCTTCCGCAGAGTAGTAATTAAATAAAACTTAATTACCAAGATATCTGAGGTGCTCTAAATGGATCAGGAGAAATTAATAGAGTATATAACAGAGTTAGTAATAGAAGAAGTTAAAAAAATAAGCAGCAATGCCTATATTGTTCCGGTAGGAATATCAGCACGACATGTCCATTTATCACAGGAGCATTTAGAAATATTATTTGGGAAAGGATATCAACTTACTCATTATAAAGATTTAAGTCAACCTGGACAATTTGCAGCTCATGAAAAAGTAGAAGTGATCGGACCTAAAGGAAGTATTAAAAATGTACGAATCTTAGGTCCGATTCGTTCTAATACCCAGGTAGAAGTAGCTCTTTCAGATGCGAGAAAGTTAGGAATCAATGCCCCAGTACGAAGTTCCGGTGATATAAAAGGGACTCCCGGTGTTATTTTAAGGGGCCCTGCAGGACAAGTTGAAATTCCTTGTGGTGTCATTATAGCGGAAAGACATCTGCATATGTCAGAAGAAGAAGCCAGGCGATTTAACCTTAAAGATAAGGATATTGTAACTGCTGTCGTCGAAGGGTCTAAGGGCGGTAAAATGAGCAATATTGTGGTAAGAGTAAATAAGGATTACAGACTTGATTTACATATTGATACGGATGATGCCAATGCTTTTAATTTAACTCAGGGACAATATCTGAAATTAGAAAAATGTGAGTGATTTTTAGGGGTGAAACGATGATTATAGGCAAGGTAGTCGGGAATGTTTTTTCTACAAGAAAGTGCCAAAGCCTAGTAGGCTACAAGTTATTGGTAATCAAACCTCTGTTTGGGAATAAAGACGATTTCTTTGTTGCAGCAGATACCTTAGGTGCCGGAATTGGGGAGTGTGTTCTGGTAACCACGGACAATACCACCCAATATGCCTTAGACAGGCAGGCACCTATAGATGCAATTGTTGTGGGTATTATTGATGAAGAACCTCAACTGGAAGGGTAGGACGATCACTATGAATGAAAAAGTAAAGATAAAATTGAAGGTCCTGGCAGTCAATGATCCAGCAGTAGATGTATACATTGATAAAAATTACAAAGTGGTAGAAAATTATGACGATGATACAGTAGATATTCAATTTGACATTGTACCATGGGATAGTTACTTTCCCACAATGTTGAAGGTATTTAATGGTGAAACTTCTTATGACATTATTATGGTGGCTGGGCATCTTTGGCTTGCAGACTTTGTTACAAAGCAATATCTGGAGCCAATGGACTATGAGTTTGAAGATATACTTCCAGTCATTGCTCAGGAGATGCAGTATCAAGGGAAGACATATCTTTCACCCTCCTTTTGTGATGGACATGTAATTGTCTATAGAAAAAGTACTATAGAAAAAGTTTTAGGAAAACCATTAGATCCAGTAATTACAGTAGATCAATTTATAGAAGTAGCTAAGAAATTGAAAGAGAATGGAATAGATTCTCCGATTGCTCTTAAAGCCCATCAGTCAGAGATATTAACAGATGCTCTGCCTTATTTAAGAAGTACGGGATTAGATCTTTATGAAATAAAGGATAATAAGGTAGTTTGCAATATTAAAAAAATGGAAGAAGGGCTTAATAAATACTTAAGCTTAAAATCCTATGCACCTGATGATACTTATACTTTTGGCAACAACGAAATAAAAGAAGTTTTGGCCCATAATAAAGTAGCAATGGCAGTAACATGGTCAGGTCAATTAGGAGTAGTAACAAAGGAATGTGATGATTTAGAGGATTTAGGATTCTCTACTTTTGATACAGCATGGAATGTAACCTGGTCTTTTGCAATTACAAAGAACAGTCAGAATAAAGAAAAAGCTAAGGCATTTTTGGCTTATCTGCGTTCAAAAGAAGTAGATCGTTTAGTAGGGGCATATTGCGGGGCACCTGTAAGAAAAAATAGTTATATTGAAGGAATGAATAAATATCCCTGGTATAAAGTTCAGCTTGAAATGATAGAAAATCAAGCTACTCCACTTATAGATTTGCTTCAGGCAGGAGACAAGAACAATGTTTTGTATGAAGAAATTTATAATGTTTTTACCGGTCAAAAGGAAGTAAGAGAAGCACTTAAAGATGCGGAGTCAAGAATAGAAGCTGTCGATGAAAGGAGAACTTTATGAAAGTCATAATAATCGGTGGAGTTGCTGCTGGAATGTCTGCAGCTTCTAAAATAAAAAGGGTAGATAAAAACGCTGAAGTTATTGTTTATGAAAAGGGCGATTTTTTGTCCTATGGTGCATGTGGTCTACCTTATTATGTTGGTGGATTCAACGATGACTATACTAAGATGATCGCAAGAACAAAAGAGCAATTTGAAAGTATAGGAATTCATGCGCACACCAATCATGAAGTGATCAAGGTTGTGCCAGGAGAAAAAAAAGTTCTTGTAAGAAATCATATTACAGGCGATATTTTTATAGATACTTATGACAAGTTAATGATTGCCACAGGGGCGAAAGCGGTTAAACCACCGATTGAAGGAATTCATTTAAAGGGGGTTTATCAGCTTAAGACATTAGAAGATGGTATTTGGCTTAAGAAGGCAGCACAGGATGAAAGTATAAAGAAAGTAGTAATCGTTGGCGGAGGATATATAGGGATTGAAACTGCAGACGCATTTTTAAATCTTGGCAAAGAAGTAACGATTATCGAATTTGCCAATAGAATTCTGATGCCTTTTGATGAAGAAATAGTAAAGATTGCATTAGAAGAATTAATGCATCATGGAGTAAATATTAGAACGGGCGAAAAGGTTGTTGGATTAAAAGGAACAGATCGTGTCAGAACCGTCGTTACCGATCAAGGTGAGTATGAAGCAGATCTTGTAGTTTTATCCATAGGTGTTAGGCCGGCCACAGATTTTCTACGGGATACAGGAATTAATATGGCACCTAATGGGGCCATTATAGTGGACAGGGAAATGAGAACTTCCCTTCCTGATGTATGGGCTGCCGGGGACTGTGCTTTGGTTTATCATAAACAGTTCAAAGATAATGTATATTTACCGCTTGGTACAGTGGCCAATAAATGTGGTAGAATTGCTGGAGCAAATATTTTAGGCGCCCACCAGAAGTTTACAGGAGCCCTAGGCTCAACAGCAATTAAAATATGCAATATCGAAATGGGAAGAACTGGATTTTCGGAAAATGACGCCAAAAAACTGGGAATGAATTATAAAACCGTCATTGTCAATGCCTATGACCATCCGGGATACTATCCAGGACAAACACCGATTACAATCAAACTGATTTATGAGACAGGCACTAAAAAACTTTTGGGTGCTCAGGCTGCAGGGCAAAAAGGAGCAGTTTTACGTATCGACAGTTTTGCCATAGCGATTCATAATCAAATGACTACGGATGAATTAGGGATGCTGGACTTAGTCTATGCACCACCTTTTGCAGGGGTATGGGATCCTATCCACATTGCTTGTAATGCTGCAAAATAGTGTATTTTCACAGTTGTAAAGAGCATTTTGTCTTTTTACAAGTAAGAGGAAGAGGGATATAAATGAGCAAATTGATGACAATTAAAGATGCAGTAAATCTGATTAAAGACGGAGATATCTTGGGGATTGGCGGAAATGTCCTGCACAGAGCACCCATGGCATTAGTAAGAGAGATCATAAGAACACAGAAGAAGCATCTTAAGATCGTTAAAACTGCAGGAGCCATGGATATAGATATGCTTTGTTTAGGAGAATGTGTTGACAGTGTAGATGCAGGCTTTGTGAGCTACGAAAGTGAGTTTGCTCTGGCAAACCATTACAGAAAAGCGGTTCAAAATGGAATCGTTAAGGCCAATGAACATGCCTGTTATACAGTCATTTCCGCTTTGAGGGCATCATCCTATGGGATCCCTTTTATGCCGGTAAGAGGCTTGGTTGCCGGAGATCTTATAGAAGTTAATGATTATTTTACAAGGATCAATAATCCTTTTGGGGATGAAAAAGTAACAGTAGTAAAAGCGATTACCCCAGATGTTGCAATCATTCATGCCCAGGAAGCAGATGAAGAAGGGAATGTAAGAATACTGGGACCGCAATTTGAGGATATATTGCTTGCCAAAGCATCTAAAAAAGTGATTGCATCGGTAGAAAGAATTGTGCCTGGTTCAAAGTTTGCCCAGCCAGGGGAAAATGCGGATATTCCATATTTCCTTGTGTCCGGGATTGTACATATCCCACAGGGAGCAAGTCCCTGTTCCTGTCATGGCTGTTATGATATAGACAGAAACTCTATAAAAGCGTTTAAAGACCTAACAGACAAATCTAAGCTGGCAGACTATCTATTTTCTTATGAAAGCAAAGACAGGGGGCATTACAATGGATAAGATTCGTGCATGTGATATTATGGTTTGTGCCATGGCAAGAGAAATAAAAAATCATAACACAGTATTCCATGGAGTCTCTTCTCATATGCCTATGATTGCCATTCTTCTTGCTAAAGCCCTTCATGCTCCTCAGGCAGTACATCTTAATATTCCCGGCGGCGTAAATCCTGAAATGAAAGAATTGCAAAAGTATACCAGTGCAGGCAGTGCACTGATGACAAAGTCAAAAACATATTTTCCGTTGGCAGAGGTTTTTGATCTTTCCATGAGAGGTGGACTGGATATCGCATTTTTAAGTGGTATTCAGTTTGATAACAGAGGAAATGTCAATGCATCAGTGATAGGAGACTACAATAAACCTAAGGTGAGGATGCCAGGGGGAGCAGGCAGTGCTGTACTGATCCCAACTGCAAAAAGGGCCATCATCTGGAGAACGAAACATGACAGACGCACTTTTGTGGAAAAAGTGGATTTTGTGACAACGAGAGGGAATGTAGATAAGATCATCACACCTTTATGCATATTTAAAATGTACAAAGGAGAACTGATCCTGGAAAGTATTCATCCAACATCCAGTATAGAAGAAGTTGCGGAAAATACAGGTTTTCCGATCCGATATATAGAAATCAAAACCACACCTCTTCCAACTGAAGAAGAACTAAGGTTATTGAATATTATAGATCCCCAGGACTACAGAAACATTGAATTTGCATAAAAATGAGGTGGTTAGATGGGACAAGTGCATAGAGTAAATATGGTCAAAACGAATTTTTTTGGTTCAGGATCCATCAATCAGTTGCCGGAAGAAGTAAAAAAAAGAGGTTACAAAAGAGCGCTTCTTATAACTGATCAATTTTTATATGAAAATTCCATAGCACAACAGGTATGTGACAAATTAAAAGAGGTAAATATTCATAGTTATATTTTTTACAAAGTAGAGCCAAATCCAACAGTAGAGTTAGTAGATCAATGTTTAGCTGTCGCTAAGGAGGTTAATCCTGATTTTTTAATTGCCCTTGGAGGTGGCTCTCCCATTGATACTTGTAAAGCAGTCAGTATTTTATTCACCAATGGAGGAAATATCGTTGAATATGAAGGGGTTAATAAATCCCGTCAAAAGGGATTACCTATTGTAGCCATCAACACGACAGCGGGAACAGGCTCAGAAGTTACAAGTTTTTATGTGATTACAGATAAAAAAAGAAATTCAAAGATGGTTATGGTAGATACGAACTGTATGGTGGATATAGCAATAAATGATGCAGATTTTATGGTATCCATGCCAAAATCCTTAACAGCTGCAACAGGAATGGATGCTATGACCCATGCCATAGAAGCGGTGTTATCAAAAGAAGCAACCCCTTTCACAGATAAAGATGCCCTTTGGGCAATTACTACGATTTATAAATATTTGCCAAAAGCAGTTCAGGACGGCAGTAATTTGGAAGTCAGAGAAATGATGGCGTATGCAGCTTATACGGCAGGAATTGCTTTTTCTAATTCAGGTCTTGGAATGGTGCATGCAATGGCCCATTCTCTGGGCGGATTCTATAATCTTCCTCATGGAGTATGTAATGCAGTTTTACTGCCTTATGTGATGAAATTTAACGGCAAAGATCCAGGAGCCCAGGAGCCTTTTAGAAAAATAGCAAATGCTTTAGGTATAAAAGGCATGGATTGGGGAGGAGCCCAACGGGCAGTAAATGAAAGTATAAAAGAAATTCAGAAACTGAGCAGAACTGTGGGTATTCCTCAAAAATTAAGAGATCTCCAAAGAGTAGATCCAAAAGACTTCCCTGTTTTGGCAGAATTGGCTCTAAATGATACCTGTATGCCAAGCAACAGAATAACGCCTACGCTTGAGCAAGTCATAGAAGTATATAAGGAAGCATATTAAGTTCATAAGAGTTCCAACTTTATATAGAAAGTGATAAAAAACAAGTCGGTTAGGGGAGACCGACTTGTTTTTTATGTATTGTATATAAATAGGGAGGTAGTTGTAGTATTGTCAAATTAAATACTGATTATACATCCCTATATAAAAAATTCCAATAAATATACTAAAATGATTGAACTTACGGCTACTGTCATCAGCCCTTTTTCGAAATAAGCCAGAATAAGCGCAATAACAAGTCCGGCAGCTGCTGAATAGATATGGCTGGTGGAATACAGAATATCTGGAAAAGTCATAGCCCCCAATACAGCAAAAGGAACATAGAATAAAAACGAACGAATAAATTTTGACTGTAATTTTCTTTTAAATACTGCAATGGGTAAAACCCTTGGGATATACGTTACGATTGCCATAATGACCACGGCAGTAAAAGCATAGCTCATGACTAGACCTCCTCTTTTGGGAAGAATATGGCGCCGACGGTTGAAGCGACAATGGTTGCAGCGATGATTCTAAAACCATCGGATATTTGACTGATGTAAGGGATCCATTTAAGGCACGAACTGATTAAGATGCCAGTGAGTACAACCATAAGAGCCGCCCTTGATTTTTTAGCCGTGGGAACCACTAAAGCTATGAACATGGCATATAGCGCGACCCCCATGGCGCTTTGAAGCTGTTCCGGAAGAATGGAGCATGCTATGGCTCCAACAGCAGTACCTAAAACCCATCCTAAAAATGGTCCGACAATCAGCCCCGACATAAACGGAAAAGTAAGTTCTTTTTCTTCCAGCGAGGCGACAGCAAAGGTCTCATCTGTGATGCCAAAAGCAATTATGCATCTTTGCAGCAGGGACATGCAGGGGGTAATTCTTTGAGATAAAGACAGAGACATCAGCATATATCTGATGTTTATAATAAAGGTCGTTAAACCAATTTCAAATAAAGAAGCATTGGAAATAATTAAAGAAGTTCCTGCAAACTGTCCGGCGGAAGTCAGGTTTGATAAAGAAATAAAAATAGCCAGCCATACGGGGATACCTCCGTTAACAGCCATTAATCCAAAGGTAAAGGACACAGGAAAATATCCGAGGGCAATAGGAATACCCAGTTTGAATCCACGGGAAAAGTCATTGACCTGTTTGCTTTTATATTTTAAAGGCTGATCGATTTGACAGAACTGTTCTGCTGAATCCATTTCTTTACCTCTTTTCTTTAAGTTTCTAATGATTTATTATAGCTTATAAAACTCAATAGTCAATCATAGATTCATCCTAAAAAGTGTAACATTTATCACAGATTTTTATTTAATAACTGATATAATGTAATTATTAAAGAACTTAAAGAGGAGGTTTTGTAATGATTAGAAAGATTATAAGCATAGATGAAGAAAAATGTAATGGCTGCGGATTATGTGTCAATGCCTGCCATGAAGGGGCTATTGAATTGGTAGATGGCAAAGCAAAGCTGATTTCTGATGAATATTGTGACGGATTCGGAGATTGTCTGCCCCAATGTCCTACCAATGCCATTACAATTATTGAGAGAGAAAGTAAACCCTATGATGAAGAACTGGTAAAGCAAAAAATGGAGGAAAAGAAAGCTAAAGTTAGCCCTAACCCCATGCCTTGTGGTTGTCCGGGTACAATGGCCAAGACCATTGAAAGGAAACAACTTTCAGTTAACAAAAAAGTTGAAGTTAAAGATGAAGTTCAGGTTAAACCTCAATCTGAATTAATGCAATGGCCAGTGCAATTAAAGTTAATTAATCCGGATGCAGCTTATTTGGATCATCCTCATTTGCTCATTGCAGCAGACTGTACAGCTTATGCCTATGCGAATTTTCATCAGGACTTTATCAAAGACCATATTACAATGATTGGCTGTCCTAAATTGGATGACAACGAGTATTATACACAAAAACTTACAGAGATCTTTGGTAAGCATCAACCTAAAAGCATTACAGTCGTAAGAATGGAAGTGCCTTGCTGCGGAGGAATTGTCGCTGCTGTCAAAAAGGCTATGCTGCAATCTGAAACTATAGTAAACTACAGAGAAATTATAATTACCACAAACGGCGAAATAAAAGAATAATAAGTTCTAAGATGAATACTTCCGGGATAGAACCTTTCATTTTTATGAAATGGTTTACCAGGGAGTATTTTTTATATCATATGAGTGATTAAGTATAGTAAAAAGTGGCATAATAATAATAAGTTCGTTGAAACTGCCTATAAATTATGTTAGTATGGAATACGATAAATAAATATTATATTAATGATAGAAGTAATATAATATAATGATTTTAAGGAGGGAAGGTATTTATGGAGATGGAATTTAGTAATTTTATTCATGATATTATTGAAAAAGACTTAGAAGAAGGAGTATACGACAGAGTACATACTCGTTTTCCCCCGGAACCTAATGGATACTTACATATAGGGCATGCAAAAGCTATTTGGCTTGACTTTAGTACTGCCGAAAAATACAACGGCCTCTGTAACTTAAGATTTGATGATACGAATCCTACCAAAGAAGATATCGAATATGTTGAGTCCATTAAAGAAGATGTAAGATGGTTAGGCTTTGACTGGGAAGACCGACTTTATTATGCTTCTTCTTATTTTGATCAATTGTATGAGTTTGCGATTCAACTGATTAAGCAAGGCGATGCCTATGTGGATGATTTAAGTGCCGATGAAATCAGAGAATACAGAGGAACTTTAACGGAACCTGGGAAAGAAAGCCCTTATAGAAACCGTTCCGTAGAAGAAAACCTGGATCTGTTTATCAGGATGAAAAATGGAGAATTCCCTGATGGTTCAAGAGTGCTTCGGGCTAAAATAGATATGAGTTCTCCGAATCTTAATATGAGAGATCCTGTGCTCTATCGCATTGCCCATGTTCCTCATCATACCACCGGAGATAAGTGGTGTATTTATCCGATGTATGACTATGCACATCCTATATCCGATGCTCTTGAAGGGATTACCCATTCAATCTGTACATTGGAATTTGAAGACCACAGACCTTTATACAATTGGGTTATAGAGAAGATAGGCTTTAAGAATCCTCCTAAGCAAATAGAATTTGCAAGGCTGGAAGTTTCCAATATGGTAACCAGTAAGAGAAAGCTTCGTCAACTGGTAGAAGAAAACTTTGTTGACGGCTGGGATGACCCAAGAATGCCCACTATATCAGGGTTAAGAAGAAGAGGATATACTCCTGAAGCCTTAAAAGATTTCTGCCTTAAAACTGGTGTTGCAAAGAGTAAAAGTATTGTTGACATTGCATTTTTGGAACATTGCATTCGCGAAGATTTAAAACTGAAAGAACCCAGAGTAATGGCAGTATTGAATCCGCTTAAGGTAGTCATTACCAATTATCCTGAAGGACAAATTGAAATGATAGACATAGAAAATAATCCTGAAAATCCTGAAATGGGCACGAGAAAAGTACCTTTTTCCCGCGTACTTTATATTGAAAGGGACGACTTCATGGAAGATCCTCCTAAAAAGTTCTTCCGCCTGTCTCCCGGAAAAGAAGTAAGACTTAAGGGTGCTTATTTTATTAAATGCGAAGAAGTTATTAAAGATGAAAAGACCGGAGAAATCATCGAGCTTCACTGTACGTATGACCCGGCAACAAAAAGCGGAAGTGGCTTTGATGGCAGAAAGGTAAAAGGAACTCTCCATTGGGTTTCAGCGGATCATGGAATCAATGCGGAAGTAAGATTGTATGATTACTTATATATAGAAGATGAAGCCGGAGGAGAACCAAAACTCAATCCCAATTCTCTTGAAATTTTAAGCAATTGTATTATTGAGCCTTCCATAGCAGATGCAAAACCCGGAGATAAGTTCCAATTCTTGAGACATGGCTATTTCTGTGTGGATACAAAGTACACGACAAAAGAAAAATTAGTATTCAACCGTATAGTGTCTTTAAGAAGTTCCTGGAAGAATAACTAAACAGTTTCCCGTGAGGAAGCTGTTTTTTTATTGTATAGGAAATCCTTAAGGATTTATACAATAAAAAGCCTTCCGGGAAGGATGAAACTTGCGCACATTGAATTTTGTCGCCTTTGCCGACCGTGCCAGGAGAGGTTTCTTGGGCGAAATTCTTTCTTGTATAAATTTAGGCAAAACATTTAGGGAATGATTTCTTGAAAAGATTTTTTATAAAATTATTCTCTTTGGAAAAGAATATATCATTGAAAAGTTTTCTTTTTAAAAGTATAATACTGGTATAGAACACTATACAAATTAGTGAAAGGAGAGGTCATGATGAAATGCTTGTATAACGGAAAGATTATTTTAAAAGACCAGGTTATCACAGGAAAAGCAATCATTTTTGATGAGCGTATTTATGATATTGTAGATGAAAATGAAGTAAGTATGATGGATAATCTGGAAAAAATAGATGTTAAGGGCAAATACATCTCCCCGGGATTTATTGATATACACATTCATGGATTTGATGGATATGATACGATGGATGCCAGTGAAGAAGCTCTTAAGGCTATAAGCAAGGGCATAACAAGAAATGGGGTAACATCCTTTTTACCCACTACAATGACAATGTCTAAAGAAAGAATCATCAGTGCCTTGGAAGCTATACGCCAATTCAAAGAAAAAGGAAATGACGGAGCGGAAATTATAGGGGTCAATGTGGAAGGACCTTTTATTAATAAAAAATTTAAAGGAGCTCAGGATGAACAGTATATCATCCCTGCGGACTTTGAAATCATTAAGGAATATAAAGATTTGATTTCATTAATTACAGTAGCACCGGAAACAGAAGGGGCATTGGAATTTATTAAAAAAGTTAAAAGGGAAACCAATATTGTTCTTTCCATGGGGCATACAGCAGCCACTTATGAGGAAGCTAAAGAAGGCATTATCAGTGGTATTAGCCACGTTACCCATTTGTTTAATGCTATGACCGGGTTGCATCATCGCAATCCAGGTGTAGTAGGAGCTGCTTTAACCCATGATGTTACCTGTGAAGTGATCGCAGATACGATCCATATCCATTCTGGGTTATTTTCTATGATTCTTAAGACAAAAGGTATGGACAAAGTTGTATTGGTTACTGACTGTATGTCTGCCGGAGGAAAAGAAGAGGGAGAATATGATCTGGGAGGACAAAAAGTTTTTGTTAAGGACAAACAAGCGAGACTTGCAGACGGGACTCTGGCCGGAAGTGTTCTCAATCTGAAAGATGCTGTATATAATGTGAATCAACATACAGATTTTACGATTCATCAGTTGGTTTCTCTCATCACTATTAATCCTGCAAAAATCCTTGGAGTGGACAAAAGAAAAGGCAGCCTTGAAATAGGGAAGGATGCAGATATAACAGTATTTGATGAAAATATGAATATTTCTTTGACAATCGGAAGGGGAAAAATTTTATATGAAATTTAATTTAGGTAATATACGCATTTATGTTGAAGCAAATTATGAAGCAATGAGCAAGAAGGCGGCTTATATTTTATCCAGCCAAATTCGACTTGAGCCTCAAAGTGTGATCGGGCTTGCTACTGGGGGAACTCCTGTGGGCATGTACAAAGAGTTGGTTCGAATGCATAAAGAGGAGGATTTAGATTTTTCTGAAATCACTACTTTTAATTTAGATGAGTATTACCCAATTGCTAAAGATAATCCTCAAAGCTATTACTATTACATGATGGAAAATCTGTTCAATCATGTGAATATTGACTTGAGCCGAGTGCATATCCCCAATGGAATGGCACAAGATGTTGCTAAAGAGTGTGAAAACTATGAAACCATGATTAGAAATGCCGGAAGGATTTCTCTTCAGGTATTAGGTATTGGCCCCAACGGCCATATCGGATTTAATGAACCCGATGCCCAATTAGAACCCTATACCCATTTGGTTGATTTAGATGAAAAAACGATTGAAGCAAATTCGAGATATTTTAATTCCAGGGAAGAAGTCCCAAAACAAGCGTTAAGTATGGGCGTTAAAACCATTATGAGCGCAAAGAAGCTTATGCTTTTGGCCAGTGGACAAAATAAAGCAGAAATCATTAAAGAATCTATTATGGGAGGCATTACACCGGAGATTCCGGCATCATTTTTACAGCTTCACCCAGATGTAACGATCATACTGGACAAAGAGGCAGCTTCTGAAATTCTGCCATTATTATAGAAGGAACGGTTTTAACCGTTCCTTATTTATAGCCATTTTTTTCTTTTAAAAATAACATAAAGAATAAGGGTCAGAAGAAACATGATGCCAAGACTTAAGGGATATCCGTATTTCCAATTCAGTTCCGGCATGTATTCAAAGTTCATTCCATATATTCCTGTAATTAGGGTCAGGGGAGCAAAAAAAAGAGCAAGTATTGTCAATCGGGTAACAATGTCATTGGTTTGAGAAGTAAGAACAGATTCGTACAAATATAGGAGCTGGTCTCCCATCTCTTTCAGACTGGATAAATAGTCATAAAGCTTATTCATTCTGATATCAATATTTTTAAAATATTTCAGATGATTGGGATTGATAAAGCCGTTTTCATTGACCAGAAATTGATCCCCGATATATAAAAGAGGTCGTAGGTATTTTTTTAACTGATTAATTTGCATTCTAATTTTGTTGATCTCAACGAACTGCTTTTTGTCGACATTCTTTATGATATCTAGCTCCAATCGCTGAAGCTTATCCTCTAAATGTTCTAAGGATGAAAAAAAATGACTAAGAATACGATCGAATATCCAGAAATAGATTCTGTTCAGTTCGTTGGCCGGGTTCTCCATCATGTTGATTTTTTGAGTAATATATTTTTCGATTTCATCAATAATTGTGCTTTTTGGTTGACCAACCAGGATAATATAATTAGAACCAATGTATAAATTGATTTCTTCAAAGAAAGTTTTGTCATCCAGAAAGTAAAAATAGTTTAAGCTTATAAAATCATAGTTTTCAAAGCTGTCAAAACGTATATTTTCATCAAAGGTTAAACATTCTTCGATCGTATTGGAATCGAAATGAAATATGGGTTGAAGCATTTGTATTTCTTTTGTTAAGCATAGAATAAAATAACTGTTGTCCTCATTGTACCAAGAGAGACTATCGGAAACATCTTTGAGAATTTTATTTTGAGTCAGATGATAGATATTCATTCCTTTCCTTCTTTCAAAAGTATTTTTAAAGGTTAAAAGGAAATTAGTAATAGTTTGACCTGCCGGAAAGGAAATTATTAATGTAGAAACTTGGATTTAAAAAGTTTAATTTATTGATATAATGTGGTGAAAAATCGTTTCTTTAAAATTCTTCCTCCAGGGAATATTCACTGCTTCAAAGGTGTGTTGAGAGACAAGAGGCTCTTTGATCCCTCCTTTGGAGACAAAGCCTGTAATGATAGCTGAATGCTGAATGCGATTTTGATTGTTTCTGTACTGTATGATATCTCCTTCTTCCAGTAAATCCGCGATAGAAGCATTGAAAAAATCATCTCCTTTTATGGACACGGTTTTTGCTTTAATCCCAAAGCCCTTTTCCTGTGTCACAGTACGAATGTACCAGTATAAAGAAGCTGCTACTGCCCAGCAGATCGAGGACTTACCATTTTGATACCACCAGGGATGGGTGGGATGATAATGATTTTTAGCTCCTCCAGCCCGAAGGCATTGCGAAACAAAATTGGTACAGTCATTTCCCTGGTAGTAAACATACTCAGGATTTGGATGATTGCCGTATCTTATAGCGTATTCTACGGCTTTTTTGCGGTTATATGGCTCACTCATAAAAAACCTGCCTCCATTTCATATTGACTTATAAATTAAAATATTATACAATTTAAAGATTGTTTACATAATAGAATATGTTTTGGATATGAGAAAAATGGAAGTTCCAAAAAGGTAAGCGGCTTTTATGAAGACAATTGGAATATGATTATTGTATGGTTTAAGTTTTTATAGTAGTATAATAATGTGTCCTGTCGACAATTGGAACTGGTTTTCGTATTATGTAAAATTATGTTTAAAATGTATTTTCTGTGTGGTATAATTGAAAGGGGTAGAGTAATGGAGCAGATATCGTTATTCAAGTTGATAATAATTGGAGTTCCTGAAACTACTTTAAATTTATTGATTGGCTTAGTGTTATGTAGAAATAATGTAAAGAAAGATTGGAAAAATTTTATATTCAAAATGGTTGTAAGTATTATTGTAATCTTAATTACGATTTATTTTGGAAGACGGGAATTTAAAAATTATACATTGCTCGCAGGAACCATTACATTAGCATATGTAATATTATTTAAAACAATATGGGAAATGAATTTTCGGCAAAGTATTCTATCAGGTTGCAGTACTATGTTTCTTTTATGTTGTATAGAAACAATAACATTACCTTTATATAAAATATTTTTACAAACAATGAAGTTTACTGGTCTTTTTGATGCAAGTATACTATTTTCGCCATTTTTAAGATTATTACATGTTATGATTTTCTTGATATTAACAAAATGGAATTTTCGAAATAATGAAGTTATTAGTGGTAAGTGGAGCAAGCAAAATAAGCACTCTAAGATTGCAATAATAATTATTATTTTATCAATATTATGGTGTATGGCATCTATGCTTAATTATATGGATTTTTATGACAGAATAATACTATTTGATGATACCTCTTTTTTTATAGGAAATATAAGAATATTTTTCTGGATGACCATATGGTTTTTTATCTTTTTATTGGTCCTTCTATATTATATTTTTAACTTTTTAGATACACAAAAGATGTTTGATATATCCTTAGAAGAAATCCTTAGCACTGCAGGGGAAGAGTTGTCTAAGGAGGAGATCAAAGGATATATTGAAATTCTTCAGCAAAAGTATAACGAGAAGGGGGGGAAATAAAATGAGAAGAAGATTATTGGTTATTTTAGGAACAATTGCGACCTGCATGGCTGCTTTCACCGTTACAGCTGGTGCATGTTCAATTTATCATGGCGAAACTCAGGTTCCAGAAGCACTCCAAAAAGATTTATAAGAAGCAAGATAACGGGAAGTTTTTCCTTCCCGTTATTCTCATGAAGGGGTGGTGCAATGAATGTCTTAATCGCTCATCGTGTTTATAATATGCAGAGAGATTTGATCATTGAAAAAACAGAAGAATTATTATCCAGGATTACCTGTAGCCCGGACAGTAAAGAGTATCTGAAAACATTGATCGTAGAATTGGTTTCCGGGAATTTTTATTCGATGAAAAGAAACCAGCAATGGTCGGTTTATCAAATTTTAAAAATTCGCATACGGCAAAACGAAAGAACCATATTAAACCATGCCACCAGGGCAATAGAAGATATCCAGCTGGATACGAAGACAAGAAATTGCTTAAACAGTTTAGGCATTAGTGGTGAAATCAAAGTAGCCAAGTTTTTAAAGGCAGCGGCTAAAGAAGTTCAAAAGCAAGTGGAACAAGAAAAGAAGCAAAAAGGAACCTGGATTGGGTGAAAAAATGAGTATAATAGATCAAACGGCTGAAAGACTTGCAAAACAAGTAAAAAAGGCTTCACCACATGTGGATGAACAGATTGTTCAGTATTATTATACCCGAGCATTTAATCGCCTTATTTTCTACGTGATTTGCATACCTTTAATTATTATACTTCGTTTAAACATTTTTTCTTTTATCACTGTTTTATTAAGTTATTCTCTTTTGCGCAGATGCTTTGGCGGAGCCCATTTGGAAAGCGATATCGGGTGCTTAATATTAAGCGTGGTGACGATGACTGGAGGAACCTGGATATCGAGCTATATTAAGCCTTCTCTTATTTTAATTATTGCAGTATACATATTTACTTTTATTGTGGTACAATGGACTGGCCTGATCGATTCACCGAAAAAGAGAATTGTTAAATTACGGGCTGCTTTTATAAGACAAGGCTATTTTACCATAGCATTCTTAACTCTTATTACTTTTATATTATATTATTTTGATGAAACCAGAATGATGACAGGTTCCATAATTGTAGGGATAATGATAGAATTGGCCAGTTTAATTATAGGGAAAATCAGATACAGATAGGATGCAGATATATGAATATTTATAAACTCATTGAAGAACATGAAGAGGAATTAAAAAGCAATCTTGAAAGCAGAATGTCCATTATGCTCAACAGGCCAATCACCATTTCAGAGGATCAGTGGTATAAGATTCTTCAGGGTACTTTGGAAGATATTGAGTATAATATTATTTTTTTTAATAAAAATATCGATAAAGAATACGTCTTTGAAACCATGAAATCTTTCGTTGAACTTCATGTATTAAGAACATAGAACCGGTGAAGTGAGTGTAAACTTAACCGGTTATTTTATTGCCTTTTTTACACATAAGGTATGGTTTTTTTACACAAAATAATAAGAAAATGCATGTAGGAGAAGATAACATGGTAAAAGAGAAATCAAATTCTTATTGGATTGCTTCAACTAAGGAGACAAATTATCCTAAGCTTTCAGAAGATTTATCTGTGGATGTTGCCATTATTGGCGGCGGAATGGTTGGTATAAGCTGTGCCTATTATTTAAAAAATGAAGGGTTTAAGGTTGCCGTTATAGAAGCCAAAAGAATCGCTGAAGGGGTTACAGGAAATACGACGGCCAAAATTACAGCTCAGCATCATCTGATCTACGATTCGCTCATTAGAAAATTTGGAGAAGAGATCGCACAGCAATATGCCAGTGCCAATATATGGGCCATAGAAGAGATTGCCAAAATCATTGAACAAAATAATATAGACTGTGATTTTATACGTCAGCCGGCTTACATTTATACTCAATCTGAGGACTATATAAAACAGATTGAAGATGAGGTTAAGGCTGCGCAAAAATTAGGAATCAAGGCTTCATTTGATACTAGTCTCTCTCTGCCTTTTCCCATTAAGGGAGCTGTTCGATTCGATCACCAGGCCCAATTTCATCCAAGGAAATACCTCCTTCCCCTGGCAGAGAAGATTCCGGGAGAGGGAAGTTTCATCTTCGAGAATACGAGAATGAAAAATATAGAAGGAGAAAATCCTTATACAGTCATTACCGATAGTGGAAAAATCACTGCAACGTATGTTATTATTGCATCTCATTTCCCTGTATACGATCATTTCGGCTTTTACTTTGCCAGAATGTATGAATCAAGAACCTATGCTTTAGCCATGAAGATCAAGGAGAAATTCCCCGGTGGTATGTATCTTTCTGCGGAAAGCCCCAGCCGCTCCCTTCGTTCACAGCCTTATGAAGATGGCGAATTGGTATTGCTTGTGGGAGAGGAACACAAAACCGGGCAGCATAAGGAAGCGGCAGAGCATTACAGGAAGCTTCAGGAATTTGCTCATGAACATTATAATGTAGAAACTATTTTATACCACTGGTCCACTCAAGATTGTATGCCAATTGACGATATTCCTTATATCGGACGTATTACATCAACAGCAGCCAATATGTATGTGGCTACAGGGTTCAAAAAATGGGGCATGACCCACAGCATAATAGGCGCAGCCCTTATAAGGGATCAAATTATGAACAGACAAAACCCGTGGGAAGAAGTATATGATCCCTCAAGGTTTACACCTTTGCAGTCCATAAAAAAATTCTTTGAAATCAATGCAGATGTGGCAAAGGAACTTATCTCAGGGAAATTAGAAATTCCTGAAGACACGCTGAGAGATTTAAAAGAGGAAGAAGGATCTGCCATCGAGATTGAAGGAAGAAGAATAGGTGCTTATAAAGATGATAAGGATGAAATACATTTAGTAGACCCAACCTGCAGCCATATGGGGTGTGAATTGAAATGGAACGATGCTGAAAAGACATGGGACTGTCCTTGTCATGGTTCAAGATTCACCTACACCGGAGAAGTCATTGAAGGCCCGGCGGTGAATTCCCTGAAAAGAATAAAATTAGGAGAATAATGTAGAAATATATCTATTTTATTTTACTAAGAGGATGTCAGTATGATATAATGATAAAATTGGAATGGAAGAAAGAAATTAAGGGGGAACAAGAATGACCGATCAGCTTAAATCTCTGATAATACCGGAAGGATATTCTTCGGCATTATCTGTCAGAGAAACGGAAGCAGCGATTAAAAGGCTGAAAGATTATTTTGAAAATAAATTGGCGGAAGCATTAAATTTATCAAGAGTCTCTGCACCTTTATTTGTTAAAACCGAAACGGGATTAAATGATAATCTTAATGGTGTGGAGAGGCCGGTTTCCTTTGATGTTTACGGCATTGGAGGAAAAAGTGTTGAAATTGTTCATTCACTGGCAAAGTGGAAGAGAATGGCTCTAAAGCAATATGGCTTTTCTGTAGGTGAAGGATTGTATACTGATATGAATGCCATAAGAAGAGATGAAGAACTGGATAATTTACATTCTGTTTATGTGGACCAATGGGACTGGGAAAAAATTATAAGCAAAGAGCAAAGAAATCTTGAAACCTTGAAAGAAATTGTCAAAAAGATATATAATGTATTCAAAGATACAGAAAAGTATGTAGCTAACTTATATCCTGTGATCAAACCGATTCTACCGGAGGAAATTACCTTTATTACAACGCAGGAGCTGGAAGACAGATTTCCTGATTTAACTCCTAAAGAAAGAGAAGATGCCATTGCAAAAGAAAAAGGGGCTGTTTTCATTATCGGTATCGGAGGAAAGCTCAAATCCGGGGAAAAGCACGATGGCCGTTCTCCCGACTATGATGACTGGTCTTTAAATGGAGACATCATCTTCTGGTATCCAGTATTGGAACGGGCATTTGAGCTTTCTTCCATGGGCATCAGAGTGGATGAAGAAACCCTTTTAAAGCAGCTTCAAATGGCAGGCTGTGAAGAGCGAAAAGAGCTGGAGTTCCATAAAAAGCTTCTTAATGGCGAATTACCTTACACAGTAGGAGGAGGAATTGGTCAGTCCAGGCTTTGCATGTTCTTTTTAAGAAAAGCCCATATAGGAGAAGTGCAGTCTTCCGTATGGTCGGATGAAATGATCGAATCCTGTGAGAAAGCTAATATTTATTTATTATAAGAAATTTTAAAGATGTACTAAAGAGAGGAGAAGAGAAAAGTGAAACATATCTTGGTAAAAGATTTATACAGAAAAACAGAAGAATATGCTGACAAGCAAGTTACTGTAGGAGGATGGATCAGAACAGTTCGTTCTTCCAAAACTTTTGGTTTTATAGAATTAAATGACGGATCATTTTTTAAAAACGTTCAAATTGTATTTGAAGACACCCTTGAAAATTATCAGGAGATTTCAAAACTCAATGTCGGCTCTGCAATTATAGTAGAAGGAACAATTGTTAAAACTCCGGAGGCAAAGCAGCCTTTTGAAATTAAAGCAAGTGCCATCACAGTAGAAGGGACATCCACTCCGGATTATCCACTTCAGAAGAAAAGACATTCTTTTGAGTTTTTAAGAACCATTGCGCATTTGCGTCCCAGAACCAATACTTTCTCAGCAGTATTCAGAGTAAGATCTTTGGCGGCATATGCTATTCATCAATTTTTCCAAGAAAGAGGATTTGTTTACGTACATACGCCCATTATCACAGGAAGCGATGCAGAAGGCGCGGGCGAGATGTTCCGAGTTTCCACACTGGATTTAAATAATCTTCCAAAGGATCAAGACGGAAAAGTAGATTTCAGCAAGGACTTTTTTGGAAGAGAAACCAATCTTACAGTAAGCGGACAGCTTTCCGTAGAGACTTATGCTATGGCATTCAGAAATGTATATACCTTTGGGCCAACTTTCCGGGCAGAAAACTCCAATACAGCAAGACATGCAGCAGAGTTTTGGATGATTGAGCCGGAAATGGCTTTTGCAGATTTAAACGATGACATGGAATTGGCAGAAGAGATGTTAAAATACATCATCCAATTCGTTATGGACAATGCGCCGGAAGAAATGGAATTCTTTAATAATTTTATCGATCAAACTTTGTTTGAAAGATTAGTAAACATAGTAAACTCTGACTTTGGACATATTACTTATACGGAAGCAATAGAATTACTTAAAAAGGTAAATCATCAGTTTGAATATCCGGTAGAGTGGGGAAGCGACCTTCAGACAGAACATGAAAGATATTTAACAGAAAAGATCTTTAACAAACCTGTTTTCGTTACAGATTATCCTAAAGACATTAAGGCATTTTATATGAGACAAAATGATGATGGAAAAACTGTTGCAGCTATGGACTTATTGGTACCAGGCGTAGGAGAAATCATTGGCGGAAGTCAAAGAGAAGAAAGATTAGATGTATTAGAGAGCAGAATCAAAGAATTGAATATGAAAGAGGAAGACTATTGGTGGTATCTTGATACAAGAAGATATGGCGGAACGAAACATGCAGGCTTTGGTCTTGGATTTGAAAGAGCGATTATGTATATGACGGGAATGTCCAATATAAGAGACGTTATTTCTTTCCCCAGAACAGTAAAAAATGCAGAGTTTTAACATATCAATAATAAGGAGGATCATTCAATGAATCAGATTGAGCAGCTTAGTGTCAATACGATACGTGTTTTATCAGCAGAAGCGGTTCAGAAAGCAAATTCCGGGCACCCAGGATTGCCTTTGGGTGCAGCGCCAATGGCATATACCTTGTGGGCAAAGCAATTAAAGCATAATCCCCATAATCCAAACTGGGTGAACAGAGACAGATTTGTATTGTCAGCAGGCCATGGTTCCATGCTATTATATTCTTTACTGCATTTATTTGGATATGGATTAACGATTGATGATTTGATGAATTTCAGACAATTTGGAAGCAAAACTCCGGGACATCCTGAGTATGGTCATACAGTAGGGGTTGAGACGACCACTGGTCCTTTGGGACAGGGAATTGCTACTGCCGTTGGTATGGCCTTGGCAGAAAAGTATCTGGCTGCTCATTTTAATCGTCCCAATTACAATATCGTAGACCACTATACCTTTGTTCTGGCTGGAGACGGCTGTATGATGGAAGGTATTTCATCAGAAGCAGCGTCTTTAGCAGGAACATTAAAATTAGGAAAACTTATCGTATTATACGATTCCAATAATATTTCCATTGAAGGACAAACAGATATTGCCTTTACAGAAAATGTAGGAAAACGCTTTGAAGCCTTCCATTGGCAAGTTTTAACCGTTGAAGACGGAAATGACATCGATGCGATTAACAAAGCCATAGAAGAAGCTAAGAAAGAAACCGAACGACCAACTTTAATTGAGATCAAAACACAAATCGGTTATGGCGTTCCTGCAAAACAAGGAAAAGCTTCAGCCCATGGAGAACCCTTAGGAGCAGACAATATAACTGCAATGAAAGAATTCCTTGGATGGGATGCTGATGAAGAATTCCATGTTCCTTCAGCAGTAAGAAACCATATGAATGAAATCATAGAAAAAGGCAAAAAGGAAGAAGAAGCCTGGAACGAGTTATGGAATAGCTACAAAGAGGCTTATCCTGACTTGGCAAAAGAATGGGAAATATGGAATGATAAAAACTTGGCGGCTAGACTTATTGATGACAAAGAATTATGGAGTCTTGGAGGCAAAATGGCTACAAGACAGTCTTCTGGAAAAGTCATTAACTATTTGGCTAAGGTATTGCCTAATCTCATTGGGGGTTCTGCGGACCTTGCGCCTTCAAATAAAACTTATATGGATGGAAGAGGAGATTTTTCAGCAGAAAATCCAACAGGATCCAATCTTCATTTTGGTGTAAGAGAACATGCCATGGGTGCTATCCTTAATGGAATGAAACTTCATGGAGGCTTAATCGTATTTGGCGGAACCTTTTTTGTATTTAGTGATTACATGAAAGATTCCATGCGTTTATCAGCATTGATGAATCTTCCAGTCATCTATGTACTGACTCACGACAGCATTGGTGTTGGTGAAGACGGACCAACTCATCAGCCCATTGAACATCTGGCGGCTCTTAGAAGTATGCCAAACTTAAATGTATTCCGTCCTGCGGATGCTAAAGAAACCGTAGCCGGCTGGTACAGTGCATTGACTTCAGGCAAACCTACAGCACTGATCCTTACACGCCAGGATCTGCCTGACTTAGGTACTGACGGAAAAGACGCCCTAAGAGGTGCGTACATCTTAAAAGACAGTGAAAACCCAGACATCATCTTGATGGCAACAGGTTCGGAGGTACATTTGATTTCTGAAGCTGCAGATGTTTTAAAGACAAAAGGCATTCATGCAAGGGTCATTAGCATGCCTTCATGGGAAATTTTTGAGGAGCAAAGTGAAGAATATAAAGCAAAACTTCTTCCAAAGCATATCAGAAAACGCCTTGCTGTGGAAGCGGCTTCTTCTTTTGGATGGCATAAATATTTAGGACTGGACGGTAAAATGATCTCTATAGATACTTTTGGCGCTTCGGGTCCTGCAGATACTTTATTCAAACATTTTGGATTTACAGTAGAAAACATCGTTAAAACAGTAGAAGATATGATGAAAGAATAATATATCCTTAAAAATTTATAAGTTTTAATAGACAAGAGGGACAATTTGTCCCTCTTTTTAATATGTATATAATAAGAAATTTTTTAGAAGAAGGGAGGGGAGCCATGCAAATTCAAAAAGACTTGCTTACAATTAACGAATACAGCCGGCCGGGTACTAAGCTTAAGAAGGTACAGGGAATTGTGGTCCACTGGGTAGCCAATCCGAACACTTCAGCAAAGGCCAATCGTAATTTCTTCGAAAATCGAAAAAACGGAAAATCCGGATACGGTTCTGCCCATTATATTATTGACCTGGATGGTAGCATTATTATGGCAATTCCACCAGAAGAAGTTGCATATCACGTAGGAGCAGAATCCTATCGTTCAGAAGCCTTAAAACGGTTAGGAAGCTATCCTAACAGTACAACCTTGGGGATTGAATGTACCCATGTGGATTGGAACGGAAAAATGACAGATAAAACCTATGAAAGTCTCATTTTGTTTTGCGCAGAATTATGCAAGAAATATAATCTTGACCCCTTAGCAGACTTATACAGACATTATGATATTACGGGAAAGATATGTCACAAGTGGTTCGTGGATCATCCAGATAAATGGGAAAAATTCAAGCAAAAAGTAAAGGAGTGTATGGATGGGGCGGCAGAAAATAAAGAACAAGTTAAATTTAACCTGTTGGGGAAAGAACATTTGGTAGAAGGATTTATAAAGGACGGAAAAACCTATGTACCGGCAAGAGAGTTATTGGAAGCTTTAGGTTTTACAGTAGGATGGGAAGCAGAGACAAAGACAGTTAGTGTAAAGAAGAAAAATTAGAACAACACCTCTATACCTTGGTATAGAGGTATTGCTTTTTTATTGTATAGAAAATTCCTCCGGATTTTCTTAGAATAAAAAGTATTTAATTATCTTTGGTCTTCGACATTGGCATTACTGTTGCTAGCCTTTAAAGCACTTATAGGATCATAGTATGGTGAGTTCAAAGGTACGCTAGGCAGCAATGCTATATCGACGGCATTTTCTGGGATGCCCCATGAATTGCCAGAGAATACAAATGAAGCACCATCCACAACGAATCCTCGAGTATTATAGACGACATTATTTATAATATGCCCGCTTGTACCTGAATTTAAATAGGCAGGCTGACGAAGAGAATAAAATATATTATTTCGAACCAACAGATTTTGCATATTATTGGCTTGTGGTACAAACCCTCGGTTGGTTACCCACCCAGTAGATGGACCTGCTTGTGGAGGCCCCCAAATGGTATTATTAATAATTCTATGGTTCATCCCGCCAATTTGAATAAATTCAAAGGGATACGGATTGTTACTCGTGATATTCAGTCCATCGATGGCGATTCCATTTCCAGTCACCAAAAATAGTATGGTAGCAGCTTGCAATTCAATCAACGTGTTGGGGTATCCTTTTAGAGTAATTCCAGGTTTATTAACGCTGATTGTCTCAGTAATCGGATAAGGTCCGCCTAAAATATGAACAGTACCTGTTGGCGCAACAGCTTGAATCCCTTCCTGAATGGTACCAAAAGGATTGGATTGAGAGCCATTTCCATCAACTGCTCCAGCTTGAACATATACTTCATATGGATTTGGGGTGTCAGCTCCTTGGGGCAAAATATGTGTAATAATTAGATGTGCTGAAACAGGACTATTTCCTCCGGCATCAGTAGTGATGGTTAAAGCATTTCCATTGCCGCTGGGATTTCGTATCGTGAGCACCGAATCAGCTTCTGTTGTCGTTATAAAAGCCATACCTACAATCTGTGACGTGCCTGTTTCTCGCCCCACCACCGTATAGGCCTGCTCTTGGTCGTTAAGGGTTATAACCAGTTGTCCTTCTTGGCTGACACTTACCTGGAAGAATACCTGATAAGTACCAATTTCAGCTAAATTAAATGTATTGGGGCCAATACGCGTAATGGTAGTTCCGCTAGTAGGTCCATCTTGAGGAAAGTTTACATCATCACCGGGAGCAATGGGATCAGGATTATCTGTGCCCATCAACGCATAAAAATCGGCATATGCGGATATGCCTCCGCCAGGTGGTCCTGGAGGACCTTGTAATCCTTGCGGTCCTCTTGGTCCCTGAGGTCCCGGAAATCCTCTTGGCCCTCTTGGCCCCCTTGGTCCTGCTGGTCCCGGAGGACCGGAACTGCCGGGACAGTATTTACGATAAAGTCTAGGATAACCATTATCAAAGTCACTGCTCATTGCTATAATACCTCCTTATAAAATGAAAAAGAGTATTTTGCTTGGGTGATCAAAACAGAATTTAGTAATGAGTAAGGGGAAAATAATAAGTAAAAACCGCTTATATAATAGATGTATGCTGTATAATAGGTTTTGTGAAAGAATAGGAAAAAAATAACTCCTTAGAGATTTCTAAGGAGTTATTTTAATAAGAATTGGCTTGTACGTTCATGAATATAGGGATCACCAACAATAAGAAGGATGTCCCCCTCTTGAAATTGGGCATAGGGGCCTGGAGAGATGATCAGGCGTTTTCCTCTTTTGATACCTACGATGGTTGCTCCTGTATTTTGCCAAAATTTTGTATCGTCAATATTTTTCCCGATTATATGAGAATTGGAAGGCAGAGCAATTTCTATGGGGGTAATCAGATTACTGTGCTTGAGTTTATCCGCGTATTCTACTATTGTATTGAGCATTTCCTGAATTTCTGATTCAATCCTTTTCTTTTGCTCTAAAAGATCACGGATGCGATTTTTCAGCTCACCAATACTTTCTTTCTGTTTAAAGCGTTCCATGAAATGATAAGCTTTTTCTTTGGATTTGACATAGATTCCGCTGCCCTGTGTAACAGTTACCACTTCCATGTCTTCCAGAAGTCTCATCGCGCGTCTTATGGTCTCAGGGGATACATTATATTCCCCGGCCAGAGTAGAACGCCCCCTTAATTTTTCACCTTCTAAAAATTCTCCTTTATAGATTCTACCTGCCATGTCTACAGCTATTTTCATATAGGTAGGAACCTCTAAACCGTTGCTCATTTTTTTCTTCACCTCATAGTATTTTCAAAATATACCTTTTAATTTAATGTCCTATCCCATTCTAGCATAGGATTATTTTTTTTGCATTATTGATTTTTTTACCAAAAATAAAGTAAATGTACAAATATTATTGGAAATATTTATACAATTATAAATATAGACGGCGAAATTTAACGATAAAAAATACTAATAATTAATAATCATATTCATTCATTAAAAGTTACATGACAACAATATACAGTACTTTACATAAAACAAAAAAGCAACAAGAGATTCACAAAATTATCCACAAGGCAATGCCCTGTATTATAAGATATTTTAGTTATGCACAAAACTATCCACATTATCCACAGGATTTATGTACACAAAACAAATGTTTTGTGGAAATACAAAAAGTTATCCACAAAATGAGAATGCCTGTTAAATTTTTATCTAAATCGTTTTAATTTTGCAGGATTCACATCTTTGGCACACAAAAGCAATTTGTTGATCGTTAGCAAACGATGATAACAAAGAGGTTTATTATTATAGAAAAGTCAATACTGAAAAGGCAGACCTTCTAAATAAGGGATTAAAGGATGGTCATTAGTTGATAAGGATATATGTTGTGTGGTTTATAAGCAAAAGGCAAACCTTTAAATGTAAGGCTTGCCTTTTTTGAAGTTTAGATTATGAAGAGATTATTCTTATGAATGACTGACACGTCAAAGCTATTTAAATTTAGAGTAAGTATGCTTTAAATCTTCTATACTTTTAAGGAGAGCATTAGCCATCTCAGTGATTTTATCGGAATGCTGGGTCTGCATTAAGGTTTCTGCACTTACTTCCTGGGCTATGCTGGCGGATTGCTCAATAACTTGAGAGATTTCAGAGATAGCCAATAAAAGTTTTTCCTTTTTAGACATGACTTCGTCAAGAAGAGAAGTTGTGTTATGTATTTCTTTATTGATGCTCTCCATTTTAGCAAAGATCTGATCAAAAGTTTTTGTGGTTTGGTTAACAATAGGAATTTGACTGCTAAATTTCTCCATGGATTTTTCGACTTCTCGCATGGCGTATTCTTTCTTTTCATGGATCGCATTAATCGTATTGGCTATAGTGTTAATGGCATTTTGAGTTTGATCAGAAAGATTTCTGACCTCCTCTGCAACGACTGCAAATCCCTTTCCATATTTGCCTGCTCTGGCGGCCTCTATGGCTGCATTAAGGGCCAGCAGATTTGTCTGGTCATTTACAGATTTGACTAAGTCTAAGATTTTGCTTATATTACTTGCTTCGTCTCCCAAAGATTTTACATAAGTGTAAATATTGTTTGCACTGTTTATTGTACTTTTCGTATTGTCAGTCAGGATTTCCAAGCTTTCCTTTGTATCTTGACTCATCTTCATAGTTGTCTGAGAAATATCTTGTATTTTATATATGGCAGTATTTACAGTATTAATATCATCGGATAAATCATTCAGCAAAAGTACACTGGATTGAGTCTGGATATTTTGCTCCTCAGCACCTTTAGCCACACTTTCTACAGCCAGGGCTATTTCTTTAGCGGACTGGGAAGTAGAAAATGCTACTTTTTGCAGCATACTGGCATTTTCTTCGACAATTTCCGTTACTTCATGGGAATTTTTAAGCAATTGTTTTAAAGAAGAAACCATATTTGTAAATCCATTTACCAATAGGGACATTTCATGGGTTGAAATTTTAACCTGTTCCATAAATTGATCCGCAATGTTCAAATGACCTAGCCCAACTTCTTCCATATATCGCGATATCTTGGAGATTGGCTTGGATAGCAATTGGGCGAAAACAATACTGACAAAAATGATTACTACTATAAATATTACTAATAAAATGGATATTTTTAAAAAAGAACGATTAAAATCTTTCATCAATATGGTAATGTCAGAATTAATAATAAGTAACCAACCATTGCTATATTTACTGTAGCTGATTAAATGATTCCCGTCATTAAAAGAGCTTGAAGAAGATGGGTTCATCTTAATATCTTCTATGTATTTAAGATAATTTGATTCAAAATTTTTATTGACCAGTTCAATATGATCGCATAAAGCAATTTCATTGTTTTGGTCTAAGATTAGTATAGGGATTTCAGGATCGATGCTGGCGTTTTGAATAATGGAATTAAAATAGTTTTCGTTAATTGCAAAGAATATAAAAAGATTATTATTTTTGATGGTATCATCCAGCCTTTTGGCAACATATATTTTTTTATTATGTTCATTTCCTAAGAAAATCCATTGTGGTTCGTAGCTTATATTATTTTTTAGTTTTTTATAAATATTGGAATTTAAAAATTCATCACTGTTAAAATAATCAGTTGCTGAAGGATCAGAATTGCCTGCAGAGTAAATTAGCCTGTCATTATTAATTGTATATAAACCGTTTATGACTTTATTTTTATTGAAAAGATTTAATAAAAGTGCATCTATGTCTACTTTTAAGTTGAGGAGCTTTCCTTTATCTAAGGTATCATAATTTCGGGTATATTGCTTGAAATCACGATCCAGGGTTATTTCGGAAATCACATGATCAACCAGGGACAATGATTCATTAATATTGACATTGAGTTGATTCACTATTTTTTGGGAGTAGAGTGAAACGATCCTTTCTACACACTTTGTAATACTGCTTTTAGTAATTCCCATGATGATCAGACAAGGAATGATGCCAATGGTTAATAATAGAGCGATGATTTGATAAGAAAGTTTTGACTGGCTTTTCTTGTCAGCTTTTTTGTGATCTTTCTTTTCTCCTGGCATATATGGTCCCCCCAATGATTAGATATATTTATTGTAAATTATATCTAATATGGACAAGTTTTTATTGAAGAATATTAATAATTATAACAATAATTTAAGAAATAAATATTGCTTAATTATTTGATTGCCTGTAAGCATTGGGGGACATTCCCATATATTTGTGAAACATTTTAATATAGTAGCTTTGATTGCAAAATTGATAAAATGCTGCGATGTCGGCAATGGATTCATTGCTGTATTTGAGAAAATAGGTAGATTCTTCAATCCGTTTTTTTATAATGTACTGAAAAAGACTGATGCCTACTTCCTTTTTAAATAAAGCACTCAGATAATTTGGATGAACATATACATGGTCAGCAATATCTTTAAGAGTAAGTTTATCAGACAGATGATTCACAATATATAACATTGTATTCTTAATAATGGGGGAGAATTTAAATGTTTTTGCTTCATTGACTTTTTCTATAAATGTTTCAACCATTCTATATTCCAGGTTATTCAGTTCGGACATAGAGTTTGTTTTTTCTATTTCCATAATAAATGCATCACTAAGATTAAATGCTTCATAGTCCGTTACACCTCCTGCTATGGCGGCTCTTGTAAAGATGGTGCAGGAGCCTATAAGGGAATTTTTTAAGGACCGTAGTGGATCATCGGACAGTTTGGCACGGTTTAAGGAATTGATTTCTGAAAGAATATGTCTGGCATTGGGTTTAATACCGTTTTTAATATGTTTAACAATGACTTGTTCTAAATAATATGGGGGATGTTCAAACATACTTAGTCTGTTTTTATAGGTAGTAACAAAGTAGTTTTCCGGAACGGATGTTTTTTCAGAGGTGTCAGTGGATGTATTCTGTTCCAGATGGATACTGGAATCATCGGGGAATAGATAGTTGAGAAGCTTATTGATATAAAAACGTTTGGTATGGTCTAAAATTTGTAGTTTAGAAAAATAATCCATCAGTTTATGCTTTAATTTAATAGAAAGAGTATTTTTCTTTATAAGTGTCGAAAGTTTAGCATCATACATTTCTTCATCTAAAAAGGGGCCTATTATAATCACATCCGTATCATTCAGCTCATAAACAATAAAACATTCGTAATAGTCATTTGTTATAAACTGACAGGTAAATGTCTGATTTCTACTAAAAATAATATTGGGAAATTCACATTCGTTTTTTAATAATGCATCCATCGATAAAGGTTTTTCGGGGAACTGTACAACGGGAGAATTATTACTGTATAAGCTTACAGGAACTTGAGTGAAATAGTATATAATTTCCAGCTTTTCCAGAGTAGTATTATGCTTATGGTTATATTCCATAAAAATCCCCCTTTATTTATCTAATATTATAGGAACATTACCCATTAATATTATAATACTTTTATTAATATAATGAAATACATTGTTTTGAAATTGGTATATGATAATAATAACCAATAGCTCACAGCTTTTGGCAAGCAGTGAAAGCATATGAATGGAATATTTGAAATCAAAGAAAAATTTAAGGGGGAATTACAATGAAAAAATGGTTAAGCATTCTTGTAGCGATGTTAATGGTTTTAAGTGCCGGCTGCTCAAAAGCTCCTGCAACTCAAGAAACACCTGCAGAAACACCTGCTGAGCAAAAAACTGAAACACCTGCAGCAGAAGTACCAGCAGAAAAGACAAAAATTAGCTTTGCTGTTCAGGCGGACAGTACTCCTGCTCTGGAGACTTTGGTAAGCACATTTAATGGCAGTCAAGATAAGTACATTGTTGAAATTGTTGAGTTTACTAATGACTCATCGCAAATGCACGATCAACTTATTACATCTTTATCCTCTGGATCCTCTGAATACGATGTAATGTCTCTTGACGTAGTTTGGGCGGGAGAATTTGCAGCAGCAGGCTATATTGAAGCATTAGATATGCTGATGGATGAAGCAGGACTCAAAATTGAAGATTTTAATGCTGGTTCCATGGCATCCGGAAGCTATCAAGGTAAACAATATACATTGCCTTATTTCCCTGACTTAGGACTTTTATTCTATCGTTCTGATATTGTAAGTCCTGAAGATGCAGCAAAACTTGAAAGCGGAGATTACACATATGATGATCTTTATGCAATGATGGAAAAATACAAAGGTCAAGGTGGAACAGAAACCACTTTTACATTCCAGGCTAAACAATATGAAGGTATTACATGTAATGCTACTGAATTTACAGGGGCTTTCAAAGATTTAAAAGCCGGTCTTGAAACAATGAAGAAGTTTACAGATTCTGATCTTACACCAACAGATATCTTAAACTATGATGAAGGTTCTACAGATGCAAACTTCAAAGAAGGTAAATCTGTATTTTCCAGAAACTGGCCATATCAATTCGGCGTGATTAAAGGAGAAGATTCCAAGATTAAACCGGATCAAATTGGAGTTGCTCCTCTGCCAAAGGGAAATGTTGTAGGTGGATGGTTATTATCCATTAACAAAAATTCAGATAACATTGAAGGTGCCTGGGAATTTGTGAAATTTGTTGCAGGACCTGAAGGTCAAAAAATTAATTCAACAAAAGGCGGATATTTACCGGGATATAATGCATTACTTACGGATGAAGAAGTAATCGCAGCCAATGAATTACTCCAATCTGAAGGATTCAAGAAAGCACTTACATCCACGATTGCAAGACCTGTCAGCGCAGAATACTCAAAATTATCCGATACAATTCAGGTGAATGTACACAAGTATTTATCAGGAAGCCAGGATATTGACACAACTGTGGCAGCTATTGAAGCAGCTTTAAAGTAATTAACTGATCATAAAGCAGTTGTATAATGGGTGAAAATGAAGATGGGAATAGGACTAAGTGTAGGACTATTCCCATCTTTGTAAAAAGTTAATTTGGTGTTGGGGGGGAAAGCAAGTGCAAAAGACACTCTCTTTCAGAGAATTTCTATTTATTCTTCCTATTCTGGTCATTATCTCTGTGTTTTCAATCTGGCCCATACTGGATACGCTAAAATATACAGTATTTGATTATCGTTTAAATGACCAGCAAAAGTCGCAGATGTTCTTGGGTGAGCGCTTTAATACGGATTTATTCAATGAAAATGCTAAGTATGTACGGTTTTATTTAAATAAGGATAAGGCTTTGGTTCAGGACAGTGTACAACAACAGGAATTTGAAAGAATTATTGCTTATACTGAAGAGATGATTGCAAAATACAAAAATCAAAAAGGGGTTATAGAATTATCCGGCAATGAAGCAAAAACAGTGCAGGATTATATAGCCAATGTTAAAGAGGATACAGTAAATCTTTATGAAGCCAATAAAACTGCAAACTTAGTCAATGGCGAGAACTTGCAAATGATCATTGCTGAATTGGATAAATCATTTATAGGTTCCAATTTTATCGGCCTTCAGTCTTATCGTCAGATCTTAACAGATCTCAGATTCTGGATAGCACTCAAAAATACATTGTTTTTCACAGTTGTATCGGTATTTATTGAATTTGTATTGGGCCTCGCCCTTGCTATGATTATGAACAAAGCAATGAAAGGAATAGGATTAGTAAGAACGATCTCATTGATTCCCTGGGCAATACCTACGGCAGTATCAGCGCTTATGTGGAGTTATATGTATGACGGGGGAAGCGGAATAATTGCCAAACTGGCATCTGTAATAGGTTTAGTGGAGAGCCCGGAACATCTTCTCTTAACTGGTGTCGGAGCGATGGCATCAGCCATTGCCTCAGACGTATGGAAAACAACGCCCTATATGGCATTACTGCTTTTGGGAGGACTTCAAACCATTGATAAGGGATTGTATGAGAGCTCTCAGATTGATGGAGCAGGCAGGATAAGAACCTTTACATCCATCACATTGCCCTTGCTTAAGCCATCCATATTGGTAGCGCTTCTGTTTAGAACTTTGGATGCCTTTAGGGTATATGACTTAATTGCTGTTTTAACTGGTGGAGGACCGGGAGGCTCTACTGAGACATTATCCATTTATGCGTATAAAGTAATGTTCGGACAAACGAATTTTGGATACGGTTCTGTAATTGTTTTAATGATGTTCTTCTGTGTTGCAGCAATAGCAATACTGTTCGTTAAGGTACTAGGCGCAGATATTATGTCTAGCAAATAGGGGGTGGGATCATGAGTAAAATTTTAACGGCTAATAAAGCACAAATGATCAATAAAGCAGAAACTATGAATGCAAAGGCGCAAAGAACGGAAAGAATCTGGAGAATTTCCATTACAGCAATCATTGCATTTTTTATGTGTATTATTGTGTTTCCATTCTTTTGGATATTGATTACTTCTGTTAAGCCTACCAGCCAGATCTTTGGGGACGGAGCCTATGCTATTTATGCAGGACAATTGGTATTGGATCATTATATAACTGTTATTTTTGAAAAGGGAATCCTTCACTCTATATGGAACAGTTTTGTTGTAGCGTCCGTTACAACATTATATGTTGTATGTATAGCAGTCCTGGCGGCATATGCTATTTCCAGATTTAACTTTAAGGGAAAAAGTTTTCTCTTAGGACTTATTCTTGCAATCTCCATGTTCCCACAGATGATTGTGGTAGGCCCTATATACAATTTATTTACACAGCTTCATCTGACCAACAGCTATTTTGTTGTATTGCCATATTCCACCATTACATTGCCTTCTGCAGTCTGGATTATGGTAACCCACTTTAATCAAATCCCTTTAGCGATTGAAGAATCTGCTAAGATTGACGGTGCAACCCCTTTTGAAACCTTGACAAAAGTTATTTTCCCGCTGGCGGCACCTGGGGTATTTACAACAGGGATTATTACTTTCATTGCTGCATGGAATGAGTACCTTTTAACAGTAACACTTAATACGGATAAGAATTATCATACTGTTCCAGTAGCGGTTTCATTCTTAAGAAGTCAGTTTCAAATATTATGGGGGCAAGTATCAGCAGCAACTATTGTTGTAACGATCCCTACCCTCATTATTGTGCTTTTATTCCAAAAGCAAATTGTATCCGGTTTAATTTCGGGAGCTGTAAAGGAGTAGTGAATTTTACATGACAGAAAATTTAAAGTGGCAGATTACAAGCGATTCTTTAGATGCTTCACAACTTTTAGTAGACGAAACACTATTTCATGTTGCCAATGGTTATATAGGAGTCAGAGGAAATTTTGAAGAGGGATACCCCAATCACTATAATACCATCCGAGGTGCATACATTAATGGTGTTTATGATATATCTGAAGTAAAGCATGGTGAAAAACTCCATGGATTTATAGACAGCAAGCAAAAAATTATTAATATCACAGATGTGCAAGGTATAAAATTGTATATTGCGGGGGAAAAGTTTTCTTTATTTGATGGAAAGGTACTGAATTTTAAAAGAATTTTAGATATGAGGGAAGGTATTTATAAACGTCAGATTCTGTGGGAATCTCCCAAGGGTCATATTATTGAGATCAATATTCAAAGAATGGCCAGTTTTATAAAACCTGAATTGTTTGTTATAGATTATACGGTTCGATCGATTAATTATGAGGGGGAAATTGTATTCGTTTCGACTCAAAAAGGAGATGTATTCAATTACTTTGATCCTACAGATCCGAGAGTAGCAGGAGAATTGGAGAAGCATCTTACAGTAGAAACGATAGATATACAAAAAGATATTGGTATAATCACTTCAATAACCAATAAGTCGCATATTAGGGTAACCAGTGCCGTTAAGCACGTAGTTTCTTCGCAACATGAACTGGAAAGAATTCAGGATGATAAGTCCTCTACAACTAAAATCAGGCTTTATATTAAGGCAGGCCAGACTCAAAGACTGGTTAAATATTGCATTTTTACTGATTCTGTGAGATTTTCAGACTGTCATCAGGCAGCCATCGATAAAATGGAAGAAGTTCTAGAAACTCCTATTGAGCAGTTATATCAATTACAGAAAGTTTATTTAAGTGCGTTCTGGGATAAAGCAGATGTGGTTGTAAATGGGGATGACAGGCTGCAGCAGGGTATTCACTTCAGCCTTTTTGAATTACTGCAGTCAGTTGGGAAAGATCAATATAGTAATATTGCGGCAAAAGGCTTATCTGGAGAAGGTTATGAAGGACACTATTTTTGGGATACGGAAATTTACATGTTGCCATTTTTTTTGCTAACAGACAAAGCTTTGGCTGAAAACTTATTAAACTATCGATATGAGAAACTGGAGGCGGCAAGGGAAAATGCCAGGATTTTGGGACATAAGAAAGGGGCTTTGTATCCCTGGAGAACTATATCGGGCAGTGAATGTTCTGCCTATTTTCCTTCCGGTACAGCGCAATACCATATCAATGCAGATATAGCATACATGTTTGTACAATATTATTTTGTAACTGGGGACCTTGACTTTGTGGAAAGCAAAGGGGCTGAAGTACTGTTTGAAACGGCAAGATTGTGGATGGACACAGGACATTACGTAGAAGATTCCTTTAGGATAGATGCTGTTACAGGGCCGGATGAATATACTTGTATAGTCAATAATAATTACTATACAAATTGTATGGCCAAATACAATTTAAAATGGGCGGTTAAATTTTACGAACTCCTTAAAGAAAATAATCGAATTGAGCATTTGGCCCAAAAGCTTGGGATTACAGAAGAAGAAGTGAATGAATGGCAGCAAGCCGCTGAAAAAATGTATCTGCCTTATGATGAAAAATTAGATATTAATCCTCAGGACGATTCATTTTTATCTAAAGCCATATGGGATTTTGAAAACACTCCCAAAGATCAATATCCTTTATTGTTGCATTATCATCCCCTCTATATTTACAGGTATCAGGTATGTAAGCAGGCGGATACGGTATTGGCCCATTTCCTGCTGGAAGATGAGCAAAAATTAAGTACAATTAAAAAATCTTATGAATACTATGAAAAGATTACAACCCATGATTCTTCATTATCCACTTGTATTTTTAGTATTGTTGCCGCTAAATTAGGAGAGATCAGGAAAGCCTACGATTATTTTATGCAGACCACACGACTGGATCTGGACAATATTCATCATAATACCAAAGACGGCATTCATACAGCGAATATGGGCGGCACATATATGGGCATGGTTTACGGTTTTGCAGGACTTAGAATAAAAGAAAGTGGTATTTTCTTTAATCCGGTAATACCTGAACAGTGGGAAAGCTATGAGTTTAAGATTTGCTATCAAGGCAGAATGATAAAAATACATGTAAATCAAGAGCAAAGCCATTATACCCTTCTTGAAGGAAAAGAACTTAAGATTCATGTTTATGATCAAGAATATATTTTAAATGACGATATAATCATTAAAATTTAATAAATATTAATTTTCAAAATCCGTGTGAAAATTCTATACACGGATTTTTTATATAAAAATTAAAAGAATCAGTTGACTATTTATTCAGTCAGATGTATAATTATACAAAAACATAAAGGGGAGAGCATTCATGAAGAAATTAGTGTGTTTAATGATATCAATAATGATGTTTGTTGGGTTAGTCGGATTTGGCCAATCACAGAGTGATACACAGTCAAATGATCAAAATATTCAACAGGGGCAAAGTCAGGATCCAGCACAAGATCAGGCAAACGCTGGAGAGAAAAAAGTAATCGTTATGGGAACCAATGCAGAATTTCCTCCTTTCGAATATCGAGAAGGGGATAAAGTAGTAGGATTTGACGTTGAAATTGCAAAAAAAGTGGCAGAAAAATTAGACGCTGAATTAAAGATAGAAGATATGCTTTTCGACGGATTAATTCCTGCGCTTGAAGCTGGAAAGATTGATTTTATCGCTGCGGGAATGAGTGTAACGGAAGAAAGAAAGAAAAATGTTGATTTCTCCAATGGTTATTATGAAGCAAGCCAGGTTATTATTGTTACTGCAGATAACGAAACCATCAAAGGGCCTGAAGATTTAAAGAATAAGAAAATTGGTGTTCAGTTAGGAACTACAGGAGATATGGAAGCACAAAATATCGAAGGTGCAGAAGTAGTTCAATTCAATGCCGGATTCGCTGCCATTATGGATTTGCAAAATGGCAAAGTAGATGCAGTAATACTGGATTCTGAGCCAGCTAAAAATTTTGCATCTCAAAATAATCAAATTAAAATTCTTGATGTAGAGTTAACTAAAGAAGAATATGCAATTGCTGTGAAAAAAGGAAATACAGAGCTTGTAAATGCAATTAATGCTGTGCTTGAAGAACTGAAAACCAGTGAATATGATAGATTAGTTCAAAAATATTTTACAGCTGAATAAAATAATGGTAAAATATTATTGATAAAAAAGGTTAGCAGTCTATGCTGCTAACCTTTTTCTGTGATAAAATAAAGACTGATGGCCCATATGAAGATCATGATGTATGATTAATGGAATAAAGAGAGATGAGAGAGGTGAAAAGATGTCAATAGCTGAGATTTTTTTGGGAAACGACAGGTATAAGTATATTTTAGAAGGTTTAAGATTTTCCTTGCTGGTAACTGCATTTGCAGCGGTGATTGGTATATTGATTGGAATTATCGTTGCATTATTTCGCATTTCTGAAATTAAGCCCTTCAAATTTTTAAAGGGAACCAAATTTGAGAAATGGGCAGATTTCAATCCTATTTCTTTTATTGCAATGCTTTATATTGATATAATCAGAGGAACTCCTGCAGTTGTGCAGCTTATGATTATGCACACAGTTATTTTCGGAAAAGTTTCTGCGCCTAAATTACTTGTAGCAGGTTTGGCGTTCGGAATCAACAGCGGTGCATATGTTGCTGAAATAATAAGGGCAGGAATTATGGGGCTTGATAAAGGCCAAATGGAAGCAGCACGATCTCTTGGTATGGGCTATGGAATGTCAATGTATTACATTATTATTCCTCAGGCAATCAAAAATATACTGCCAACCTTAGTAAGTGAATTTATCATTTTATTAAAAGAAACTTCTATTGTAGGTTTTATTGGAGGAATGGACTTGCTTCGTTCTGCCAATGTCATTACCAGTCAGACTTACAGAGGATTTGAACCATTGATGGCTGTTGCACTTATATACCTTGCTTTAACAGGTATATTTACTAAACTTATGCGCATAGTAGAAAGGAGGATGAGACGCAGTGATTGAGATTATTGATTTATATAAAAGTTTTGGGAAATTAGAAGTATTAAAAGGAATAAATGAACATATTGAAAAGGGAGAAGTAGTTGTTGTCATAGGACCCAGTGGTTCAGGGAAATCTACATTCCTAAGATGTATTAATTTGATGGAGCAGCCTACAAAAGGGCAGATATTATTTGAAGGTGTAGATATTACATCCCCGAAGACCAATATCAATCTCATCCGTCAGAAAGTTGGCATGGTTTTTCAGCATTTTAATTTATTTCCCCATATGAATGTTATGGAGAATTTAACTTTGGCTCCCATCAAATTAAAAGGATATACCAAAGAGCAGGCAGAAAGTATTGCGTATAATCTGCTGGATAAAGTAGGGCTTAAAGATAAGGCTATGGAGTATCCCAATAAATTATCCGGAGGACAAAAGCAAAGAATAGCTATTGCAAGATCCCTGGCCATGAGTCCTGATGTGATGCTCTTTGACGAACCTACATCGGCATTGGATCCGGAGATGGTTAAAGAAGTGTTGGAAGTTATTAAAGAATTGGCTAATGAAGGCATGACTATGGTGATCGTAACTCATGAAATGGGCTTTGCAAAAGAAGTAGGCACGAGACTTTTATTCATGGATGAAGGAAGAATCATTGAGCAAGGAGATCCCAAAGAGGTATTTGCCAATCCACAGGAAGAAAGAACCAAGATCTTCTTGAGTAAAGTGCTATAATTTGGATAATTTTACATTGTATTATGGATGGCTTAATGAATACAATATTTTTATTAAGAAATTTATTTATCAAAAAGGATTTTGGGGCAATTTGTAGAATATATAAGTATACAAAAAGATAAAACCTTTTTGGGAAAGTAAATCAGAAGGAGTTGATCCCTATGCGTTATATCATCAGCGGAACAAATATTGAAATTACCAATGCACTCCAGGAAAAAATAATGGATAAATTAAGCAAATTAGAAAAGTTTTTCGTTGCTGAAACAGAAGCGCAAGTGACATTAAGCGTTGAAAAATTAAGACATATCATAGAAGTTACGATTCCTTTCCAGGGAACGATTTTAAGAGCTGAAGTAGATGAAAAAGATATGTATGCTGCCATTGATGAAGTTGTAGATGTATTAGAAAGACAACTTCTGAAATTCAAAGGCAGATTAAGAGATAGACACAGAAACAATAGTCCTTTTAAAGAAGAGTTTATTAAGGACATCGATCAGGCCAATGATGAAGAATCCATCGTAATAGAAAAAACCAAACGCTTTGCAATTAAACCTATGAGTGTAGAAGAAGCGGCAATGCAGATGGATTTATTGGGACATAGCTTTTTCGTTTTCCGAAATGCAGAAACTGAAGAAGTGAATGTTGTTTATAAACGTAAAAATGGTACTTACGGATTAATTGAACCGGAATTTTAATAAATGCCCTCACGTATTTCGTGAGGGTTTTCCTTATAGAGTCATTTGCTTTCATGTAAATATTGCAGTATTGTAAATGAGGATAATGTTTGATATACTAATTTGGGAAAAGTACGACTAATAGAGTAATCATAAAGAAGGTGAACTAGTGAAAGGTTTATTGGAAAAGATCTTTGGAACGCATAGCGAACGGGAATTAAAAAGAATAGAAGGATTGGTTAATGAGATTGAAGCCTTGGGACCCCAAATGGAAAGTTTGTCCGATGCAGAATTAAGAGCTAAAACAGATGAATTTAAGAAAAGACTGGAAGAAGGACAAACATTGGATGATATTCTCCCTGAAGCCTATGCAGTTGTAAGAGAAGCCGCATACAGAGTTCTTGGTATGCGTCATTTTAGAGTGCAATTAATTGGTGGAATTATTCTTCACCAGGGAAGAATAGCAGAAATGAAGACAGGGGAAGGAAAAACTTTGGTTGCTACCCTTCCTGCCTATTTAAATGCTTTGGAAGGTAAAGGCGTTCATGTTGTAACTGTTAACGATTATCTGGCAAAACGTGACGCTGAATGGATGGGAAAAGTCCATGAATTCTTAGGTTTATCCGTAGGTGTAATTTTACACGATATGGATGCCGAAGAAAGAAGAAGGGCCTATAATTGTGATATTACCTATGCAACGAATAATGAATTGGGCTTTGATTATTTAAGAGACAATATGGTACTTTATAAAGAAGAAATGGTACAGAGAGACCTTCATTATGCAATCATCGACGAAGTGGACTCTGTATTGATTGATGAAGCAAGAACGCCTCTCATCATATCAGGAAGCAGTTCTAAATCTACCCATTTGTATAAAGCAGCAGATGTCTTTGTACGTCGCCTCCAAAAGGGAAGAGTGCTTACAGACGAATCTGCATTAAACAATTTAATGCGCCAGGAAATACAAGAAGAAGGGGACTTTGTTGTTGATGAGAAGGCTAAGACCGTTACATTAACAGAAGAAGGGGTAAAGAAGGCAGAGCAGTATTTTGGACTGGCTAATCTGGCAGACCCTGAAAATATGGAAATTCAGCACCATATTAATATCGCCCTTAAAGCGCATCATATTATGCATCTAGATAAGGATTATGTAATTAAAGATGGCGAAATCGTTATCGTTGATGAATTCACAGGGAGAATGATGCCCGGAAGAAGATATTCAGACGGATTGCATCAAGCCATTGAAGCTAAGGAAAATGTACAAGTGCAAAGAGAAAGTAAAACCTTGGCGACCATTACTTTCCAGAACTTTTTCAATAAATATCATAAAAAATGTGGAATGACTGGTACTGCTTTAACAGAAGAAAACGAATTCCGTGAAATATATGGTATGGACGTAATCGTTATTCCTACCAATAAGCCGGTGATTCGTATTGACCATCCGGATGTGGTATACAAAACTCAAAAAGCTAAATTTAATGCCGTTGTCAATGAAATAGAAGAATCTTATAAAAAAGGACAGCCGGTACTGGTAGGTACCATTACCATTGACACCTCAGAAATGCTTAGCCAAATGTTAAAGAAAAGAGGCATAAAGCATCAGGTATTAAACGCAAAATATCATGAAAAAGAAGCTGAAATTGTAGCATTAGCCGGACAAAAAGGTGCCGTTACCATTGCAACCAACATGGCAGGTCGTGGTACGGACATTAAACTGGGTGAAGGCGTAAAAGAATTAGGTGGTTTAAAGATTATAGGTACGGAAAGGCATGAATCAAGACGTATCGATAATCAGTTAAGAGGTCGTTCAGGCCGTCAGGGAGACCCGGGAGAATCTCGATTCTATATTTCTTTGGAAGACGATTTGATGAGATTATTTGGCTCTGATAGGATTTCAAAACTTGTTGAGACCATGGGAATGCCTGAGGATGAACCTATCGAGCATAAGATGCTTACAAAAGCCATAGAAAGTGCTCAAAAGAAAGTAGAAGGCAATAACTTCTCCATCCGTAAGCATTTGCTGGAATATGACAGAGTTATGAATGATCAAAGAGAAATCATATACAGTGAACGCCGCAAGGTATTGGAAGGAGATAACTTAAGAGATAACATTATAAAAATGGTTAAGGAAATCATTGAATCTTCTGTAGATATGTACACAGGAGAAAGTCCTCATGCAGATGACTGGGATATAGTTGGATTAAGAGAACATCTCACTAAAATCATGCCTATACAGGGCATAGAAATAACCAAAGAAGAAAGAGAAGATATTACTAAGGAAGCTCTAAAGGAAAAGATTATAGACAAGGCCCTTAAATTATATGAACAGAAGGAACAAGAAATCGGAGAAGAACAGATGCGTGAAATAGAACGGGTTATTCTTCTTCGGGTAATTGACCAAAAATGGATGGATCACATTGACAATATGGATCAGATGCGCCAGGGAATCGGACTTCGTGCATATGGCCAAAGAGATCCTCTGGTGGAATATCAGTTTGCCGGATACGATATGTTCGAAGAAATGAGTGCAAATATTCAGGAAGATACTGTTCGTGCTCTGTATCATGTAAAAATTGCTTATAAACCTGAAAGAGAAAGAGTTGCAGAACCAACTTCCACAAACAGAGGAGAAGAGTCCAGTGTAAAAACCCCTTATAAGAGGAAGGAAGAGAAAGTTGGAAGAAACGATCCTTGTCCTTGTGGAAGCGGTAAAAAGTACAAACACTGTTGCGGTAGAAATGCATAGTACAGTGAAATAAGGAGTTGATCAAGTTGTTAGAGCTGGAACAATTAAAATTAGAACTTCAACCCTATGAGGAAAAATTAGAGGAAATGGGGGCTTCACTTTGACATTGCCGGTGCCAAAGAGAAGCTAAAAACTTTAGAAGAGCGTTCCGCAGATCCGAATTTTTGGAGTGATATGGAGGAAGCTCAAAAAGTATTACAAGAAATAAAATCATTAAAAATCAAAATTCAAAAATATAATGAATTATACCAGGAATACGAAGATATAGTAACTCTGGTTGAAATGGGATTGGAAGAACAGGAAGAAAGCCTGATTCCTGAAGCTAAACAGGGGACTAAAGAATTTATCAGCCACTATGAAGACATGAGGATTGCTACTTTGCTTGATGGCGAGTATGATAAGAATAATGCGATCCTTACCCTCCATTCAGGAGCGGGAGGAACAGAAGCCTGTGACTGGGTATCCATGCTCCTTAGAATGTACGTAAGATGGGCAGAGGATAAAGAATACAAGGTAGAGACTTTGGATTATTTAGCTGGAGATGAAGCCGGGATCAAATCCGTGACCATCAAAATCAGCGGAGAAAATGCCTATGGGTACCTAAAGTCTGAAAAAGGTGTTCATCGCCTGGTTAGAATTTCTCCTTTTGATGCTTCGGGAAGAAGACATACTTCTTTTGCTTCCTGCGATGTTATTCCTGAGCTGGATGATGATGTGGATATAGAAGTCAATCCTGAAGACCTTAGAATTGATACCTACAGGTCTACTGGAGCAGGTGGACAGCATGTAAATACTACTGACTCTGCTGTAAGAATTACCCATATACCTACGAATATTGTAGTTCAATGCCAAAATGAACGTTCGCAACATAAGAATAAAGAAATGGCCCTAAAAATGTTAAAAGCAAAATTGTATGAAAAAAAGATGGAAGAACAGATGGAAAAGCTTCAAGGTATTAGAGGCGAAGTGAAAGAAATCGGCTGGGGAAGCCAGATCAGATCCTATGTTTTTCATCCGTATAATATGGTAAAAGATCATCGCACCAATGAGGAAACAGGAAATGTTTCTGCAGTGATGGATGGTGAGATAGATCGGTTTATCAATGCATATTTAAAATGGATCCATTAATATTTGGGGGGAGGAAAAGCAATGGCAACCAAACAAGAAGTAATTTTTAAATTAGGTGGAGAAGAATATGGCTTGGACATTATGAAAGTGTATGGCATTGAAAAGTATCAGCAGATTACAAAAGTACCCAACACGCCGGAGTACATTGAAGGGATCATTAATCTAAGAGGAGAAGTGCATCCTATTTACAACTTAAGAAAGAAATTTAAAATGCCTGAAAAACCCATAGATGATGATACCAAAATGATCATCGTCAATTCTAATGACATGATGGTTGGTTTTATTGTAGATGCAGTATCTGAAATCAGACACATAGAAGAAAGCGATATAAAGCCGGCACCCAAACTTATTTCAGGTATTGACAGACGTTATATTATTGGTGTGGGTAAAGTAGGAGAAAGAATGATTATTTTATTAGATGTTGACTTAATATTAGAAGATGAAGAAAAGAGAGAAATTAGTCAAGTAATAGAAGAAAACAATGCTTAAGCAAAATTTTACAAAAAATACGGGAAAATCCCGTATTTTTTTATATCCATTTTTTATAGCAATTTGCTTGCACTTTTTCTGAAAGTATGATATATTCCTTGTTACAAGAACAAATGTCTATTATACAAATACAAGGAGATATTTATGAAAGAGAAAGCTGGATATTATATAGTAAAACAGGATGTACTTCCTGAAGTATTTATTAAAGTCGTGGAAGCTAAGAGACTCCTGGAATCAGAAAAAGTACAAACGGTGCAGGAAGCTGTAGAACTCGTGGGAATCAGCAGGAGTTCTTTTTATAAATATAAAGATTCTGTATTTCCCTTTTTTGAGAATTCCAGAGGAAGAACGATTACGATTTCTATTCAGCTGGAAGATCAGGCGGGGTTATTATCTCATGTATTGAACGTTATTGCATCTGTCGGTGCAAATATATTAACCATTCATCAAACGATACCAGTGAATAAAATTGCCAATGTAACGATTACAATGGAAACCAATCCTATGAAGGATGATATTAAAGAGCTTATGGATCAACTAGAATCCATTGAAGGGGTTTTAAATGTTAAAATAATAGCTAGGGAGTGAAGAGTATGATCAATATTGCCATACTGGGTTACGGAACGGTAGGATCCGGTGTTGTGGAAGTTATTAAAACGAATCAGAGTAGTATTGATAAAAGAGCAGGAAAACATATCAACATTAAACATGTGCTGGATTTAAGAAAATTTCCTGGAGATCCTGTAGAAGAAATTTTAACAGATAACGTAGAAGACATCTTAAATGATGATGAAGTTAAAATTATAGTGGAAGTTATGGGTGGCGTTGAACCTGCTTATACCTATGTAAAAAGAGCGTTACTTAGCGGAAAAAGTGTTGTAACTTCCAATAAAGAATTAGTAGCGAAGCATGGGGCAGAACTTTTACAAATTGCCAAGGAAAAAAATATCAACTTCCTGTTTGAAGCCAGTGTAGGCGGAGGAATCCCTATTATCCGACCTTTAAATCAATCCCTGACAGCCGATGAAATTTATGAAATTACAGGTATTTTGAATGGAACAACCAATTATATTCTTTCTAAAATGGCTGATGAAGGCAGAAGTTTTGAAGATGTATTAAAAGAAGCCCAGGATAAAGGATATGCAGAAAGAGATCCGAGAGCAGATGTAGAAGGATATGATGCTTGCAGAAAAATTGCTATTTTATCTTCTCTGGCTTTTGGCATGCAAGTAGATTATGAGGACATATATACGGAAGGTATTACAAAAATCACAAAGAAAGATATGGAGTATGCAGAAAAACTCGGATGTTCTATTAAACTTCTCGCTACAAGTAAAAAGATTGATCATCGTATATTTGCCAGGGTTTCACCGGTCATGATTGATAAAGAGCATCCGCTTGCAACCGTAAATGGAGTGTTTAATGCGATATTTATCAAAGGAAATGTAATCGGAGATGTTATGTTTTATGGAAAAGGCGCAGGGAAACTTCCTACGGCCAGCGCTGTTGTAGCGGATATTGTAGATGCAGTCAAACATTTAAATCGTAATATTGTGTCCTTCTGGAGCACCGAAAAAATGAGCTTAATGGATTTAAAAGATGTAACTATTCAATATTTTGTAAAGATCCACTATGAAAATTTTGAAAAAGCAAGAAAAGAAGTAGAAAACTTATTTGGTCCAATAGACATCATCCAATTGGATAAAAAAGACCAGGAATTTGCATTTATTACACCAGAAGAAAGTGAAGGTACGCTTCAAGAAAAAATATTTACACTGAAAGAAAAGGATGATATAACAGAAGTGGGCAGCTTAATCAGAATCGAAAGATAAAAATAGGGGCGATATGATGAAATATGTTATAATTCTTGGGGATGGCATGGCAGACGAACCAATCAAGGAACTCAATAACCAGACTCCCCTGCAATATGCCAATAAACCTACGATGGATGCTTTGGCTAAGTTGGGCGAAATTGGGAGAGTTCACACAATTCCGAAGGGAATGGCTCCCGGAAGCGATACTGCGAATCTGGCTGTATTAGGATATGATCCCAGCCTTTATTATACAGGTAGATCTCCGTTAGAAGCGGTAAGTATGGGTGTGGAACTTTTAGACAGCGATATAACCTTTCGATGTAACCTGGTAACGCTCTCTGATGAAGGAGAATATAAAGACAAGGTTATTCTGGACCATAGTGCTGATGAAATTTCAACGGAAGAAGCCAGGGAATTAATAAAAGCTGTAAATGAGCACTTTAGATCAAAAGCTATAGAATTTCATCCAGGAATAAGCTACAGGCATTTAATGGTGTGGCATGAAGGCCCGGACGATTTTGATTTAACACCTCCCCATGATATACTGGGAAAGAGTATTAAGGATTATCTTCCTAAGGGTTCACAAAGTGGCACTATTTTAAATATGATGAAAGAGAGCTATGATTTTTTAAGTGTTCATCCTATCAATATTCAAAGAGTTAAAAAGGGTTTAAGACCTGCGAACTCTATTTGGATTTGGGGAGAAGGAAGAAGACCCAGGCTCCCTCTTTTTGAGGAAAAATACGGTCTAAAAGGCTCTGTAATTTCTGCTGTGGATTTAATTAAAGGTATTGGAATATGTGCAGGGCTAAAATCTGTAGATGTAGAAGGAGCTACCGGAAATATTCATACAAATTTTGAAGGGAAAGCTATGGCAGCGATCAATGAACTAAAGAATGGTCAGGATTTTGTGTACGTTCATGTAGAAGCACCGGATGAATGTGGACATAGGAACGAATTAGAGAATAAAGTGAAATCTATAGAACTTTTGGATGAAAAGGTTGTAAAAGTAATTGTAGAAGAGCTCAATTTACTGGGAGAAGACTATTCTATCATGATTTTGCCGGATCATCCTACACCCCTTAGGCTTAGAACTCATACAGATGACCCCGTACCGTATTTAATATACCGTAAAAATAAAGAAGTACTCAATCTGGAACAAAAATATGATGAAATATTCGCAACGAGCAGCAAGAATTGCTTTCCTATTGGGCATGAATTAATTGAATATTTCTTTAAAAAATGAGGAGGGACGAACTTGTTAATTGTACAAAAATTTGGAGGAAGCTCCGTAGCCAATGTAGAAAGAGTATTTAATGTTGCAAAACGAATTATTGAAACCTACAAGCAAGGAAATGATGTTGTCGTTGTTTTGTCAGCTCAAGGGGATACCACTGATGAACTGATTGCGAAAGCCCATGAGATTGATTTGCATCCTTCCAGAAGAGAAATGGATATGCTTATATCTACGGGTGAGCAAATATCTGTTGCACTTATGGCAATGGCAATTCAGAAATTGGGATATCCTGCTGTTTCTTTAAATGCTTTTCAGGTAGGTATGTATACAAATACTACCCATAGCAACGCAAGATTAAAGAAAATTCACACAGAGAGGATAGAGGCGGAATTAGACAGAAAAAATATTGTATTGGTTACAGGTTTTCAAGGCATTAATAAATTTGACGATATTACTACCCTTGGAAGAAGTGGATCGGATACCACTGCGGTTGCTTTAGCTGCTGCATTGAAAGCTGATAAATGTGAAATTTATACAGATGTTGACGGCGTATATACTGCTGACCCGAGAGTTGTTAAGGACGCAAGAAAATTAAAAGAAATTTCATATGATGAAATGCTGGAACTGGCTTCTTTAGGAGCAAAGGTTCTTCACAACCGTTCTGTTGAAATTGCTAAAAAATATAATGTAGAACTCGTTGTAAGGTCCAGTTTAAACAATGCAGAAGGTACAGTTGTTAAGGAGGTTTGTAATATGGAAAAAATGTTAGTAAGCGGTGTAGCAGGCGATAAGAATGTAGCCAGAATCTCGGTAATTGGCGTTGAAGATACTCCAGGGAAGGCCTTTGAATTATTCTCATTATTAGCAAAACATAAAATCAGTGTGGATATTATTCTGCAATCTATTGGTCGAGACGGAACGAAAGACATCTCCTTTACAGTAGACAGAGACGATTTACATGATGCCCTCAAACTTATTAAAGAAAACCAAGAAAGATTAACGGCAAAAGATGTGGTATACAGTGATAAAATAGCAAAAGTATCCATTGTTGGAGCTGGAATGGCAACCAATCCTGGAGTAGCAGCAATGATGTTTGAAGCGATGTATAATGCAGGAATTAATATCCATATGATTTCTACATCTGAAGTAAAAATTTCTGTACTGATTGATGAAAAATATACAGAAGATGCGATGAATGCAATCCACGAGCAATTCAGACTGGCAATTGAAAGATAGGCTATAACACACAGCGGCTCCATGAACGCAATAAGCGTCCATGGAGCCGTTTTTATATCCAGCGGCCATTGACCGCTTATTTTATGAAATAAGAAAGTTGATTTTATTTGTCAGGACTCAAACTTTCTTATTTCATAAGTGTAACCTAGCCGCTGTTTGAAGGGATCAAATACTGGATTCAATATTATAATATGTATAGTACAAACGAGTGTTACAATATATGGAAAAAAGTAATGATAATTCTTTGTAAATATTGTTCAGACTAAGTAAATCGTTTATAATAATAATAAAGTAAAATACAAAATCGAAATGGTGAGAAACATGGACATTCTAAAAAAATTGCAGGAAGAATTTGAGTTAAAACCTTTTCAAGTTGAAAATACGGTTAAACTCATTGATGAAGGAAATACAATTCCATTTATTGCGAGATATCGAAAAGAAGCCACAGGCTCTTTAAATGATGTAACGCTCCGTAATTTTTATGAAAGGTTAACTTATCTTCGAAATCTGGCCGATAAAAAGGAGCAGGTTGTAAGAAGCATTGAAGAACAGGGAAAATTAACGGAAGAACTGGTTAAGCAGATTGAAAAAGCTGAAACTTTAACGGAATTAGAAGATATATATAGACCTTTTAGACCTAAGAGAAGGACGAGGGCGACCATTGCAAAGGAAAAAGGTTTAGAACCCTTTGCACAAATTTTATGGGATCAAGATTCCAATTTTAGCCCGGAGGAAATTGCTAGAGACTATATTAATCCTGAAAAAGAAGTATATACCATAGAAGATGCCCTGCAGGGGGCAATGGATATTTTGGCAGAATGGATTTCTGATGATGCCAGTTATCGCAAATATATTCGCCAGGAAACCTTTAGTAAAGGGTTATTGGTTACTAAAGCAAAAGACGAAGAATTAGAGTCTGTATATGAAATGTATTATGATTATAGTGAAGCAATAAAAAGCATTCCCGGCCATAGAATATTAGCCATCAACAGGGGAGAAAAAGAAAAAATCCTATCTGTCAAAATAGAAGCACCTGTTGAGCGGATAGGAGCTTACTTAGAAAAGCAAGTGATTAAGAATGATAAAAGTCCATTTTTGGATCTCATAAAAACTGTGATTGAAGATAGCTATAAAAGATTGATTGCTCCTGCTATAGAACGAGAGATCAGAAATGAATTAACAGAAAAAGCTGAAACAGGTGCCTTAGCTGTTTTTAAAAGTAATCTTTCTCAGCTTTTGATGCAGCCCCCTATTAAGAATAAAGTAGTTATGGGATGGGACCCTGCATTCCGCACAGGATGTAAAATTGCCGTTGTAGATGAAACAGGGAAAGTACTGGATACGACGGTAGTCTATCCGACTCCTCCGCAAAATAAAGTAGAAGAGGCAAAGAAAATATTAAAAGAGCTGATCAAAAAGTATAATGTGGATATTATTGCCATTGGAAACGGAACCGCCTCCAGGGAATCCGAAATGTTTGTTTCGGAACTGATTAAAGAGTTGGATCAGGAGGTGCATTATATTATCGTTAATGAGGCAGGGGCCTCTGTATATTCTGCTTCTCCTTTAGGTTCGGAAGAATTTCCTGAGTTTGATGTGGGCTTAAGAAGTGCGGCATCCATTGCCAGAAGACTTCAGGATCCTTTAGCAGAACTGGTTAAGATTGATCCAAAGTCTATTGGAGTGGGCCAATATCAGCATGATATGAACCAAAAAAGATTGGAAGAAGTCCTTGGTGGGGTTGTAGAAGATTGCGTAAACCGAGTTGGGGTAGATTTAAATACAGCTTCAGTATCCTTGCTTCAATATGTAGCAGGAATAAAAAATACCGTAGCAAAGAATATTGTAGAATATAGAGAAACCAATGGTAAATTTACAGCAAGGCAACAGCTCTTAAAAGTAAAGCAGTTAGGACCTAAAGTATTTGAGCAGTGTGCCGGATTTTTACGAATTCCCGAATCAGACAATGTATTGGACAGAACAGGGGTTCATCCGGAATCTTATAAAGTTGCAAAAGACTTGCTAAGATATCTGGGATACACAGAAAATGATATTTTGGAATTAAAAATAAAGAATATCAGAGCTCAGATCGAGGATATAAATATATTAGCCGGGGAATTGGAAGTAGGCGTGCCTACCCTTGAAGACATCATTAAAGAGTTGGAAAAGCCAGGGAGAGATCCAAGAGAAGATATGCCAAAGCCAATCCTTAGAAGCGATGTTCTTGAGCTTAATGATTTAAAGCCGGGCATGGTTTTAATGGGAACTGTACGCAACATTACAGATTTTGGAGCCTTTGTAGATATAGGCGTTCATCAGGACGGACTTGTTCATATCTCAGAAATGACAGAGAAGTTTATCAAGCATCCTTTGGAAGTAGTCAGTGTGGGAGATATTATTAAGGTATCTGTATTAAGTGTTGACATAAATAAGAAAAGAATAGCATTAACGATGAAAGGGATCTAAGGAAGGAGAAATAAAATGGAAGTTAGGTCGTTTAATGATGACTATCACGAGGTCGGCCAATTAGTATTAAATGCGCAGGTAAATAAGGAGACATATTTTTTCTATCCGGTTTATAAGACGGTAGAGGAAATGAAAAAAGATTGGGAGGGGAAAGAGCTTATCCTGATGGTTGCTGAAGAAGACAACCAGATCATAGGTTTTGGAGGCTTAGATTTAGTCCGAAAAGAAGGCAATCCCAATGCAGATTTGTATGGGATCCTTGTAAATCCGCTTTATCGAAGTCAAGGTGTGGGCAGTGCGCTAATGGAAGCTTTAATCCGTAAAGCGAAAGAAGTAGGTATTCGATCCATCTACGCTCAAATTGAGACCGATAATGAAGAAGGAATAGATTTTTTGATTAAGCATGGATTCGAGTATAAAAGAAGCTTCTTCAGAATGGAAATGAATGAGCCGATTTTTCAGGAAGTAAACTGTCCTGAAGGTATTGAAATCAGAAGATCAAAAGCAATAAAGGATAAAGCCCAGTTCTTGGAAACCTATGAAGAAATTTTTGGCAATCCCAAAGATGGAGAAAAGCAACTTGCAATTTTATCCGATCCGAATCATAGTCATGAGATTTTTCTGATGTACAGGGTGAGTAGAAGCACTGGAAAAGAAAAATTAATTGGATTTTGCGGCGTGGAAAGTATAGAAGAAGATGGTAAAATGAACCGTCGTATTGATACCTTGGGCGTTATTGATAAGTATGGAAGACGAGGAATGGGTAAAGTACTTTATATGACGGTATTAAATTACTATTGGTCTTTGCCTGATACGAGAAAGATTAGCATTACGCTAAAAAGCTCATCGGAAAATGTTAAAAAGTTTTATTTAAGTTGCGGCATGGAAGAAACGCAAAGTACAGAGACCTACAAATATGAAATAGAAGATTAAAATTTTATCATGTATGAAAGTTGACACATATAGAATCATATAGTATAATGAGTTCAAATTTAATAAGAAGATTCTTCAGGGCAGGGTGAAATTCCCGACCGGCGGTGATAGTCCGCGAGTGCGTTATGTACGCATTGATTTGGTGAAATTCCAAAACCGACAGTACAGTCTGGATGGGAGAAGAATGGCGTTATTACGCATTTCCAAGCAGTCCGAAGAATCCTCTGGCTGCTTTTTTTATTGCAGCCCATAAAATTTAAGGAGGAATGGAAATGGAAAGTATTCAAAGAGTAGCAGATCAAAAGAAAAGAGTGTTTGAAACAAGTAATTTAGTAAAGATGGGATTGTTATCCGCACTGGCATTTATCCTTATGAGACTTGACTTCCCTATACCTGGTTTTCCACCTTTTTTAAAAATGGATGTCAGTGATATCCCATCTGTTATAGGTGCGTTATCCATAGGGCCGGCGGCAGGAGTCATTGTTCAGTTGACCAAAGCATTTCTTTATATGGTATCAGGAAGCGATACAGGTTTTGTAGGGCCTTTAGCCAATTTTATTGTAGGAGCAGCCTATGTTCTGCCCCTTGGGCTTGTATATAAATATAAATCAAATTTAAAAGGTTTTATCATAGGATGTTTTGCAGGTACCATTACAATGGCAGCAATTGGAGGACTGATAAATTATTTTGTTATGATACCTTTTTATGCGATGATCTTTGGAATGAGCGTGGATGTAATCGTTTCTATGGGAACCAAAATTAATGCAGGCATCAATGATTTAAAGACTTTGGTTCTTTATTCTATAGTGCCTTTTAATCTTCTAAAAGCCAGCGGTATTTCTATTCTAAGCTATGGTGTGTATAAAGCACTATATCCCCTTTTTCACAGAAGTAAATAGTATAGAAGATGATAGAACGGTCATCCGTTCTTTTTTCTTGCATATTTTTATAAAAAATAATACAATTAAACATAATATATTAAGATAGTATAATATTGAAAGGAAAGAAATAATGGTTTATGAAAGCTATTCTGAAGAAGAAACCAAGCAATTAGGTATTAAGCTGGGCAGTTCATGTAAAAAGGGAGACATTTACTGTCTGATAGGAGACTTAGGAGTCGGGAAAACTGCTTTTGCCAAAGGGTTAGCAGAAGGGTTAAACATCTATGAACCCATTACAAGTCCTACCTTTACAGTTGTGAATGAATATGAAGGAAGAATTCCTTTGTATCATTTTGATGTATACAGAATTACCGATATAGATGAAATGGATGAAATAGGATATGAAGAATACTTCTTTGGTGACGGTGTATGCTTAATCGAATGGGCAGATATAATTGAAGACCTAATCCCGGATTCTGCTGTTTGGATTCATATAAAAAAAGATTTAAGCAAAGGTGAAAATTATAGAGCAATTACTATTTCGAATAAAAAGGAATGATTGAATTGAAAATATTAGCATTGGATTCATCAGGCAATGTCGCCTCTGTAGCTATTATAGAAGATGATCAATTATTAATAGAGCTTACAATGAACTACAAAAAAACTCATTCTCAAACCCTTTTGCCGATGATCGATTCCATTTGCAAAATGGTGAATCTGGATTTAGAATCCCTGGATTATATTGCTGCAGCCAGCGGGCCTGGTTCTTTTACAGGGCTTAGGATAGGGGTTGCTACTGCAAAGGGGTTAGCATATGCCCTTAATAAACCGATTATAGGAGTTCCGACCCTTGATGGGCTGGCATATAATATTACATATACCGACTATTTAATTTGTCCGATTATGGATGCAAGAAGGAATCAAGTGTATACAGCTTTTTATTTATGGGAAAAAGGCTTGTTAAAAAGACAGTCGGATTACTTAGCCATTGAAATTGATGAATGTGTAAAAAGAGCTAAGGAATATAATAAACCCCTTGTTTTTTTAGGAGATGGGGTACCGGTATACAAGGATAAGATAAAAGAAGCAATAGGTGATGGGGAATATTATTTTGCACCACAATCCTGCAATATGCAGAAGGCATCGTCCATTGGAAGTCTTGGAATGATTCTGGCTAAAGAAGGAAAAGCTCAGGATTCTATGGAGTTTGTGCCTTTTTATCTGCGAAAATCCCAGGCAGAAAGAGAATATGAAGAGAAGGCAAGAGGAAACCTATGATCAAAATTATTTCAATGAAAGAAGAACACATTCCCCAAATTTATGAAATTGAAAAAAGCTGTTTTACAATTCCCTGGTCTAAGGACGCCTTTGAAAAAGAATTGAAGGAAAATCCTTTGGCCTATTATATTGTGGCAGAATCCAAAGGCAATATATTAGGATATGCGGGAATGTGGAAGATCGCCGATGAAGGTCATATTACGAATATAGCAGTGCATCCTGATTTTCAGCATCAGGGCGTGGGAACCCTGTTAATGCAGGGCATTATTGAAGAGGCGCAAAGAAATCATTTCATAGGACTTACTCTGGAAGTGAGAGAAAGCAACATTAAGGCACAAAATTTATATAAAAAATTTGGTTTCGTCAATGAAGGAATCAGAAAAGGGTATTATCAGGATACAGGAGAAAATGCGGTGATCATGTGGAAATATTTTAAAGAATAGAACGTCTTCTAATTTTAGAAGGCGTTTTATTATAGGGAAGAAAATTGTCATACTACTAAAAACATTTTGATTTAAGAGAGGAAATCAATGCCCTTTATTGAATATAATAATATAGAGAAAGGAGTGGAAATATGAAGAAATTTCACGAATTATCCTATAGAGATTTGAAGAAGTTCATCGACCCCACAGATTTTGATTTTAGAACCACCGACGAACTAGAGCCGATGGAAGGGATTATTGGTCAGGAAAGAGCGGTAAAAGCAATGGAATTCGGACTGAATATCAAAATGAGGGGCTATAATATTTATATGTCAGGCCCAACCGGCTCTGGTAAAACCACTTATGCAACATCCTGTGTCAGAGAAATTGCTAAGAATGAACCTGTTCCTTATGATTGGTGTTATGTATATAATTTTGCTAAACCAAGCAATCCTTTAGCACTTCGTTTTCCCCCTGGATTAGGAAAAGAATTTAGAGATGATATGGATGAGCTTATAGAGTTTTTACTTGAAGAAATTCCTAAAGCGTTTAATTCAGAAGAATATGAAAAAGAAAAAGCAGAAATTATAAAGCGTTATCAGACGAATAAAGACGAAATTGTTAAAAAGATGAAAGAAAGGGCAAAAGAGTTAGGCTTTGGCGTAAAGGTTACCAGTGCAGGCATATATTTTGTTCCCCTTATTAACGGAGAAGCAATAGATGAAAATGAATATGAGAATTTGAATGAAGAGATCAAAGAAAGATTTACAAAAGTGACAGAGGAGTTTCAGGATGAAGTATCAGATATCCTTAAAAGTTTAAGAGACTTGGAAAAGAAAGCAAAGCAGGAGATCGAAGATTTAGAATACAAGATAGGACTTTTTGCAGTAGGGCATCATATCAGTGCTTTAAAAGAAAAGTATAAAGAATTCGACAGAGTGAATAAATATTTAGAAGCTGTGCAGGAAGATATTCTAGAAAATATAGAGGAATTTTTAGAAAATGAGAGTGAAGAGGAAGATCAACTGGCTTCCATCCTTCCCTATGTCATCAGAAGGAATACTGAAGATGTGACCATAAAATATAAAGTCAATCTATTCATTGACAATACAGAAACTAAAGGCGCCCCTGTAATCATAGATTTTAATCCTACTTATAATAAATTAATTGGTCAGATAGAATATGACAATGAATTTGGAAACTTAACCACGGATTTTACGAAAATAAAGCCTGGGCTCTTTCATCAGGCTAATGGAGGATATTTAATCCTTCAGGCCATGGATGTACTTACGAATACCCAGTCCTGGGAAGCTATAAAAAGAGTTCTGAAGACAAAAGAAGTAAGCATCGAAAGTTTGCGAGAATTGATTGGTCTTACTGCTGTTTCTTCTTTAAAACCGGAACCTATCCCTGTAGATGTAAAGGTCATTATGGTAGGCAGCAGTTATATCTATAATCTATTATATGAATATGATGAAGATTTCAAAAAGCTATTCAAAATTCGTGCAGATTTTGATTCAGAAATGCCGAACAGTTCCCAAAATATTAAAATGCTTGCAAGGTTTATACGTTCTTTTTGTGAGAGAGAAAAGACAGCACCTTTTGATGCCGGTGCAGTAGCCAAGGTTGTGGAGTATGCTTCCAGGATGGCAGAAAATCAAGAAAAAATGACCACCCGATTTAACAGCATTGTTGAGATTTTATGTGAAGCAAATACGTGGGCAAAAATTGATCAAAAGGAGATCGTCACGGCAGAACATGTTAAAAAGGCGATTATAGAAAAAGAAAAACGATCCAACCTCTATGAAGAAAAAATGGAAGAGATGATGCATGAGAATATCATTATGATTGATTGTGATGGAGAAAAGATTGGCCAGATTAATGGTCTTGCGGTATTGGATACAGGAGACTATGTATTTGCAAAACCATCGAAAATCACTGCTACAACTTATATGGGACAGTCGGGCATTATAAATATTGAAAAAGAGGCCGAAATGAGCGGAAAAGTTCATAATAAAGGTGTTCATGTTCTGGCCGGTTATTTAGGCCAGACTTACGCACAGGAATTTCCTCTTTCTCTTTCCTGTAGGATTTGTTTTGAGCAAAACTATTATGGTGTTGATGGTGACAGTGCATCGAGTACGGAATTATATGCTATTTTATCCAGTCTTGCTGAAGTTCCGATTAAACAAGGCATTGCCGTTACAGGTTCTATTAATCAAAGGGGAGAAATTCAACCCATAGGCGGCGTATCTTATAAGATTGAAGGATTTTTTAAACTGTGTAAAGCAAGAGGATTAACAGGAGAACAAGGCGTTATTATTCCTTATCAGAATGTAAAAGATTTAGTGCTTAAGGATGAGGTTATAGAAGCAGTAAAAGAAGGAAAATTTCATATTTATCCAATACGCCATATTGATGAAGGTATAGAAATATTAACGGGTATTCCGGCAGGGCAAAAAGGAGAAAACGGCAGATACCCTGATGATACTATTCATGGAATGGTATATAATAAACTGAAACGATTTTATCGAGGCAGTCTTACTGAAACTAAAAAAATTGGAGGAAAAAGAAAGTAAATTACAAAAACCCCAAATCAAATCAAATTTTACCTCTATACATGTTAAAATGCGGAGGGTATAATAGATTCAAGGGATTTACCGAAGAATAAGCTTTCTATAGTATTTAGAAGATTTGATGGAGGGCAAACATGAAAAAGTACAAAAAAGTATCTATCGAAAAAGAGATCGTAGAAGAAGTATACTGCAACATTTGCGGAGAAAAAATCGCTAAAAACAGCCATAATCATTTTGAAGACTTCCTCCATGTAGAAAAGGTTTGGGGATATGATTCAAAGAAAGATGGCAAGAAAGATGATTTTGACGTTTGCCAGCGTTGTTATGAAGAATGGATCAAAACATTTAAGATTTCTATATAAGCTTTTGTCCTTGCAATCCTTACAAATCTGTTATACAGTATTTGTAAGGTTCTTTTTTTAAAACGAGAATGTTTGCCTTAGCTGCAGGGTTCAAACTTTCATGTTTCAAGAATGCCTGCGACTTTTTGAGGCATTTCATGAAACAGATGTATAGCGGTTTTATTGGGAGTGACAAAGGATGAATCTGAATGATGTAAAAGATAATTTAAAAAGTCAGGGATATAAATTAACGAATCAGCGAAAGGCTATCCTGGATGTTTTGATGGATCATAAAGGGCATGTTCTGTCTGCAGAGGAAATCTATGAAAAAACCAAAGAAAGATATGCCAAAACGAATGTTTCAACCATTTATCGCAATCTGGAAATACTGGAGAATGCCAATTTGATTCATAGAATCAATATGAATGGTGAAGCATCTAAATATAAGCTGATTTGCAATGATAAACACCACCACCATATTATCTGCAAAGAATGCGGAAAATCTCAGAGCATAGACTTTTGTCCGTTGCAGGATATTCATGATGAATTCAAGGATGAAGATTTCGTTTTAACGGACCACCGTTTTGAATTATACGGATACTGCAAAGAATGCATAAAAAAGAAGAATGAACAGGTTTAAAACTGTTCATTCTTCTTTTTTATGAAATAAGACCATAGTAAAGATCCAGGCTTTTATTTCACAAGAGGGATATAATAACTATCTTGCAGCATTCTTAAGATATTTAAATATCAAAACAGATACAAGGATGAGCACTGCAAGCAAAACAATGGTTCCTCCCGAAGCCAGTTCAAAATAGTAGGAAATGATAATTCCTAAAATGATTGCAGTTTGAGAAAAAATAATAGAAAGAATTGCAGCATGTCTAAAGCTGTGGGCAATTTGAAGGCTTGCTGCTACAGGCAGCACCATTAAGGAAGACACAAGAAGTATGCCCACAATACGCATGGATAGCGTTATAGTAATGGCAATGAGTACAATAAAAAATAAATTAATTCCTTTAACAGGGACACCCGATAAAAGGGCAGCTTCTTCATCAAATGCCATATAAAACAACTCTTTATAAAGAAGCCAAATAGAAACGATCACCAGAATACCTAAGCCTAAGATTATCCATAAATCCGAAGGAAGTACTGTTGTTATATTTCCGAATAAATAGCCTAATAAGTCAACATTAATGGATTTTGCGAGACTGATTAATATAACGGCCAGACCTATTCCAAAGGACATAATGATCGAAATGGATAGCTCGGCATATTTTTCATAACTTTTTCTTAATTTTTCAATGGCCAGGGCGGCAATTACCGAGAATACAAGAGTAACTCCCAGAGGAGATATATTAAGAAGTATTCCTGTGGCGATCCCTGAAAGGGCTACATGGGATAATCCGTCTCCAATAAGAGACATTCTCCTAAGAACAATAAATATGCCCATAAGAGGGCATAAAAAGCCAATGATGATCCCGGCAAGAAGAGCACGCTGCATAAAACTGTACGATAATATTTCCAGCACAGTAAAACTCCTTTCGTTAAAGGGAAATTTTAATGGTGATGATCCAGAAGATTCATTTTTTCACCATATACTTCTGAAAGAATTTTTGAAATAGGTACATTCGAATTCATATCATGAACAATCAATTTCTTTTCTCCCATGCAAGCTACACGATTTGCTTTTTCTGTAATGACACCTATGTCATGGGAAATCATTACGATTGTAATATGCATATTTTCATTCAGATTTTTCAATAGTTCATAGAAATTGTCCTGAGACTGAATATCGATCCCAACCGTAGGTTCATCCAAAAAGATGATTTGGGGAGAGCTTACCAAGGTTCTTGCGATGAATACTCTTTGCTGTTGTCCTCCAGAAAGATTTCCGATCAGTCTTTTGCTGTATTCTTTCATTCCTACCAGTTCAAGAGCTTCGTATACCTTTTCCATATGGTATTTTTTGATTCTTTTAAACAGACCAAGCTGAGGATATAAATTGGCAGCAACCACCTCTTCTACAGTCGCAGGAAAGCTGGTGTTAAAAGAGGCAGCTTTTTGAGCAACATAACCGATTTTTCCCCAATCTTTAAAAGAGTCCATAGGTTGTCCAAATAATTTAATACTTCCTTTGGTAGGTTTTAATAAGCCGAGAACAATTTTAAGAAGAGTACTTTTACCCGAGCCATTAGGACCTACGATGCCAATATAATCCCCGCTTTTGATTTCAAAATTAATATTGTCCAGAATTAATTTGTCATTGTATCCAAAGGATAAATTTTTAATTTCCAGTATTGTATCCATAACTATTCTCCTAAAGCTTTTGTTAAAGCATTTAAATTTTCCTTCATAACGCTGATATAGTCTTTACCTTCATCTATATCCTTCTGGGATAAGCTTGATATATCATTCAGAACGGAGGTTTTTGCTCCTGTTTCTTTAGCAATAACTTCTGCCAGTTTAGGGCTTGCTAAAGTTTCAAAAAAGATGTATTGGATATTGTGTTCCTTGATAAAATCCGAAATCTCTGCCATTTGCGATGGTGTAGGTTCAGCCTGAGGAGACAGGCCGGATATAGAAAGTTGCTTAAGTCCATATCGGTGTGCCATATAACCAAAGGCAGCGTGAGATACAACAATTTCTTTTCTGGGAAGCTTGGATAATTCGCTGCGGTATTCTTCATCCAATTCCAGAAGGCTATTTTTTAATTCTTCAAAGTTACTTTCATAGAATGCCTTATTTGCGCTGTCCACTTTAACAAGAGCATTTTTTATACTTTCTGCCTGTGTAATGGCATTGATGGGGTCAAGCCATACATGAGGGTCATATACATGATCATGCTCATCTTCATCTTCAAGTTTAAGTTCATCTTCATGATCATGTCCGTCTTTATCTGATGTTAAAGGTTCTATATTTTCTGAAGCATTGATAATTGTTAAATTGGGATTACTAATAGAGCCAATGACTTTTTCAGCCCATGATTCCATTCCCAGACCATTATAGATGAGAAGATCTGCTTTCTCCATTTGTCCCATTAATTTTGCACTGGGCTCCCAGTCATGGGGTTCGGAACCAGGAGGCACTATAATGTGAAGATCCACTTTGTCCTGCCCGATTTTTTTTGCGAAATCGTATAGGGGATATATACTGGTATAGATCGTCACTAAATTTTTATTTGCGTCAGAAGATTCCTTTTGTGGAGGCTTATTCTGTGCTGAACAGCCGGATAAAGTGAATATAGACAGACTAAAGATCATTATACTCATCATGCATAGGAAGAATCTTTTCATAATATACAATCTCCTTCGTCAATTAAACTTAAATGCAAAAGTTTTGCATTTAGAAGATTATCTTATGTAATATCATAAATTCCAAAAAAGTGCAAGAGGTATTTATTCATGGGCTTTTTTTTGATACAATGAACATATTCAATTCGGATATAATATTATAATGAACAATTATTCTAAAATATATTTTAAGGAGATTATTTATGCTAGATGTATGTCTTTTAGGTACAGGAGGAATGATGCCTCTGCCCAATAGATGGCTTACAGCTTTACTCATACGATATAATGGCAGAAAGATTCTTATTGATTGTGGTGAAGGAACCCAAATTACTTTAAAAATGTTAGGATGGGGATTTAAAACAATAGACACCATTTGCTTTACACATTATCATGGAGACCATGTTACAGGGCTTGCCGGACTGTTATTGACTATTGGAAATTCGGGAAGAACGGAACCTATTACTTTAATAGGACCTGCAGGGCTGGAAAAAGTTGTCCAGGGATTAACGATTATAGCACCGGAATTGCCTTTTGAACTTAAATATATAGAGCTCTCGGAAGAGGCGGTTGTTCTGTCAGGGGACCTTCTCATAAAAGCCGTACCGGTTGAACACACTATTTCCTGTTTTGCTTATGTCGTAGAACTTCCAAGGCGTCCAAAGTTTATGCCTGACAAAGCAGCAGCCTTAAATATTCCTGTTCGTTTCTGGAAAGAGCTTCAAAAGGGAGAAACAGTTGAATGGAATGGCAACATTTATACACCGGATATGGTTTCAGGAGATCAAAGAAAAGGTATTAAAATAGCTTATTGCACAGACAGTCGTCCTGCTTTAGGACTTAAAGATGCTGTTTATAAATCCGATTTATTTATATGTGAAGGCATGTATGGGGATGACGAAGATAAACCCCAGGCACAAAAAAATAAACATATGACCTTTTCCGAAGCGGCAAATTTAGCAAAAGAAGCAGAAGTTGAAGAGCTGTGGCTTACTCATTTTAGCCCTGCCCTGTCAGAACCGAAAGCCTATTTAAGTGTAGCTACAGATATTTTTCCTAATACGAAATTAGGAGAAGATCGATTGATTAAGAATTTAAGTTTTAAAGAGGAAAAAGATGCATAATCGTGGTATAATATTATTAGTTCAGACTTTACTGTATATTAAGTCGTATCTGGTATAAGAGTATACAAAGCTAAAATACGGCGGTGAAATTTATGGAAGATTATGAGATTATTCAATGTTGCCTTCAAGGCAAAAAGGAAATGTTTGAGGAATTGGTCTCGCGTTATAAAAATTTGGTTTATTCCATTATTCTTCGCATGACGAACGATTCTGAAGAAGCGAACGATTTAGCACAAGAGGTCTTTATTAAAGTTTATCGCAATTTAGACAAGTATGAACCTACCTATAAATTCTCCACATGGATTATGAGGATTACTACAAATTTAGTGATTGATTCAAGAAGAAAACAAAAACAGTCTACGATCTCGGTGGAGGAAATGCCCTATGAACCTTCAACTGAAGGGGGCCCTGAAGAAGCATATCTTCGTCAAGAAAAATCCAATGAAGTTATGGATGCCTTAAATGCTCTTCCTGATATGTATAGGATTCCTATCATATTGTTTCATCAGCAAGGCTTATCTTACCAAGAAATATCAGATGTTATTAACGAACCCTTGTCAAAAGTGAAAAACCGGATCTTTAGGGCTAGAAAAATGTTAAAAGAATATCTTTTGAACTCAAAGGAGGGTGGAATATATGGAATGTAATCATGCAGATAAGCTGATGATGAAATATATGGATGGAATTCTCACTATGGAAGAGGCACAAAAGCTCAATTTTCATATTACGGAATGTGAATCTTGCCGGGAAAGCTTTTTTACTTATCAAATGGTGATGGATGAGCTTAGGGATGAATCGGCAATGAAAGCACCGGATGGTTTTGAATCGGAAGTTATGGCAAAAATAAAAGACATTGAAATAGACTATAAATTAAAAGAACCGATGCCTATCGAGAATATTTCTGCGATGCTATGGGGAGTATTTTCTTTGCTGTTTGGAATAGGCGTATTGCTTTGCATTTACAATCAGCCGGTTTTAAAGTTTTTGCTTGAGAACCCTTATACCAAGGATTGGGCACAAGCTATGATTCCTACGATGGATCTGTTAAATGAATATATTAATGACATAAAGACAAAACTACAGGAGTTTGTATCGGACGGAGGTCAAATTTTTACAGTTGTAAAAATGATTGCGGTACCTGTTTTAACTGTTCTTGCTTCAATAAAATATTATATTTACCGTAAGAAAAAGGTAGAGATATGAGAAAATCCCGATTCTTATATGGCGTTTTATTATTCATAATGTTCACAGCCGCTTCTTATGCTGTTACTGTTTATAATGAAGAAAGTCAGTTTTCTGGCTTACAATTCATGAAGCAGATTGAACTACAAGAGAAAACAAAAGGAGATACTCTTCTTTTGTTTTCTGATATACATATTTCGGGTACTCATTCAGGGAATATGTATGTAATCGAAGGGGAAATTTCAATTGATGGAATCGTCAATGGAGATATTTATATTTATGGTGGGAAAATATATATTGGTGAGACAGGAATAGTAAATGGGAAAATCAGAACCCTTTCATCCAATGTGGTATATCATCAAAAAGCGCAGGTTAACGGATCTATTGAACCTTTAATGGCTACTTTAAGGATTTTTATAAAACAGTGGGATGAAACACTGTTTTATCATTACACGGATGGCATTCCTTATTTTATTATCCAGTTGGCTAGAGCTGTTTTACAAGTCATCATAAGCCTGTTATTTCTATCACTTTCTGGCAGAACGGTTTTATTACAGGGTATTGTCTTAATCAATCAGACAAAGGATGTTCTGTATTTAGGAACAGTGATTTATTTAATGGGAATTGCACTTATACTGCTTTTTACTTTATCTTTAGTAGGATTTCCTTTTGCACTTTTATTAATCATAGTTGGTTTGCTGTTTGCCAGCTTGGGTATTACTGCTTTATCCGTGGTTATTGGAGAGTGGATTTTAGAAAGAATGGCCATATCCCAGGATGTATATATAAAATTTTGGATAGGGATAGGTATATTGGAATTAATAAAAAACATTCCTGTTGTGGGAGGAATGAGCAGAGTACTCATAATTCCTCTTCTTAGTTTGGGTATGTTTGCTCAAGTGATTCTGAATAAACTGTTAAATGTCCCCATTGCCTTTATCGAAGAAACTTACGAGAATAAATTTAATCCTTATTATCAGGCGAAACTTTATGAGACAATAACCAGAGACTTGAACAGGAGGGGGAGATGAGAGTGAAAAAATTCTTTGCAATTATTGTTCTCCTGATTTGCGTGGGCGCATACTATTATGGAGCAAAAGAAAAAGCCGTTAAGCAAGAAAAAACAACGGAATTTGATAAGATCATAGAAATGAGTAAGGAAGCAAATTATTTCAACGACCCTGATCAGCTCATGATAATGAATAATAGAATTATTTCCTATTTATATGGTGGGAAAGCAGAAGATGATCAAATCGAGCAGCTCGTTTCTATTCAAAGGACCTTGCTGGATAATGAGTTGCTGGAGATTAATCCTTTTGAAGCTCAATTAAGTAAAATCAAGGGGAAATTAGAAGAGTATAAGGAGAATAATTTAAAAGTAATTCAAATTAAGCAGCAATCCGCACAATACGATGGAAAAAATACTAATATTGCAAAAGTGAAGGTCATTCAATATATGAATGGAGGAAACGATCATTATCTGGAATATTATCTGAGAAAACAGCCAGACGAGACATGGAGAATTCTTGGGTGGGAAGTAATAGACGAATTTGAGATATCGGAGGAATTGAAAATATGAAAAACAGTGAGGATATTTATATATTAGCAGTTGAAACTTCATGCGATGAAACGGCTGCATCAGTTGTCAGAAATGGAAGGGATGTTTTGTCCAATGTCATTTCATCCCAAATAGATCTTCATAAGCAATATGGAGGAGTTGTTCCGGAGATTGCTTCCAGGAAACACGTAGAAAAGATTAATCCGGTTATTCATGAAGCCTTAGAGCAATCTAAGATTTCCTTGCAAGATATAGACGCCATCGGGGTTACTTATGGCCCTGGTCTGGTTGGAGCGCTTCTTGTAGGGTTATCTGCAGCTAAGGCTTTAGCTTTTGCTGTAAAAAAACCTTTAGTAGGGGTGCATCATATAGAAGGGCATATATCGGCCAATTATATTGAAAACAAAGAATTTACTCCTCCTTTTGTGTGTTTAATTGTTTCTGGTGGTCATACCCATTTGGTTCATGTAAAAGATTATGGTGAATATGAGATTTTAGGTAAGACAAGAGATGATGCTGCGGGAGAAGCCTATGACAAAATCGCAAGGGCAATTGGTCTCGGTTATCCGGGAGGCCCTAAAATTGATCGGTTGGCTAAAGAAGGCAATCCGAATGCAATTGATTTCCCAAGAGCTTATTTGGAAGATGGGTCGTTCGATTTTAGTTTTAGTGGCTTAAAATCTGCTGTTCTTAATCATTTAAACAGATGCAAAATGATGGGAGAAGAAATCAATGACAGAGATATCGCTGCAAGTTTTCAACAATCCGTCATAGATGTTTTGGTGTCTAAAACGGTGGCAGCAGCAAAAGAAACAGGCGTAGACAAAATTGCCATGGCAGGAGGGGTTTCGGCCAACACGGCCCTAAGGAAGGCTATGCAGGAAGCTTGTGGCCAGGAAAATATCTTCTTTCAATGTCCATCCCCTATTTTATGTACAGATAATGCTGCTATGATTGGCTGTGCTGCTTATTATGAATATATTAAAGGGGTACGGCATGGACTTGATTTAAATGCGGTACCTAGTCTAAAATTAGGTCAAAGATATGTATAAAAAATTTAATTTTAAAAAATCTTTATTTTTTACCAAATTTTGTTTAAAATAATTAATGGATGTTTATAATTAAAAGGGGGTGAGATCATGGGAAAAATTTTAAGAGTCATTATTGCGATTATACTCGGAAGTCTGACCTATGTCTTATGTAATACTTTATATATTGGGTATTTAAAACCAATAGACTTTTTTGGACAGGTGCCTGAAAAGTTTGATTTTATCTTTGCTCTAGGTGTTGCATTATTAGTACTCATTATATGTTATATTACGGTATCATCTATAATTACTGACTTAATATTAAAGCAAATGAAAAGCTTGGAAGAATTATTTACTAAAATGAGCCTGAAAGAAATTATCATTAATGTCGGTGGAATTTTCGCCGGATTGATTCTAGCTAATTTACTGGGGATTGCTGTATTACAGTATGGTCCTATCGGAACTCTGATCATACTAACTTTGAATTTGATTTTTGGATATTTGGGATATCAAATCGCCCAAAGGAAAAAAGAAGAACTCAAAATATTAGAGACTAATCCTGTTGTCGAACATGAGATAGCAAAACCTAAGATTTTGGATACAAGTGTTATTATTGACGGAAGAATTTTAGATATTTTAAAGACTGGGCTTGTCGAAGGAAAAATACTCATACCTACTTTTGTTTTGGAAGAGCTTAGACATATAGCGGATTCATCTGATACGCTTAAAAGAAACAGAGGACGAAGAGGTTTGGATATTTTGAATGCTATTCAGAAACAGTTGGAGATTCCTGTAGAAATTGTGGAAATCGATTACAAAGATATTTCAGAAGTTGACAGCAAGCTGTTAAAGATGGCACAGGAGCTGGATGCCATTGTTGTTACCAATGACTTTAACTTAAATAAGGTAGCTGATTTTCAAGGCGTATTCGTATTTAATATTAATGAACTTGCCAATGCAGTTAAACCGGTAGTGCTTCCGGGAGAAGACATGGAAGTAACGGTAATTAAAGATGGTAAAGAGGATGGACAAGGAATTGCTTATCTAAACGACGGAACTATGATTGTCATAGAAGGTGGGAAGCGCCACATTGGCGAAACCATTAAGGTGCTTGTCACAAGTGTACTTCAGACAGCAGCTGGAAGAATGATTTTTACTAAAGCAAAAGATGAATAAATTAAAACTCCGGAGTTTTTCTTCGGAGTTTTTTAAAGGAGATCGCTATGGATAACAAATATACTACAGTTATTATACCTGCCGCAGGAAAAGGCAAGAGGATGGGCGCACAAATCAGTAAGCAGTATTTGGAAATAGGAGACAAGCCTATTATTGTACATACGATTGAGAAGTTTGATCAATCACTTTTGATTCATGAAATTATAGTCGTTACATCAAAAGAAGAAATGGGATACTTTAAAGAGGAGATTCTATCCAAGTATCACTTTAATACACCCATAAAAATTGTTGCTGGGGGAAATGAAAGGCAAGAATCCGTATATAATGGTTTGAAAAATATTTCACCTAAAGCTGAAATCATTCTCATCCATGACGGAGCCAGACCTTTTATTTCAAAAGAAGAGATCGAAAAAAGTATTGAAGGGGCCAAGGTGTATGGAGCTTGTGTTCTTGGAGTAAGAGTAAAAGATACTATTAAAATTTGCAATGAAGAGGGATATGTAGAAAGCACACCACGAAGAGAAAGTTTATGGGCAGTACAAACACCACAATCGTTTCAAAAGTCTATTATCATGGAAGCGCATAGAAAAGCGGCAGAGGAGCACTTTTTGGGAACAGATGATGCCACATTGGCAGAACGATTGGGATATCCTATAAAGATCATAGAAGGAAGTTACCAGAATATAAAAATCACAACTCCTGATGATTTGACAATAGGAGAAGCAATTCTAAGAAAAAGCCTATAATATCGTGTTTTAATACATATTGATAAAATGTGATATAAAATTATTAAGAAAAAATAATAAAAATGTCTTGACTTTGTGTTTTAGATGTGTTATTTTATATAAGCGCTCGGCAAGAGCGGTAATTAAATAATGGAGAGGTGTCCGAGTGGTTTAAGGAGCTGGTCTTGAAAACCAGTGACTCCGAAAGGGGCCGTGGGTTCGAATCCCACCTTCTCCGTTCATATTGTTTTTAAAGTCAACCTTTTTGTTGTGGAGAAGTACCCAAGTGGTTGAAGGGGCTCCCCTGGAAAGGGAGTAGGTCGTTAATAGCGGCGCGTGGGTTCAAATCCCACCTTCTCCGCCATTAAATTAAAAAAGTTGTTGACAGACAATGTGATGCGTGATATAATGCATTTCGTTGTCGCAAAAACAACTATTCTAATAATTAAAACATTATTAATTTCGATCTTTGAAAACTAAACAGCACACCAAATAAAACCCAATCAATTCCATTGATTGAAGGATAGAAAAAGCTAGCAAAACTAGCAAGGATTATAACATGAGAGTTTGATCCTGGCTCAGGAT